>APMI01008091.1_pt1 | contig 11304 bp, 7 predicted proteins | sample 667938 | NCBI WGS metagenome assembly APMI01 (sample SAMN01084076, study PRJNA167559) | wastewater metagenome | biome: Wastewater | place: Denmark: Ejby Moelle, Odense | collected 2011-11-28 | reverse complement strand
CGCCAGGTCTGCATCTCCCGCCGCGAGAAATCGACCACCGGGTCGAACCGCAACGGGCCGGGCAGCGGCCGGTCGAACACGGTTTCGGCAAACGCCAGGAAAGGCGACTTGCGCACCTGGATCAGCATCTGGCCGCAGCCTTCCCACCAGCGCATTCTTGTCGCGAGATCGGGATTGAGCACCGATGCCGTCGTTCGGTCGGTGAGGAATTCGCTCGCGCCGTTGCGGATCGTCGCCGCGCCCGTGACCGGCATCTGAATCAGGTAAAAATCGCCCAGTTCGCCGGGGTCGATTTCGACGTCCGCGCCGTAGCTGATATAGTTCAGCGACAGCATGTCTCCGGCGGCGTGATGGTGGCTGGCGCGAAACGCCCGGCGCGACCCGACAATGTCGAGCCGGTGGCGGCAGAATTTCTGCGCGACCCGCTCCCTGGCACAGTCGAGATCGTCCGACTGGAACAGGACGTGGCCGGACAGCGGAACCGCAATTCGGGCGCTGATTTCGGCTTGCATGACACCGAGCCTAACAAACGCCCGCCCCGCCCCCAACGGATTTCTGCGTCGCAGCGCCGCAGCGTCAAGTTGTTTTCGTTTTTTGGATAGGCGCTTCGCGGCGCGGCTAGATGCTGCGCCACCGCCTGCCAAGATCGCGGTCGACGAAAGCGCCGGAGGATGCCGCTTTCGCAACACGCCACGGGAGGAAGAACATGGCAGGAGCGCTCGCAAAGGGCATCACCAGCAACGGCGCCGGGTTTGACGGGGTCACCTGGAACATTTTGGGGCAGACCTACTATCCAAAGGCCGTCTGCGAAACGACCTTCGCCTTCGAGACCAACAGCGATCCCGGCCAGTTCGTGCCGGTGCACATCCATCCGACCCAGGACGAGTTCATCCTGGTGCAGGAAGGCGAACTCGATCTCAAGCTCGACGGCAAATGGGTGAAGGCCAAGGCCGGCGATCTGGTGCGCATGCCGCGCGGCATCCCGCACGGCTATTTCAACAAGTCCGACAAGCCCTGCCGCGCGCTGTTCTGGGTGTCGCCGGCGCGCAAGCTCGAGGACCTGTTCAAAAAACTCCACAATCTCGGCGACCCGGCCGAAGTGGTGAAGGTGTCGGCCATGCATGAGGTCGACTTCCTGCCGCCAGAAGCCAACGACTAACCGGTCATAGCACGCTCCGTCCTTGCGCCGCCCGGCCTGCCGGGCGCGAGCGGAGCCGTGCGCCCGTCGGGAGGACAAGACATGGTCGACAAGAAAAAGGTCTGCGTCATCGGCGCGGGCGTGAGCGGGCTTGCCTCGGCGCTCGCCTTCAAACAGCGCGGTCACGACGTGACCGTCATCGAGCGCAGCCGCGGCGTCGGCGGCGTGTGGGAGCCGTGGCGCTCCTATCCGGACGTGCAAACCCAAAGCCCCAAGGACCTCTACCGCTACACCGGCAAGGCAATGCCCAGTTCCTATCCGGAATGGCCGAAGGGCCCGCAGGTGCATGCCTATCTGGCCGACTACGCCCGGGAAAACGGGCTGATGCCGCTGATCCGCTTCAACACCAATGTCGAGACGGTGGACCGGCGCGCCGACGGCCGTCCCGGCTGGACCGTGACCCTGTCGGACAATGGCGCGCCGGCGACACAGGAGGATTTCGACTTTGTCGCGGTGTGCACCGGCCAGTTCAGCGACAGGAACACGCCGGAATTTCCCGGCGCCGAGGCCTTCGTCGACGGCGGCGGGCAGATCATGCATTCGTCGCAATACACCGATCCGGCGATGCTTGCGGGCAAGGACGTGCTGGTGCTCGGCTTTTCCAAATCCGCCACCGACATCGCCGTCAACGCGGCCAAGGCCGGCGCGAGATCGACGACGATCGTCTATCGCGAAAGCGTCTGGCGGGTGCCCTATTTCATCGGCGGCCTGATCAATTTCAAGCGCATCCTCTACATCCGCGCGCAGGAGAACATGTTCCCGGCATGGGCGCAGACGCGGATGCAGAGGCTCAACCACGCCATCGCCAGGCCGTTCATCTGGGCCAACTGGCGGGCGCTGGAAAGCCTGCTGTCGATCCAGTGCAAGTTCGGCAAGACGGGGCTGAGACCCGACCACCCGATCGAGACCAACCTCAACTGTTCCGTCCCGATCGTGACGCCCGGCCTGTTCGACATGATCGCCGACGGCCGCATCAAGGCGATCAAGGGTTCGATCGACCACTACGAGCCCGGAAAAGTCGTGCTCACCGGCGGCGAACGCGTCGCGTCCGACCTGGTGGTGCTGGCGACCGGCTGGAAGCTCGGCGTGCCGTTCCTGCCGAAGCGCTACCAGGACAGGCTGGTCGAGCCGGACGGCCAGTACCGCCTCTACCGGATCATCGCCAATCCCGATCTTCCCGAAATGGGGTTCGTCGGCTTCAATTCGTCATTCTGCTCGGTGCTGACGTCCGAAATGGCCGCCAACTGGCTGGTGCGCTATGCCGACGGCATGCTCGACAAGCAGCCCAGCGCCGAACAGATGAACGAAAACATCGAGATGATGCTGAAATGGAAACGCGGCGAACGGCCGGCCGCCGGCGTCTATGGCGGGCTGTGCGTGGCGCCCTACCATTTCAAGCATCTCGACGAACTGCTCGACGACATGGGGGCAAGGGAACGCAAGCGCAATCCGCTCGCCGAAAACCTGACGCCGCCCAATGCCGACGCGTTCGGCCGCTACCTGGCGTCGACGCCGCAATATCGCGCGGCCTGAGCGCCTACCTCAGAAATGGACCCGCCCTGGTTTCGAGCAAACGGATCAGGGCGGGATCCATGAATTGGTAGTCGTCGGGAATATCGAGGCAGATCACCCGCTTGCCGTTCAGGTGGCGACGAAACCGCTTCGACAGTCTGGTCCGATGGACTTTCTCCATCACGAAGACGACTGTCGCCCATTCGATCTGCTCGGGCGACAGACTTGTCACGGCGTCGGGCGACAGTCCGGCCGAGTCTGTCTCGACATTCGGCCGGTCTGCAAAAACCTGCTCCGCCGTCGGGCTGCGCAGCCGGTTGGCCGAGCAGATGAAGAGCGCGCGGATCGGCTCCCCCCCCCCCCCCGATGATCTCGACCTTGTAGTCCGGCGTCGCCAGCGCCGCCTCGCCGGTGGCGCGGCCCGGCGCGTTCTCCTTGTCGACCCAGCCGTCCCACACCGCGTTCATCTCGGCGAAGTCGCGCATGTCGTCGAGCCAGATCTGCGCCGACAGGATTTTTGACTTGTTCGAGCCGGCGAGCTTCAGCAGCCGGTCGATCTGCTTGAGGATCGCCTTGGTCTGTTCGGTCACGCTCTTGCCCGGCGCGCCGACCTGGCCCGCCAGGTAGACCGTGTCGCCATGGACGACGGCCTGGCTCATGCGTGGGCCAGGCTCGATGCGGCGGATAGTCATGGGTCGTCTCTCCTTGATTAAGACCCGCCTTATCCACCCTGCACGCCGGCGCGGCAAGCGTTCAGTGCAGCGGCCACACGAACTGCAGCATCGGCACGCCGACCAGCACGACCAGCACCGAGAGCGGCAGGCCAAGACGCGGATAGTCGGAGAAACGGTAGCCGCCCGGCCCCATCACCAGCGTGTTGGACTGGTGGCCGATCGGCGTCAGGAAATCGCTGCCCGCGCCGATGGCGACTGCCATCAGGAAGGCTTCCGGCCGATAGCCGAGCGTCGTGGCGAAGCCCGCCGCGATCGGCGCCATCACCAGCACCGTCGCGGCGTTGTTGAGGAACGGCGTCACCGCCATCGCCGCCACCATGATCAGCGCCAGCGCGCCCCAGTCGGGCAGCGTCATCGCCACCCCGGCCAGCCATTCGGCGGCGATGGCGGTGACGCCGGTGGAGCGCAGCGAATCCGACACCGGGATCAGGGCGGCGAGCATCACCAGGATCGGGCCGTCAATCGCGCTGTAGACCTGGCGGATCGGCACCGCCTTGAACAGCACCATCAGCACGGCGGCGGCGAAGAAGGCGATGGCGACCGGCAGGATCGACAGCGCGGTCAGCGCCATCGCCGCGCCGAGCACGGCGACGGGCGTCAGCCAGTTGCGCACCGAACCGAGCTTGATCTGGCGCTCCGCCAGCGGCAGGCTGCCGAGCTGCACCAGCACTTCGGGCAGGCGGTTGCGCACGCCTTGCAACACGATGACGTCGCCGGGCCTGAACACCACCTCGCGCAGCCGTTCGGTGATGCGCTGGCCGCGCCGGCTGATCGCCAGAAGATTGACGTCGAAACGGTCGTGCAGGTTGAGGCGTTCCGCGGTCAGGCCGACGAGGAACGAGTTTTCGCCGATCACCGCCTCGACCGCGCCGATCTCGACGCGCGGATTGGCGCCCTTGACCACCCTGCCCCCCGACATCAGCAGTTTTCCGCCCGACGTCACCTTGTCGAGCGCGTCGGGATCGCCCTCGAGCAGGACGATGTCGTTTTCGCGCAGCACCGCGTCGGGCAAGGGCGCGATGCGCAGGCCGCCGGCGCGGATCACCGAGGTAACGGTGGCGCCGCCGTCGCCGAGCCTGAGCAGGTCGGCGATGGTCTTGCCCAGCACTGTCGATTCGGCCACCACCCGGCCTTCGGAAATGTAGTTCTTGATGTCGATGGCGTCGTGCAGCGACGCCGTCTCGCGCGACCGCTGCGGAACCAGCCAGTAGAACCCGGTCAGGAACACCAGGCCGGTCAGCGCCAGCGTCGCGCCGACGGGGGTGAAGTCGAACATCGCGAATGGCTGGCCGCCCAGTTCCTCGCGCATGCGCGACACGATGATGTTGGGCGAGGTGCCGACCAGCGTCATCAGGCCGCCGAGCAGCGAGCCGAACGCCATCGGCATCAAAAATACCGACGGCGAGACGCCGGACCGGCGCGCGAACTGGAAGGCGATCGGCATCATGATGGCGAGCGCGCCGATGTTCTTGACGATCGCCGACAGCACCGTGACGATGCCGACCAGCACCACGAGTTGCGCCCGCACCCCCGTCAGGTTCGGCAAATACCTGTTGATGGCGACTTCCATGACGCCCGACCGCTGCACCGCCGAACTGACCAGCAGGGCCGAGCCGACAATGATGACGATGTCGTCGCTGAACCCGGAAAAGGCGTTCTCATAGCTCACCGTTCCGGCGGCGATCGACGCCAGCAGCGCCAGGCAGGCGATCAGGTCGTAGCGCAGCCGGCCCCAGATGAAGGCGACCATCATCGCCGTGATGATGGCCACAGCGAAGATTTGCAGCATTGTCATGCGAGTTGGCCCCTTCCTCCAAAGAACGCCCCGCCACCGGACACGTTTCGCGGCATTGGCGGTCAATTGCAAGGGATGAGCGCACCCGCTGCGCTGAGGCCAATTGCCGCCTGAATTGATCTGACGCATTGACGCCCGCCGCGAGCCCTCTACCCTATGTCAGGTGCGGCGTCGCCGCCTCGCCACGGGAGGAATCGCCTGTTCACCATTGCGCTTGTCGTGGCCTGCATCGCCGCCGCCTATCTCGTCGGCGCCCTGACGCAGACCTATCGCCTCGGCATCTCGGTGCGCCAGGCGATCCTCTATCTGCCGCTGAAACTGATCTGGCGGGTGTCGGACGGGCGCATGCGCAAGGCGCGCGCGGCCGACGCGCCGGTGATCTACGCCATCGCGCACCAGTCGCAGATGGACCCGGCGCTGATGCTGGCGCTGTTGCCCGACGACACGCTGCACATTCTCGACGAAGCCTCGGCGACCTCCGGCTGGCTTGAACCCTACAGAGCGCTGGCCCGCACCATCACCTTCAACGCCGAGCATGTGTTTGTCAGCCGCCGGCTGGTGCGGCATCTCAAGGGCAATGGCCGGCTGGCGGTGTATTTTCCGCAGACGGTCGAGCCGCAGCCGCGCGAATTGCGGCTGTTCCGCGCCGTGGCGCGCATCGCCGCGCGGGCCGATGCCGATATCGTCGCCGTGCATGTGGCGCGATCGCAGTTCCTGCCCTGGTCGAAATTGTCCGAGGAACAGGCCCCGCGCCGCCTGTTTCCCAAGCTCGTCGCGGCGTCGCTGGCCCCGATTTCGCTGGAAACCTTCGCCAGCCGCGGCGCGCGGCCGCCGACCAGCCTCACCAATGCGCTGCTCGACCGCGTCGCCGAGGCGCGGGTGGCGGCGACGCGGCGCAAACGGACGCTGTTTTCCACCCTTTCGCTGGCGGCGCGCGGTTTCGGCGCCGACAGAATCATCGTCGAGGACGGCATCGCCGGCTCGCTCACCTATCGCCAGTTGATGATCGCCGGCCGCGTGTTGGGCGGCCGGTTCGGAGCCGTCTCCAATGGCGGCGAGATCGTCGGCCTGATGGCCCCCAACTCCGTCGCCATGGCCAGCGCCTTCGTCGGCCTGCAGTCGGCCGGCTGCGTCGCGGCGATGATCAATTACAGCGCCGGCCCGTCCAACGCCGCCGCAGCCGTGCGCATGTGCCGCATCCGCACCGTCGTGTCGTCGCGCGCCTTCGTCGAACGGGCGCAGATCGACGACATCGTCGCCGCGATCGAAGGCGCCGGGGCGCGGATGCTCTGGCTCGAAGACATCCGCAAGGACGTCACCGCGTTCAGCCGGGCGGCCGGCGCGATGTTCTGGCGCTGGCCCCATACCCGGGCCAAGGCCGGCGCGACCGCCGTGGTGCTGTTCACCTCGGGCTCGGAGGGCACGCCCAAGGGCGTCGAACTGACTCACAACAACCTGCTCGCCAATGTGGCGCAGATCGAGGCGCGCATTCGCTTCTCGCCCGCCGACAAGCTGTTCAACGTGCTGCCGGTGTTCCATTCGTTCGGGCTGACCGGGGGCACGATCCTGCCGCTGGTCAGCGGCGTGCGCATCCTGTTCCACCCCTCGCCGCTGCATTTCCGGCAGATTCCGGAGATCGCGGCGCGGGAAAAGCCGACAATCATGTTCGGCACCGACACGTTCTACGCCGCCTATGGCAAGGCCGCCGACGACGGCGCGTTCTCGAGCCTGCGGCTGGTGGTGGCCGGGGCCGAACCGGTGCGCGAGGACACCCGGCTGCTGTGGATCGAACGCTTCGGCGTGCGCATCGTCGAGGGCTACGGCATGACCGAGGCCTCGCCGGTGGTCGCCGTCAACACCGCGAGCCATTTTCGCGACGGCAGCGTCGGCCGTCTGCTGCCGTCGATGCGCTGCCGTCTCGAGGCGGAGGAAGGCATCGAGGACGCCGGCCGGCTGTGGCTGTCTGGGCCCAACATCATGCGCGGCTATATCCGTCCCGACGGACGCAGTTCCGACCTGTCGGCGACCGACGACTGGCTCGACACCGGCGACATCGTCTCGTTCGACAATGACGGCTATCTGACCATCCGCGGCCGGATGAAGCGTTTCGCCAAGATCTCGGGTGAAATGGTGTCGCTGGCGACGGTCGAAAGGCTGGCGCAGCAGCTTTGGCCGGACGCCCGCCATGCCGCCGTGGCGTTGCCGGACAAGAAGCGCGGCGAGCGCATCGTCTTGGCCACCACCCAGCCGGGCGCGGCGCGCGCGGCGCTTGGCTCCTTCGCCAAGCAGCAGGGCGCGGCCGCAATCGCTGCGCCCGAAGCCATCCTGATCGTCGACGACATCCCGACGCTCGGCTCCGGCAAGACCGACTACGCCAGCGTCAGGGACATGGCGGCCGGGCAGGCCGGTTGATCGTCCGCATCAGGCCTTTGGGCCGTCCGTCGCCTTGTCCTGAGGCGGCGTGTTCAGCACGTCCTTGGCGCGCAGTTCGGCGGTGCGGCGATTGGCGAAGGAACGGACGCTGAGCGGCAGGGCGGCGAGATAGGCGACGGCGGAGACAGCCAGCGTCTGCCAGGTGTAGCTCGCCAGCATCAGCACATAGAACATCGCCACCAGGATCAGCGGGATGACGATGTCGCCACGCACCTTCGAGCCCAGGCTCTTGCCGGAATAGACCGGCAGCGTCGACACCAGCAGCACCGCGATCAGGACGGTGTAGCCGACCGCCAGATAGGAGATGACGCCGGTGGTGTCGACGCCGAGGAAGCCGACATAGACAGGCAGCAGCAGCAGCACCGCGCCGGCAGGCGCCGGCACGCCGGTAAAATAGTCCGCCGCCCAGGACGGCCGGTTCGGGTTTTCCAGTTGCACGTTGAAGCGCGCCAGCCGCAGGCCGCAGGCGATGGCGAACATCAGCGCTGCGATCCAGCCGATCGCCCCGGTCCGGTCGAGCATGTAGGCGTAGATCACCAGCGCCGGCGCGGCGCCGAAATTGACGATGTCGGCCAGCGAATCCATCTGTTCGCCGAATTTTGAAGTGGCTTTGAGCGCGCGGGCGACACGGCCGTCGATGCCGTCAAGGAAGGCGGCGATCAAAACCATCATCACCGCGATCTCGAAGCGGTTCTCGAAAGCGAGCCTGATGCCCGACAGGCCGGCGCAGATCGCCAGCACCGTGATCAGGTTGGGCAGCAGCAGGCGCAGCGGAATGTCTCTGATCTTGCCGCCCGGCCGGTTCGGCTGGCCATGCGGTTCGAACGGGGCGAAGGGCGGTTCCATCACGACACCTTGACGAGCGGGAAGCCCGGCCCGTTGTCGAAATCGGCGAGCACGGTTTCGCCGGCGATCGCGGTCTGGCCGACAGCCACGCGCGTCTTGGCGTTCAACGGCAGATAGACGTCGACGCGCGACCCGAAGCGGATCAGCCCGAAACGCTCGCCGACCGAGAGAGAACCGCCCTGCTCGGCCCAGCACAGGATGCGGCGGGCGATCAGACCGGCGATCTGCACCACGGCGACCTGGCCGTGCGGGCTCTCGATCACCAGCCCGTTGCGCTCGTTCTCGGTGCTCGCCTTGTCCAGTTCGGCATTGAGGAAACTGCCCTGTCGATGCTCGATGCGGACAATGCGGCCGCGCACCGGCGCGCGGTTGATGTGCACCGAAAACACATTCATGAACACCGAGATGCGCAGCATCTCATCGCCGCCCAGCCCCAGCTCGCGCGGCGGGACCGCGGGGCCGACCGCCGAGACGACGCCGTCGGCGGGACTGATCACCAGCCGGTCGTCGACCGGGGTGACGCGTTGCGGGTCGCGGAAGAAATAGGCGCACCAGGCGGTCAGCAGCGCGCCGATCCAGAACAGCGGCTCCCACAGCAGGCCGAGCACGATCGACCCGGCCGCGAACGCGGCGATGAACTTGTAGCCTTCCTTGTGAACGGGCACCAAGGCTGCGCGGATGCTGTCGGCTATGCTCATGGAAACGCCTATCGTGATCTGAAACCAAATGAAGTCGGCGTTTGATTACAAAAATGCGGCGAAAGGGGCAACGACCGGACGCAAACTGTTCACGCAACTGTCAGTGCGGCTATTTGGCCCCGCCCACCTCCGGGACGCGGCGGCGCACCACCACGCCCATCTCGTCGGTCTCGCGGGCGCGGCGCAGCCGTTCCTCGGCCTCGGTGGCCTCGCGCTGGCGGTCCCACATCGACGCATAGAGGCCGCCCTTGTCGAGCAGTTGCCGGTGCGTGCCACGTTCGGCGATCAGTCCGTCGCGCAGCACGATGATCTCGTCGGCGCGGATGACGGTCGACAGCCGGTGGGCGATCACCAGTGTGGTGCGGCCGCGGCTGACCAGGTCGAGCGCCGCCTGGATCTCCTGTTCGGTCTGGGTGTCGAGCGCCGACGTCGCCTCGTCGAGGATCATGATCGGCGGCGCCTTGAGGATGGTGCGCGCGATCGAGACGCGCTGTTTCTCGCCGCCCGACAGTTTGAGGCCGCGTTCGCCGACCATCGACTTGAATCCGTCCGGCAGCGTCTCGACGAAACCCGAAATCTGCGCGAGATCGGCGGCGCGCCGCACCTCCTCGTCGGTGGCGTCGGTGCGGCCGTAGCGGATATTGTAGAGGATCGTGTCGTTGAACAGCACCGTGTCCTGCGGCACCATGCCGATGGCGGCGCGCAGGCTGTTCTGGGTCACGTCGCGGATGTCCTGGCCGTCAATGGTGATCGCGCCAGACTGGACGTCATAGAACCTGAACAAAAGCCGCGACATGGTCGATTTTCCCGCCCCCGACGGGCCGACAATGGCGACGGTCTTGCCCGCCGGCACCTCGAACGACACACCCTTGAGGATCGGACGGGCCGGGTCGTAGGCAAAGTGCACGTCCTTGAAGGCGACATCGCCGCTGGTCACCTCGAGCGGCTTTGCATCCGGCCTGTCGACCACTTCGGCCTCGACGTCGAGCAGGTCGAACATGTTCTCGATGTCGGTCAGGCCCTGGCGGATTTCGCGATAGATGAAGCCGATGAAGTTCAGCGGCACAGACAATTGCATCAGCATGGCGTTGATGAAGACGAAGTCGCCTATGGTCTGGGTGCCCGCCTGCACTTCCCTCGCCGACAGCACCATCGCGGCGGTCATGCCGATGCCGAAAATCACGCCCTGGCCAAAATTCAGCCAGCCGAGCGACGTCCAGGTCTTGGTCGCCGCGTCTTCGTAGCGCGCCATCGACCGGTCGTAGCGCCGCGCCTCCATCTCCTCGTTGCCGAAATATTTGACGGTCTCGAAGTTGAGCAGCGAGTCGACCGCCTTGGTGTTGGCGTCGGTGTCGGAATCGTTCATCGCCTTGCGGATGGTGATGCGCCAGTCCGACGCCCACACCGTGAACCAGGTGTAGGCGACCACGGTCGCCGCGACGATGGCGACATAGATCCAGCCATAGGCGACCGCGAAGATCACCGCTGTCAGGCCAAACTCCAGAATTGTCGGCAGCGTGTTGAGGATGGTGAAGCGCACAATCGTCTCGATCCCCTTCGTCCCGCGCTCGATGACGCGCGACAGGCCGCCGGTGCGGCGCTCGAGGTGAAAGCGCAGCGACAATTGATGCAGGTGGACGAAGGTGCGGTAGGCGAGCTGGCGCACCGCATGCTGGCCGACGCTGGCGAACAGCGCGTCACGCAGTTGGTTGAAACCCCACTGGCCGATGCGCACGACATTGTAGGCGACGACCAGCATCACCGGGGCCAGCAGGATCGGCGGCAGGTCGGGCATCGGCCCGCCATCCTTCGACAGCGCGTCGGTCGACCATTTGAAGAAATAGGGCACGAGGATCAGCAGCAGCTTCGCCGCGACCAGGAAGAACGTCGCCCACACCACGCGCATCTTCAGGTCGTTTCGCCCGGTCGGCCACATATAGGGCCACAGATTGAGCAGGGTCTGCCACAGAGAGCCGGAATCGGCGGAAACAGTCTTGCTGGCCATATTGTCAGGCTTCTCTTGCGTGGTTGGTTTGCGGTTGCGGCTGGTCCGCCCGCTCAGCGCACCGGGCGAGCCAGCCCGACAGA
>APMI01002005.1_pt1 | contig 11306 bp, 12 predicted proteins | sample 667938 | NCBI WGS metagenome assembly APMI01 (sample SAMN01084076, study PRJNA167559) | wastewater metagenome | biome: Wastewater | place: Denmark: Ejby Moelle, Odense | collected 2011-11-28 | reverse complement strand
GTCACTTTCGCTGGATTCATTCCGTCCTTTTACTCCATCAGATCCAACTGCGTAACTCCTAATCTTTTAAGGAACTGGGCAGAATTTTATCGAGCGAAAACGACGAGCTATCCGCCGCCAACGCGAGATCCGGCATGAGCAGCAACAGCACAGTCAGAGCGAGCAAAAACACCAGGACCGGTTGTTTGCGATACGCCGTCACGCACTGATCGCCGAGGGTGGTAAGCGAGAAGGAAGTCATTGGTAAAAAACTCCAAGAGTTAAGAGCAAGACGACAAACGCCGCTCCGATGAGCAGCAACACGCGCGGCGCCTGGAGAAACGCTCCCTGCGCGGCGTTCGCACTGACCTGGAAGACCCAGGCCAAAACCAAAGCGCCGCCCAGGGCGAGACAGGCGGCAAACAAAGCACCGGCAAAATGGGGCGCTTCTAAAGACGTGGCGGCTTTAAAGGCCATCAACACATCGCTTAACGAGGCCACATCCACGCGGGGCAATGGCAGCAGCCCTTCCAAGAAACTCATCATTTAGCGGCGCACCGTGAGCGAATCCGTCACCGGGGCGGGCGGGCTGGTCAGGACGGTTTGATGGGTTTCATTGAGATACGCGCTGGCCCGCTCGCGCGTGGTCCGCAATTGCGCGAGAAACGCGCCATAGTTGAAGCGAATCGGCGCACGATCCCCGGCATGGCGATGGGCTAACCGCTCGCCGTGCTCGATGAGATAGTCCAACTCCTGAATGATCGCGGCGATGGCTTGCCGCTGCGTGAGGTCCTGTGCCGTCGCCCAGGGGGTGACCAGCACCAAACTGCCGATGAGGAACAGGCGTGGGCTGAAGAAAGCCTGCCGAAACCGCCGGGACAACAAAAAGGTCATATCAACCTCCGACAGAGTGGGCCATGAAGTGACGAACCCGACGCACGTAGGTTTGCGTTTCCGGGTAGGGTGGAATGCGGCGACCGTAGCGATTCACCGCGCCTTCACCGGCGTTGTAGCCCGCGACGGCTAAGGCGAGATCGTTGTCGAAATAGGCCAAGAGCCATTTGAGGTAGCGACTGCCCGCGCGCAAATTCGCCTCCGGATCGTGGCGTTGGTCGCGCGGCAAGCCAAAGCGCTCCGCCGTCGCCGGAATCAACTGCATGAGTCCCACCGCGTTCTTGGGTGAGACGGCGGCGGCGTTATAGGCCGATTCCGCGGCCACGATGGCGTGCACCAGACGCGGATCAAGCCCTTCTTCGGTGGCAATACGATCCACCAACGGCGCCCAGCGCTGGGCGCGCGCCGTAGAAGCCCTGGAACGACGGGAAGAGGCGATGTCGGTGCGGGTCTCCCCGACCGAAGACGCAGGGCGTGCGTCGGCGGCATTGAGGCGGCGTGCGGCGAGCGCCATCGCCAACTGGCGCGCGGCCTCATTTAAGGTCACGCGCGGCGAGGTGATCGCCTGGGGGGGCAGGCCCGGAACGCTGTGCAGCGCTAACCCTAAGGGACCGACGTAGATCCGCAAACCCGCGGCTTGGCCGGTCGCCACCGTGGCGGCCATCGCCGCGCGATCGGCCGGATAGACGGTTTCACAGAGCGCCTGCGCGCACCGTCGCACGGTCCACGGCCACGGGATCGGGGTCGGCGCAAAGCGGGATTGCCGCCCCGCGCGCTGAAGCGCCAGTTGATACAACGCCGCCGCCGACAGCTGATAGCGCGCCGCGATTTGGCGATACAGCAGTGGGGCCTCTTGCGCGTGCGCGCCCGGACCTGCGGTCAGCAGCGCGAGAGCGAAGCCGGCCGTCGCGCGTCTCATGGCGATTCCGCCCCCGTCGCGCGTTCGGACGTGATCGAATCGCTCCGTCCGTTTTGGCGGGTGGGCGCGCGCACCCGGCGACGGCTTTCCTCGACCTGCGCCATCATCGTGCGCAGTTGTCGATGACGTGCTTGTTCACGATAGAGCGCGTAATACCCTTTCACCCGGCGTACATACTGCTGCGTTTCTTTGTACGGCGGAATTTGACGGCCGTACTTTAAAACCGCGCCTTCCCCGGCATTATAACCGGCCAGGATGAGATCGAGATGGCCGCCAAAAAGCCGCGTCAGGACTTTTAAGTACCGAATCCCGGCGCGGATGTTTTTATGCGGCTCGAACCGCTCGGCCGACGTGAGGCCAAATCGGGCGGCGGTTCCCGGCATCATCTGCATGAGGCCCCCGGCGCCCACCGGCGACAGGGCGCGCGGGTTGTAGCGCGATTCTTGGGAAATCACGGCATGGACCAAGAGGGGATCGATGTTTTCGCTTAAGGCCAGCGCGTCAATGAGCGGCGTTAAGGCTTCCCGCCGCTGCGAACTGAGGGGACTGAGCGCCGCGGCGGGTACACCCGCGCTTAAATCGCCGGTCACGGCTTGGCGGCTTTCCGGATAAGCCGTGCGAAAGTGCGAGACCGGGGTGCGCGTTTCGGTGAATTCCTGCGGTGCTGACGCGGCGGCCGCCCGGCGACGATCGGGTCGCTCCGAGCAACCGATGAGCAAAAGGAGGCTTAAAAAGCTCATCAATACCCCCACGTTGCGCACAGGGCGCATTACAGCGTGCCAATGACCACGCCCTGGCGCCGGAGGAGTGCGAGCGGCGGCGTTAAGGCATAGCCATCAAAGATCACCGGATCGTAACGGCGCGGCTCGATCCGAGCCGTGGCCGCCGCCTTCGCAGCCGGGTCTAATCCGGCGCCGGGCCACTGTGCAAGCCAGGTGGTGAGCGCGTGGGGATCGGTAAAACCTCGGCCATACACCCGCACGCGCACGCCGGGAAGGGCTAACAGCGCGCTTAATTTGGCATGGCAGGGCGCGTGACAGGTCGGCGTGATGAGAAGATCCACCGCATCGCCCGCTTGCGGCGTCGGCGGGGGCGTGGGGGGCGTGGCGGGATCGGACGTGCGCGCCACCGTGGCGTCCGAGCCGTCTCGCTGGGCGCGTGCTGCCCAATAGTCCGGCGCATTCGCCGCTTGCGGGAGTTTGGAAAAATCCACCGGCGCTTCCAGTCCAAAGCGTCGGAGTTGCACGCTGGCGACGAGTTGCGCAAAGCCCGTCTGTTGCGCGATCCGGTGGCGCTCGGCGAGCAGATATTTTTCGGCATAGCGCGCCCGTTGCGTGGGGTCGGTTTCGATTAAGCCCAGCACCATCACCGGATCAAGGTGTTGATAAAAATACCGCCCCTCCACCACCATAAAGGTCTGATAGCGTTGCACTTCCGGCAAGGTCAAGTCCCAATGATCAGCCAGCTCTTGATCGCTGGCGGGGCCGAGCGCCGTGTGTTCAATTGTCGTCGGCTCGATCCGGGCCGGTTCGGCGTCGACACCGAGCGGGATCAGCGCACTCACCAGCGCCAGGGGGAGCCAGGGGCGCACTAGCAGCGATCTCCAAAGCAGACGGTGGGTTCTGGCGGCGTTACGCGCGTGAGCGCATCGTTCACCGGGGGTGTGAGGGGCGCAGGGGGAGCTACCGGCGGTTCCGGCAGCCGCGGCGGCGCTTTGGCGCGCTTCGCCAAACGCCCGTTGCGTTTCAGGTGCGAGGTGCTGGCGCTCACCTGCGCATCGCGCGGCCAGAACCTGGGCTGCACCGTGGGCGCAGTGGGTGGCGGTGGCGGCGATACCGCATCCTCCAGAACGGCCTTGCGCGGCGCCGTCGCTTGGCTCAGTAACACCCCATCCGGATGCGACCAATAGGTCCGCACCGCCCAGGGCGTCGTTAAGTCCCGTTCGGGATAGGGAGAGCGGTGCAGGTTAGTCGCCGTCGGCGGGGTGAGCACCGCACAGTTGCTCAAGAGCGCCACCGCCACCGCCGTCGTCAGGGTGCGAGCGGCGTTCATGGTGCGCGACTCGATTTTACGGCCGCCAAAGACCCGCTCTCGAAGCGTCCCGCCGTGGCGTTGTCCAACACAATGCCGGGCTGAAAGGTCGGCCGCACTTCAAAACTGACTAATCGATTGACCGGATCGACGACCAAGAGCCAAGCTGGTCCCGCTAACCGTTCCAGGACCGCTTTCAACGCCTGCGGTCCCACGGTGCGTTGGCTTTCCGGATAGGGTTGGCCATACAGCCGGTGAATCTCCGGGTCAGCCGCCCTCTCGGCGGCCAGCTGATAACCGCTCCCCTGCAAGATCCCCAACAGCCCTTCCAGCACCGTCCGGCCCTTAATCGTTTTGTAGACGGTCTGATCGAGATCAATCGCCTGTGGGGCTTCCGTGATGACTGCATAGCCCTGATAGATCGGGGGGGTGGCATAACTGACGGTGGCGATCAGAAGCCCTAAGGGAATGACTAACCGATGGAACATGGCCCTTACCTCTTAAGAACTTTTGAATAATTTAATATAAAAATTTTCAAATTAAAATACATTTATCAAATTTATATCTAATTCTAATCTTATTAAATTTTATATATATTTTTTCGAGTAAGATAAGGGCCGAAATGGCATCAAGAGGCCAATGGGGATCCATCAAGCTAGAATAAGGTCAACTGACTGATTTTTAGAGAGTTAAGTGCTTTTAATAGGCAAGGTGATCCCAAGGCAGGGCTAGGCGGGGTGCAAGAAAGCAGCAAGGCAGCGCGGGAATTGGTATAAAAAGGAGAAGAAAGTGTTTTTGCGTTTTTGAACTTTGCCCCCTACGACTCTTGAATCTCATGCCTTCTCTGGATCAACTTGCACACCTGTTGCGCGCGACCCTGGAAGATGCCACCCGCGTGACAGCATTGATGGATACGGCGCTGCAACAAGCCCCCCATCCGACCTTTGAGCTTTCGCACGATGGCGTCATTTGGTATCTCAATACTGTTGCTGCCGACACCCTCGGCATTACGCCCACGCAGGCCGTCGGTACGCGCCTGAGCAACTATGTGGACGATGGTTTGATGACCCAACGCCGATTGGATTCTCTGAAACGAGAGCCCGTCGCTCAGAGTTGGCCGGATCGATGGCGTCGCCACCATGAGGTGATTCCGTGTCGGATGACGGCATTCCCTATGCCAGAGACGCTGCGTACCGAACGCCCACGGGTCATTCTATGGTCGGAGCAGGTTGGTGCGCTTCCCCAAGCCGTGCGTACTGAGCATCCAAGCGGCGACTCTGGGAGGCGGGCATCACCGTTTTTCTCAGACACGACGCCGATTTATGGACGGGACCTTGATCCTTTTCTGGAAGCATTGGGCATCAAGCTGCATCGGATTTGTGAGTACTTAGGCGTCACGACGCTCGCTTGGTATAAATGGCGGCGTGAGCCGGATGAACCGATTGGGAGCCGCACCATTGAGTTGCACTTACGGCTCCTTGATGCGTATCCCGATCTCACCAAAGCGGGTGCGCATCCTCTGGATTTACAGGAAACGCTTCGCGCCCAACGCGGGATTGAAGTGAGCTTAAACGAGTTAGCGCTGCTGCTCGGGATCGAGGCGCGCACCGCCTATGCCTGGGGGCATGGCCAGCCGGTCAGTGGGCCGATTCAGGGATTGACGGCGAGCCTGCTTCACATGTTGGTTCAAAAACCGCGTTATGCCTGGGATGAGTATCGTCAGATCGTTGATCGACAAGCTGAGCGGGAAGGGGCCAGTCTTTGGGAAACCAAATCGTGGACGCGCGCGGCTGAATCCTCTTCCATCCTTGCCGCGAATGAACCCACTCACCGGCGCGGCAGAGGTCGGCGTAAGCGCGTTCAGGACAATAGGATAAATCGCTTATCCGAGCCATCTACGAGCACAGAGCCAACCGAGCAAGTTAATCCCGCCAAGGATGGGTCCTCAGAGGTTGAAAACCCACGCAGTAAGGGCGCATTTCCCCGTAACAAACGGAAGTAGCGTGATGATCCCTTAGCCCGTCCTTCAAAGGCGCTTCCTCAGTGAACCTGCCGCGCGCGCTTTCCCCCGCCACGCGCATTGAGTCGATTGACTGGGTGCGCGGGCTCGCGATGGTGTTGATGGCGTTGGATCATGCTCGAACCTATTTAGCGGACTTTCGGCTTGATCCTCTCGATCTTCAACAGACCTCGGTCGCGTTGTTTTTAACGCGCTGGATCACCCATTTCAGTGCGCCGGTGTTTATTTTCCTAGCCGGGATGAGCGCCCAACGCTTGTCCTTACGATTACCCCCCGCCCATCTCACACATGCGCTTTGGCTGCGCGGCATCTGGTTGGTTTTTTTGGAGCTGACTCTGATGTATTTCATCTGGACTTTTAAGCTTCCAGGGACCGGTTACCCTCATTTCGGTGTTATCTGGGCCATCGGGTGGTCGATGGTTTTGTTAGGGTTCCTCGTCCGGATACCGACTATGCTGCTTGCGATATCAAGCTTAGGGATCATCGTTGGGCATCACGTTCTCGATAGCCTTGACGTGCAATCCTGGGGTGCGCTGGGCGAGTACTGGCCGATCCTCCACGGAAAAGGGATGACGCCGCTGGGCAGGGTTGTCTATCCGTTGATGCCTTGGGTTGCTGTGATGGCCAGTGGCTTTGTGGCAGGCGGGGTTTTTGATTGGACGCCTGCGCGACGGCGGGTTTTTTTGATGCGCTTGGGTACAGCGTGCCTGGTGTTGTTTTTGGCTCTGCGCTTGACGAATAGCTATGGCGATCCCCATCCGTGGACACCGCAACCGCGCCCTCTTTTTACATTACTTTCGATCCTCAATGTCGAGAAATACCCGCCCTCGCTCGATTTTCTCTTGATCACCCTGGGGTGTGCGTTTTTATTACTCGCCATCGTTGAACAAACTCACTCCAAGCTCAGTGGCGTTTTAAAGCTGTTTGGCCGTGTTCCGCTCTTTTTCTATCTCTTCCATCTTTTCGTTGCCCATCTGGCGGCTGGAGTGGTGGCGGTCGCTATGGGCTTTGATCTCACGCTGCTGGCGAAAGATCCGATTGCAGCAGGTTGGGGCTTTCCGTTACCGCTTGCCTACGGCGTTTGGCTTGTTATGTTGACGTTGCTGTATCCGCTTTGCCGATGGTTCGACACCCTGAAGCATCGCACCCAAAGCGGATGGCGGCGTTATCTTTAAACGCTCAATCGCAAGCGCTGCATGGCGCACTCAGGAGGCGGATATGATCATTCCTGTTCGGTGGTTCGCCATAAGCCTCAGTTTTAGTTCATTTTACGCTTGGAGTGCGGAAGAGTATGTTTTCGGTCCAACGCTGGATCAAAAAGATCAAGTGGCCGACGTATTGGTTTCGGTCGCGACAGGGCACGCGCAGCGCGTTGAAACGGCCCCAGCGGTGATTTCCGTGATTACAGCAGATCAAATCAAGGCGCTTGGTGCTCACGATCTATTCGATGTGTTGCGCACCGTCCCAGGCTTCTTTTTGGGAGAAAACACGATTCAAGTAGAGCCGATTATCTCCGTGCGTGGTTTTAAATCCTCCTACAATCAAAATGTATTGGTGTTGTTGGATGGGATTCCCCAAAGCCATTATGCCACTGGCGATCGGATGGCGGTTTTGGGAAAAATTCCTATGGATCTCATTGAACGCATTGAAATTATGCGCGGGCCAGGCTCTGCTCTTTATGGCGCTGACGCCTATTCGGCGGTCATTGACATTATTACGCGCACGAAAGCGCCACAAAAAAACCAGATCACTCTGGGCAGCGGCTCGCAGCGCACCCAGCAGGCGCGGGCCTTAGGGGGCGGTCAATGGGGAGGCTTTGATTGGGTGGGCGCTATTGATTATCAACGCACAGACGGCCATCGCCCGTTGATCGCTGCGGATACGGCAACGCTCTTGGATGGCCTGTTTCAGACCAATGCCTCTCTGGCGCCTGGCCATGAAAATACCTTTCTAGGCTTACTGGGTGCCCAGCTGAATGTCACGAATGAACATCACGCCTTTATGCTGCGCACATCCCTGGGCCGAGATATTGGGATGGGCGTCGGCCTCGCCAATGCGCTTGATCCCTTTGGACGGGTTGACCTAACGACGGTGGAGGCTCGCTATACTTGGAAGACTCAAGGCGATGACTGGAAAGCCAATGTCGTTTTCGATCAATCAGTTTATGAATCCGCCCTTAAAAACGCTCACTATCTACCGCCAGGCGCATTAGGGCTTTCCGAAGGTGTTATGACCGAGAGTGTTACGCAACAAAAAACCACCCGATTGCAAGGCACCTACCATTATACGGGGGTGCAATCGCACCATGTGACCTTGGGTGCTGGCATAGAGTCGGGGAAAACCCACGTTCCCTTGGAAAAACGTAACTTCTCGCTGAGTGGTAATCAACTGATTCCGTGGGATTCGATGCAAGTGATTAATGATCCTGCATTATTAACCTTCGGCGCGCGCGATTTTTCCCACGACTTACAGTTTGTATATGGGCAAGACGAGTGGCGCATTTCACCCAGCTGGACGCTCACAGCCGGATTGCGTTATGACCACTATTCAGACTATGGCCATCAATTCAACCCGCGCCTTGCGCTGGTGGGTGAGCTTTCGCCGTACTTGACGACAAAACTCATCTACGGACGCGGTTTTCGAGGGCCCTCGTTAGTCGACACCCAGGCGCAACAGGTCCCGAGCCTGAAAGGCAACCGGACTCTGCGTCCAGAAATCGTCAACAGCCTTGAGCTAGCCTTTGATTATCGCTTACGGCCCGATCTGTTACTGCGGCTTAATCTCTTTCATCAAAAAACCGATGACCAAATTCAGATCGTAACCCAAGCCGATCAAACTAATTTTCCACAAAATACGGCACGACAAATCAACCGAGGTGGTGAATTGGAAGTGAAATGGGACCTAACGCCGCAGACGCAAGGGTCTGTGGGTTACAGCTATCAAGACAGCGTTGATAAAACAACTGACACCGATACGGGCTACCACCCTCACCATCTCGCTTATATGCGCTGGCAATTCCGACAAAAACCGTGGCAGTGGACGTTACAAGCGCGCTATGTCGGCTCGCGAGACCGGCGGGTTGAAGATGCCTTCAGAACGAAGGCGGATACTTACACCCTGATGGATGCATGGGTTCAGCATACGCTTTCTCCCAACCTGGAGGTTGGTTTAGAGATTCGGAATCTGTTGGATACCCAGGCGAACGATGCGGGTCCCGGGACGCTTGAGAATTTCCCAAGCGATATCCCGCTTTCAGGACGGACCTACTATTTCACAATAACAACGCATTTTTGAGAGCGATGACGAGGGTATGAGGCGTTAATGACCCTTAGTGATCAAGGGCTTGTTTATGATGGCGTGGTTCTCTCGCCTGTGCACAACAGTGACGTTAGGCGGTGCTCGTGCGATCTCGATCTTCTTGAGCGTGGTTTTTTATTTCTTGTGGATTGGCGCGCTGCGTGGCGAGGTTCTGATTATCTACCCGGAGGTCACGGAGCCTTTTCGCGAAGCGTTTACCCAAATGATCATGGGTGTGACGAAAGCGGTTGGCGAACCCATTCAAACGCAGCGATTGCCGATCACCGCGACGCGCGAGGATTTTCGGCAACTTCTCGCCAACCGGAAAGATCAGGCGATCTTGTTGCTGGGCCAACGGCCACTCAGTTTTTACGAAGAGCGGTTGATGGGGCGTTCCCCAGTCTTCATCAGTGGCATTGATGCGCTCCCCGGCCAAATCAAGCTACCGGGTGTTAGCTTGGCGATTGACCCTGCGCTTTCTCTGCGCGCTTTGCGAGATTTATTGCCCCATTTAGAAAAAGTGGTGGTCTACTACGATGCGCGGGATCAGCCTTGGTTGGAGCGGATCAAGCAGCTTGCCCAAGCGCAGAATTGCGCTATCGAATCCATTAGCGTCAAGAATGCAACGGACGTAGCGCGCGCACTCGGCGAGACCTTCAAATCGATTAATCCCCAAACCATGGCTCTTTGGTTTGGACGCGATACGATCGCCTATAACACCGAAGTTCTCTATCCCTATATCCTGGAACAATCGTGGGATCGGCGCGTCGCGGTGATTTCCGATACCCTCGCCCATGTACGTCGGGGCTTTCTATTAGCCTACTACCCCGACTTCGCAAGTGTGGGATCGCAGGTAGGCTATCTTATTCATCGCCGAGACCGTCCCGTCCCGGTGGGTTTGCAATGGTCGGCATCCGGCCATCTTTCACTGAATGTGCGCACGGCCAAACATTTAGGCATTGAGATCCCCGCTGCGCTGCTCCAACAAGCCACGCCCGTTTTTCCAACGCCATAAGGCAGGGACATGGAAAAAGTCTCACGATCTCACCCGTTAACCTTGCAGCAAATCTTCGTGGCCGCTTATGGGATGAGCATGGTGCTCTTGATCTTGGGGGTCCATCATTTGTTACAAAATCGTCTGACCCAATATCTTTATCATGACCTTGCAGACAACGGGCGGGTGATTCTGGAGCGCCTCGCGGAGGAAAGCCGGTTTTCGCTGATTCAACGTACCGCTGAGAACATTCAGCCGCGTCTCGATGTGATCGCGACCTATCCCCATGTGTTGGGGGTTCTGGTGGCTCCACCGCACGGCCTTCCTCTGGTTTCAAAAGGACGAGCGCTATCGGCGCTAGATCCTGAACAAGTCGCACAGCTGGTCAAGACGCAGACGCGCTTTACAGAACAGGTTTTAACCCTCTACGCGCCCGTTTCAGAGATCAGCCAGAGTCCCTTCGAAGCAACACCCTACCAACCTCTTCCCCAGCCGGTTGATGCGTCAATCCAGCCGAAGAACCCGAATAAACTCGGCTATGTGGCCATCCTCTTCGATTTAGCACCGTTGCAGGCCGATTTGGCGCGTATCAACCAATACATCTTACTGGTGATGGCGTTTGGCATGGTGCTCACGACGGCGCTTCAGCTCTGGATTTTGCGCTTGCTGACGCAACCCATCAGCCGTTTGGCGGCCTTTATGTCGCTCCCAGAGACGCTAGGCCATTTTCGCCAAGCGCCAGTGCGGGGTGTTCGGGAGGCGCAAAGGATTGCCGTCGCGTTCAATACCCTGATGATGAAGATGGCGCAAGCCCATCATGAACTGGACGTATCGCGCTCTGATCTGGCAGCACGGGTCGAAAGCGCGGTTTTAGATTTGAAACAACAGCATGCCGAATTAGAAACCGCACGGCGTCAGGCGGAGGCAGCCAGTCGCGTGAAATCCGAATTTATTGCCAATGTGAGTCACGAAATTCGAACGCCCATGCACGGCTTTCTGGGTTTTTTAGACCTGCTCGGCGAGACGCCGTTAACCCCAACCCAACGCAGTTACTGGCGTTTTTTAAAACACTCCGTCACCACGTTGTTGGGGCTGATGAATAAAATTCTCGATTTTTCCAAATTAGAAGTCGGGAAAATGACGGTGCACCTTCAACCCTTTCATTTACCGAC
>APMI01025040.1_pt1 | contig 11310 bp, 8 predicted proteins | sample 667938 | NCBI WGS metagenome assembly APMI01 (sample SAMN01084076, study PRJNA167559) | wastewater metagenome | biome: Wastewater | place: Denmark: Ejby Moelle, Odense | collected 2011-11-28 | reverse complement strand
TGCGAGGCGAATCCCCGCATGGTCTAATAAAATCTCGCTATCGGCGTCAGAACTGCATTGAGCACCAGGTCTCATTGCTCGCATCGATACAGAACTCACGCCGGTTGCCTCACTGTCCCACGCTATGACTTGGGCGGGAAGGTCACAAATAAAATCGAAATATGGCTCATCTGAGCCGACGACGAACAAGACAGCGAATGGCGTACTTGCTAAAATCTCTCTGTCACGCTCAAGGTAGAACCCACCGTATTGCATAGGAGTGCAATGAGTAGGCGCCGCCCCGTGTAATTCGTACCAAATACCGTCTACGCCTGAACTCGTTGCTGAGGCGATTGCCGCTTTAGTTAAGGAAACATAACGATCAAGCAACTCGCCTCCCTTGACCGGGTTTTCGGCAAGCTCTGAATTCAGTGAGCAACCATCGAGCAAAGAGAGCCCGAACGGATTGTTAATCCGTTTCAGAGTTAACCCTTCGCCCGAAACGTGATCTGTGTGAACGACTAAGTCAGCATCAACTGAATTCGTCCAGCTGATAGTTGGCTTCTTGTCCACCGATTCTTGTTTCGAAGCGGCCCAAAAGCGCTCACTGATCGTCAGTTCGTTTCTCCTTGCCGAGTTGCGAAGTGCTCTTTGGTCTGAGTCTTGACGTTAACTTGACCTCCACCTTGCATGTGTAGATTTGCTGGTGCGATCACGTTTTTGATCTCGACAGGGCCACCAACCTCGGAGAGTGATCTAGGGGCAACCTCGACAAAGGCACCTTTGTCGCTGGATTGACCTGCCATATCAATTTCGTCGGTTGCCTTGTTCCACATCGGACGAAGCCCAGGCTCATTCACAACCATTAGGCGCGTTGCCTGAACTGAAGCTTCCATTGGAGCAAGGAAAGTCTTTGGATACAAACCGCCCCAAACAGCGAATAGCACCAGTGAACAGACGATAGCAATCTCCCAAGGCTTGAGATCCTTCAACCTCTTGTTCTCAGGATTCTCGTTCTTGCCGTAGAACATCTGCTGGAACATGTAAAGCAGGTAGACAGCAGCTAAGACAACGCCAAAACCAGCAACGACAGCAAATCCTAGATTGAGACCATAAGCACCGTTGAAGCAAGCTTCAAAAGCACCTAGCATCGCAAGGAACTCTCCGATAAATCCGTTCAGTCCCGGCAATCCGACACTACTTAGCATGACGATTAAGAATAGCGTGGCAAAAATCGGCATTTGCGATTTGATGCCGCCGTAATCCTTGAACTGTCGAGTGTGTCGTCTCTCGTAGATAAGACCGATGAGAAGGAACAAGGCACCAGTGCTGATACCGTGATTCAGTTGCTGCATCGAGCCACCCAATAGACCGTTATAAGTCAATGAGAAGATGCCCAGAAGGACGAAACCCATGTGCGCAACGGATGAGTAGGCGACCAACTTCTTAACGTCCGGCTGAACTGCCGCTACAATGGCTCCGTAGATGATTCCGACGACGGCAAGGATCATGATCGGGACCACGGCTTGTCGAGTCGCCTCTGGGAACAACGGCAGACAGAATCGAAGGAAACCGTAAGTTCCCATCTTAAGGAGTACGCCAGCAAGGATGACCGAACCAGCGGTGGGTGCTTCTACGTGTGCGTCTGGCAGCCAGGTATGGAACGGAAACGCAGGGCACTTCACCAAGAACGCCAAGGCAAACAGCCAGAAGATGAAGGGCTGCAAGTGCATTGCGTTGCTCCACAAAGTCCCGTTTGCGGCGGCACTCTGTAGATCCAGCAGGTTGAAGCTAAGGTGTCCGTTATTAACGTTTGCATACAAGTTCGCCAAAGCGACCATGCCGACCAACATGAAGATTGATCCGGCAAACGTGTAAATAAAGAACTTAAATGCGGCGTATGTTCTGCGTTCACCTCCCCAGATGTTAATCAAAAAGAACATCGGGATAAGCGAGAACTCAAAGAAGGTGTAGAACAGAACGAGGTCAAGCGAAACGAATACGCCTAGCATCGCGGACTCTAAGAACAGAATCAACGCGAAATAAGCACGAACCCGCTTGTTGATGTACGTGCTAAAGATTAGCGCGATCACCGTCAGGAATGTTGTTAGCGCGATGAGCCAAATGGCGATACCGTCAACACCCATGAAATAGCTGATTCCAAATTGAGGAATCCACTTGTACTTCTCAATAAATTGGAAGTGGAAAGTGTCAGCTTTGAACTGAGACAGAACATATAGCGAGACACCGAAGGTTGCGGTGGCAATGCCGATCGTCCATGCTTTGATCGCTTTGGTTGCGCTCTCAGGCATCAACAACGCGACAATCGCGCCAAGAAGCGGGAGGAAGGTGATCAGTGAAAGCACTAGCGAACACCTCCTAGAATATTCAGCGCGTAGACAAAGTATCCCATGATAAATAAGCCGCCAAGCACCATCAGGAGTGCGTAGCCACGGACAAGGCCCGTTTGAAGCACCCGAAGTCCTTTTCCAAGGCTTGTGGCGAGTAGACCAATACCGTTGACGATTCCGTCAACAAACCCAGCATCAAAACCCTTCCAAAGAAGTTTGCCGAGACCGTCTCCGCCTTCGACAACGAGAGTCATCATTGCCGCGTCGTAACCAAACTGATTTCCAGCCAGCTTTCGAAGGGGGTTCCACTTGCTGAGGTCCCAGCCTTCGGACTTCGGCAGGCCCTTCCAGTAAACCGCTGCACCGAGGATCAACCCACCAAATGCGGCGATGGCAGATAGCATAACCAGATCAACATGGTGCGGATGAACTGAAACTTCGCCAAGAATCGGCAAGTTGTTCGGATACAACCACTTGTAAAACGCCTCGTCGTGCTCCATGAAGTAGCCCGAGAAAACCGAGGCGACCGCTAACAGTGCGAGCGGAACCCACATACTGGGCGGTACCTCATGAGGTGCGTGGCTGCCATCGAGTTCGTGGTGAGCGTGTTCGTGCTCTTCGCGTGCCGCTACTTCTTCATCGGTATAGAAGAAGCCGTGTACGTCAGGGCCGTGATCATGCGCACCATGGTGGACATGTTCGTGACTGTGCTCATGTTCATGCTCTTCGTGTTCGTGATGCACCGCAACGGGGATTTGACGCCAACGCTCTGGCCCAAAGAATGTTAGCCAGGTCATTCGAGTCATGTAACACGCTGTTAAGAAAGCCGTGAACAACGCGACCCAACCAGAAATGACTCCGACGTTAATTTCGCTTGCGCCTTCACCCAGAACAGCATGGTTACCGGCCAGCGCGCTACCAATAATGGCTTCTTTTGAGTAGTAGCCTGCGAAACCGAAAACGTGTGGAATTGCGAAACCTGAAATCGCGATATATCCGGTTAGCATCGTGATAAACGTGATTTTCAGATACTTTTGAAGTCCGCCGTAGTTGCGCATGTCTTGGTTGTGAGCCATCGCATGGATAACCGCTCCAGAACCAAGGAACAAGAGCGCCTTAAAGAATGCGTGTGTGGTCACGTGGAACATGCCCGCCCAATAAGCGCCCGAGCCGCAAGCAACGAACATGAAGCCCAACTGCGACACGGTTGAGTACGCGAGCACTTTCTTGATGTCGGTTTGACCAAAGGCCACCAGAGCAGCAAAAAGAGCCGTGAACGCGCCAACTCCGGCAATAACAGCTGATGCAACTGTCGAATACTCGAAGACGACGTGCATTCTGTTCAAAAGCACAACGCCCGAGGTAACCATTGTCGCAGCATGGATGAGTGCAGAGACTGGCGTTGGGCCAGCCATTGCATCTGGCAACCATAGATACAGCGGGAACTGAGCCGATTTACCGCAAGCACCAACAAACAGCAATAGCCCGATAACGGTCGCCATTCCTGGGTTAGCCGCAAGCGCCTTGGTCAGCGCTGGTAGCATCGTATCGTAGCTGAGCCAACGGCCATCAGCGATGCTCGACTGGCTTGCGTTACCGGCAAGTAAAGCAAAGATTCCAAAAATGCCAAGGGTCAAACCCCAGTCACCAATTCGGTTGGTGATAAATGCCTTGTTTGCCGCTTTGCTATTGTTAAGATCCTTGTACCAAAAGCCGATGAGCAGATAACTACAAAGGCCGACGCCTTCCCAACCGATGAACAAGAGGGCCAGGTTATTGCCCAAAACAAGCATCAGCATCGAGGCAACGAACAGGTTCAGGTAAGTAAAGAACCGGGCGTAGTCCTTTTCCTCGGCCATATATCCCGTTGCGTACAGGTGAATGAGCGAGCCGATTCCTGTGATGATCAAGACCATCGTCATCGAAAGCGGATCAACAAGCGCCTCGAACGGAATTCGCAAGCCCATAACGCTTATCCAATCAAAACCCGGAACTACGACGGACCTTGCGTCCGGCGATAGCCCTGCGAGCTTTTGTGTCAGCAACAGGCCGACGACGAAGCCAAGCGCAATCGGGAGAACAGCAATCGTTCCTAAAACACGCTTACCAGCCGTTTCGGCAATACGCTTACCCAACAGCGATTGAATTAAGAATCCAACCACAGGAAGGAGAAGCACTATCCAAATCAGTCCAAAGTCGCCCATTTGTTTTTATTGAGTCAGTAACGTTCTGCCCTAACCCTTTAGCAAGTTCAATTCGTCGATATCGATGTTGTTGCGCAACCTAAAGATTGCCATGATAATGCCAAGCCCGACAGCAACCTCAGCCGCCGCAACAGCCATAACAAAGATGACCATCATCTGGCCTGCCATTGCACTATGGGCCGCAGCGTCTTGCGAAACCTGAGCCGCATGACTGTATCTAGCAAACGAGATGAACGTCAGATTCACTGAGTTCAGCATCAATTCGATACACATGAAAACAACAATCGGGTTGCGGCGAATCATGACGCCAACAACGCCTGTCACAAACATGAATAGACCCAGCGAAAGATAGGCCGCGAGAGGAACTCCGTTCATCTCAAACCTCCGATTCGAAATCCACTAAAACCGTTCATATCTTCCTCTTGGCCAAAAGGATCGAGCCAACAATTCCGACTAGGAGCAAAATGCTCACCGCCTCAAAAGGAACCACGTAGTCAGAGAAAAGCGATCGTCCAACTGCTTGAGGCGATCCAAATGCTTCTAAAGCTCCCGTGGTCTGAACCTGAGTAACGCCAACAAATGTTGGAAGCAGTTGGGACCCAACAAGACCAAAGAGCGCAACTCCTAGAAGCAACCCTAAGGGAGTCTTGAAATCAAGCTTCTCTTTCAAGGCTTGCGGCGCGCCAAGGTTCAGCAGCATGATGACGAACAAGAACAAAACCATAATCGCGCCTGTGTAGACAACGATTTGGGTGATCCCCATCATCTCTGCATTCAAAGTGAAATACACGAACGCAAGAAGAAAGAAGTTGACTACCAGGCAGAGCGCGCTGCGCACTGCGTTCGGGAAAGCGACAACACCAACGGCGCAAAGCGCAGACAGCGTAGCCAACCCACCAAACACCATGAGGTTGGGAGTTAACGTTACTCCAAGAATCTGAGCACCCATAAAACTATGCAACCCCCGCATTGGGATCAACCATTTCTACCGTTCGAGCTTCGACAGCAGGCTTGACCATATCAATATCTCGTGGCTGAAGTAGATCACCTTTTCGACTCAGGAAGATCGCTTTCCACAGCAGATAGATAATCGAACCGGCGATGATCGCGGCAACAAATCCTAGAATGGACCCCATCGTTTGACCTTGCGACTCGCTCATGAGTCTCGTCGCGAGAATCCAAAGCGCGACGACCACAAAGTTAGCCGTTGCCAATGGCAACAAGGTCTTCCAACCAAGGTTCATCAACTGGTCATATCGAAGCCTTGGGAGTGTCGCTCGCAACCAGATGTAGAAAGTGATAACACCTGCGCACTTACCGAGGAACCAGATCGGAGCCAGATAGTAGTTGAGGTTTCCGAAGACTCCAGCAACCCAGCTCAGAGCGGGCGCCGAATGTGCGAGTCCATCCCAGTTAATCGGAACAAAATTATGACCACCGAGGAAGACGCAGGAAAGGATTCCGCCGAAGAGCATCATCGCCGCGTATTCGCCCATGAAGAACACTGCGAACTTCATCGAGCTGTACTCAGTGTGATAACCAGCGATCAACTCGTTTTCAGCTTCAGGCAAGTCGAACGGCGCTCGGTTCGTTTCGGCGATCATACAGATAACAAAGATCACAAACGAAATCGCACCGTATGGAGTGAATAGGAACCAGTTCTGAATAACAGGAACAACACCCCAAAGCGGACCTTCCTGAGCGGCGACCATATCGGTCATCTTAAGCGAGCCCGTAGCCAAGACGATGCAAGCTAATGACATGCCCATCGCCAACTCATAACTGATGAGCTGAGCGGAAGATCGCAAGCCACCCATCAAGGAGTACTTATTATTCGCGGCATATCCACCCAATACGATTCCATACACGCCTAATGAGGAGATCGCAAGGATGTATAGAACTCCGATATTGACATCAGCAACAGGGGTCAACCATCTGTTTGGCCCCCAAGGCATTGTTCCACCGATCGCAAATGCCGGGAACAAAGCAACCGCCGGAGCGATGAAATAGATCGCTCGATCAACTGCAGATGGAGTGATGTCTTCTTTCATGAAGAGTTTCACACCGTCGGCAATCGGTTGCAAAAGTCCAAATGGGCCAACACGGTTCGGTCCGATTCGGTCTTGCATCCAGCTAAGAAGCCGACGCTCCCACCAAATGAGGCCAGGCACCAACATCAGTACGGGAAGAAGCAACAACAGGGCTCTTACGACAGCCTGAACTGCTGCCGGCCAAGCCATGAAAGCTTCGCTCACCTTATTACACCAGTCGAAGATCGTCTGCACGCTTCGAACAATTTACCCCGCAAGGGGGCTGGCTTGCGTTGTTCCGTTAAGAACTCCGCATTAGCCCAATAGTCACGACCGCATAATTGAACCATCAAACCACTTTGTGAATTTCGCGCACTACAGTTCGGCTTGATACAAACCTTTCACACGAAATAGCACTCACAGATATCGTAAATACTCCAAGGAGCGCTTCTGGTTGTACTTAAATTGCTCGAACAACTACGTACAGACAAATCCAAAACGATCATTGTGAGGGATGTTGCAGAAGCTCTTCAAACTTCTGAACGTTCGCGACACGCCTGATTCCTAATTTTCTGGCTAACGTGGAATGAGAACGAGAAATCCACTGATCCAAACCCAAGAATCTCTGACATAGAATTCTATCGGTCGCGCTGAATAGGACCTGGTTCGTGCAACGACCTTTCCCTCTCCGCTCCCGAGTTCCTTGATGATTGCTCCGGCTCCGCCTGTGATCATCGAACAGGCATATCCGTCAGATCGGACAATCGCAACCCCGGATCCTGCCGACCGAAACGGAGTGAATGAGGTGTGCATCGCCGCGAGCACATCGTTCCTCGAAGGCGGATCGATACAAGGTAGCGTGATGACATCGGTTCCCTTACGTGCCACAGTTTTGGGAACAAACGAAGGAAAGCACAGGTCGTAGCAGATCAACAACCCCACCCGAATCCCTGGAATGTCAGTGACTTTGGCTTCCTGACCGGGTTCGTACATTCGCTTTTCGCTACCAAACATCCTTCTCTATTCATAGCGGGCAAGCTCCTTTCCTCCTGCGAACGCACCCGCTACTTTGTGAGGTAAGGGTTTATGGTTGTCTTCGAAAGTCGTCACAGATGGTGCGCAATTCGCGGTAATTCTCGCGAGTTCATCAGCTTTGCCGTTGAGAATGAACCAGATTCCGCCAAACTCGGGCCAAACAACAACTTCTGTACCCTCTGTCCAAGCGGCACGATGCAGTGTCTCCTCAACCTGTTCTTGCGCCTCGGAAACCTGAATCGCCGCCACGCTGTGGGCTCTGCCAAGTTCATATCTGCTTAGAGAGATGGATTGTTCGTTATCTATAGAACGATTACGCGGCCCTCGTCAGTGCCAGATGAATGTTGGATTGATTCGACCTTAGCAACCATCTGGCTCCGGATTAGACTTGAAACATCTGGAATTACTTGTTAGAAGTTCGACTCTTCTTGTAAGTTGGCGTCCAATATTGTTGTTCAGGGTCTTGCGGAGCAACCCGCAATGAGACCTTATACGCCTTGCCATTTTCGACTTCGATGATCTGCTCACCTGTCATCTGGCCATCCATGCAATAGAGGCGGTTCTTTCCGGCGGGAACTCGTGTTCGAAACCAGCCTTTCGAATCGGTATGGACGCTTTGAACCCACGCTCCAGTGTCAGGACGCGCTGGCCCGTAGATTCCGACAGTTCCTTGTCTCGGAGTGCCGTCTTGGTTAAGCAGAGTCCCTTCTATCACGGCTCCCGGAATAAGGTCAAAATCCTTACCTTTCGCATGAGCCCCTGACTCCGCAGACACTTCAACAGCCGGAGCCGTGAATGACTGCAGTTGGTTTTCACTCAAGTCGAGAGCAACGTTATAGATCCCTTTTCTGAGACGATTAATCTTGTAGTATCCGTTTTTGTCTGTGACATCGTCACCCCAGCCATCTACATTTTGACGAGCGCCTCGCGCTGAAACTTTCATTCCCAGAACTGGTTTACCGTTTAGCCTCACTTTCCCAGACACTGAACATGCACTCTGCAGTCGAATGGGCTTTGGATTGAGGACGTCCTTTGTTTCCATCTTTATCCTGTCTTCAAATCCCAACCGCGCGTAACGCGGGTCGATGACCTCAAGCTGAACCTCCATATTGTCTCCGAGGTTTGGAAAGGCAAAATGCCCGTCTTTCCCAGTCGAGAAGAACATCAGGTAGTCCTCGTCTTTTAAAAAGATGATTCCGCGAGGGTCATTAGGACCGCTGTTTTTCATTTCTACAATGATCCTGGGTGTAACGTACATGTTCTTCGCAGGCTTGCCGTCGGGAAGCAACAAGGTGCCACGATACATCCGCGTGGTTCTGGTCATCTGAACCGTCGTCAGCTTCGTTGCACGGGGCCAAATCTGCTCAATATGCCAAGCCAGTTCCGGCGTTTCGATCCAGATCGAAGCCCAGGATTTTCCTTGAAGTTTCAAATCTGGCAGAACCAGCTTTCCATCTCGAACTGGAATCGTGATGTATTTGCGTCCATATTCGCCGTACCTTATCGAAAGATGAGCCTGTGCTTGATGAACAGGCTCACCGTTTACTGTCACATTCACGACTCCCGAGTACGGATTCATTTGCCACCCCGAAAGATCCTCTGTATAGGTGACTACAGTAGGTGATGGGCTAGCAAAGAAAATGGTAGTAGCGCAAGCAACTACGATAACGCCAACTCGAGTTCCCCAGGCGACGAATGGGGAAATTGACACGCTGCGAGAACGCTTTCGATCCAAGATCGCTTCGATCCGCTTCGACAGTCCTGAACGGCTTTGTGCGATGCCGATTGAAAGTGAGGTGGGGTTCAGAAGCCGATTCGCTTTGTATTCGAGCAAGTATTGAGCATATTGATGGTCTGAGATGCCGTTCGCAAGCACATACCGATCACATAACTCTTCACTAGCTAAAGCCAACGGTTTTCGTAGTAGCACAAGCAACAACTGAGGCCAGAAAAGGATTGTGAGCAGGCGATGGAACGCCATCCATCTCAAATCTTCGGTGGCGAGATGCGCGAACTCGTGATACAAGACGGCGCGTATCATGTCTTTATTGGGCTGATCCTGCCAAGACCGTGGAATGTAGAGGGTTGCTTTGGTTACTCCGACCACAAACGGCGCATCAAACCGAGGGGAGACCAGAGTCGTCGGAACCTGCACGCCAAAGGTCTTCGCGACTTCAGCAATCGTTTCCTGTATCTGCGAATGGCTCAGCAAAACCGACTCTTTCCTTTTTCTTCGGAGCTGATAGAGACCTAAGCCTAGCGAAGCCAACGACGCAATAACGCCGAGTAAATAGACGCTTAGAATTGGGTTAATCTTCTCCCAAATAGGCTCGCTAATCTGAGGTTGCCTAACCGTCAACTCGGCAGATGAAACTGCCGCAACCTTTGACTCAACAACCGGCGAAGGTTTCGAAACAGGTTCTAGCTTAACTTCCCTGACCGGCTGAAAATCGAACGCCCGAACTGCAACAAAAGGCTGTTTTTGTGGCTTCTTAAATGGGGAGGTGACAGCTAGCCCGGCTATCGCTAACAAAACCGTTCTGCCGCAAACAATCCGTAAGGAAGGGTGCTTGCGAAACACAAACATCAAAACCAAAGCAACAGCCAACAAGAGCGTGGATTGCCCTGCAAAAAGAAGAACATTGTGTGGAATCATTTCTTCGACTCCTTCGCCTTAGATTCAATGAGTTCGCGTAGACGCTTCATCTCCGATTCGCTGACTTCCTCCGATTCCAGAAGGTGCGCCATTAAGCCACTAAGCGATCCCTGAAAAACACGAGCAAGAAGATCCTGGGCAGCTGAACGAGTCACCTCATTTTCGGCAATCAATGGCCGAAACACGAAAGTTCGATCTTGCTGGATATGCGTGATCGCTTTCTTCGCCTCAAGTTTTCGCAATAGCGTCTGAACTGTGCTATGTGCGATTGGGCTCGATTCGCTCAAAGCATCGGTGATTCGGCGAGCGGTCGCTTCTCCTTCAGTCCAAAGCACCTGCATGATTCTCAACTGGACAGATCCCAACGAAACGGACATGTTTACCTCACTAAATCTACCAAGGTAGATGATTGTAATTTACCACGGTAAACGACAAATGACAAGGACATATTTCGATTAGTAAAAGCGGCAAGCTACCAAGTCCAGCATTCGAACTGCGTTCCGGCACATAATTAGCCTAATATGTCCAGCGACGTCCGTCGAATTGTGGCCACAGACTGTGGCTCCACAACCACCAAAGCAATCTTGATTGAGCGCAACGACGCCGGTGAATACCGACTTGTTGCTCGCGGCGAAGCCCCCACTACGGTCGAGCGCCCCTTTGAAGATGTAACACTTGGCGTTCTCAACTCGATTACCGAGCTTGAGGAGATCACAGAAACAACAGTTCCAAATGGATTCGCATCAGGACGCCGAAATCTGCTGAAAGACGGCAAGGTTTGGCGCCAATACAAAGAAGGCACCAAGGACGCAACCGGGGTGTCGGGGCCGCTCGACAGTAGCGACTTGTACGTTTCAACCTCCAGTGCGGGTGGTGGTCTTCAGATGATGGTCGCTGGCGTCGTCAAGGAGATGTCCGCTGAAAGTGCAGAGCGCGCCGCTCTTGGCGCGGGCGCAATCCTTATGGACACACTTGCGGTGAATGACGGGCGAAAGGAATTTCAGCGAGTCGAACGGCTGCGGCAGCTCCGACCCGACATCATTCTCATGGCCGGC
>APMI01004734.1_pt1 | contig 11312 bp, 11 predicted proteins | sample 667938 | NCBI WGS metagenome assembly APMI01 (sample SAMN01084076, study PRJNA167559) | wastewater metagenome | biome: Wastewater | place: Denmark: Ejby Moelle, Odense | collected 2011-11-28 | reverse complement strand
GTGACCCCGCCAGGATTCAAACCTGGAACCTTCTGATCCGTAGTCAGATACTCTATTCAGTTGAGCTACGGGGCCGTTTCGAGGGTGCAAATATACAACTTTATTTAGATACACAAGAGTTTATTGTTATTTTTGCCACAAAATTTGATAACATTACAATGATGAACATCAACGATTTCCTGCCTCAGCTTCCGGATATGCTTAAAGAACTGCCCTTCGCAATAACGGTTTGCGATACCGAAGGCATAATATTATACATGAATGACCGGTCAATCAGCACGTTCCAGAAATATGGCGGAGCTGGCATTATCGGAACAAACCTGTTCCTGTATCACCACGGAGCTTCAGCTGTAAAACTCAGGGAATTGCTCGACACGCAAACAAAGCATGCATATACCATCGAAAAAAACGGAATCAGGAAGATGATTTATCAATCGCCATGGTTTAAAGAGGACAAGTTCGCAGGGCTGATCGAGCTTTCGCTGGAGATACCAATGGAAATGCCTCATTATGTAAGGCAGTAAGGAATGAAGTTATAAACCGGATCATAATGCTGCGCTAATCATCATCGATACCATCCCAGCGCTGACGGTTTATCTTTTTTACCGCGTGCACCTTTTTCCTGGCAATGCGTTCGCGTTTAGAACCTGCCGTTGGAGTGGTTGCAATTCGATCTTCTTCAGTAGCAAATGCTTTTGTAACCAGGCTGACAAATTTTTCGATAATCAGTTTCCTGTTGGCCAGTTGGGTTCGCTCCCTGCCTGAACTGATCCGGAATATACCGGCTTTAGATATACGGGAACTCAGTGAAGATAAAAAGACCTCTTTCTGATCCTCGTTCAATGCTTTAGATGCAAATACATCGAACAGCAGTATTACCTTGGTCGAAACTTTATTTACATTCTGACCGCCGCTGCCGCTGCTACGGGTAGCTCCGAAACGGCATTCGTCGAGCAACTGGTTTAAATCTGGCAATTGTATCATAAATAACACGGATAACCTCTTATTTTTTAACCGGTGCACCAGTTGATTGGTGGTAATTTTTCCCGAAAGGCAGGGTAATACCTAACCAGGGAATAGCAAAAAAAGTATCCATTTCGCCCGACAACGGCAGCACCAAACCATAATCGAGCCCGGCTTTGCCCAGTATGGATCGTCCACCCATAGATATCAACGTTAGTGATTCGGTATCAACCTTTATATAATAGTTTTCGGTGAGTAAATATCCCCTGGGACTAACACGTACCATCCCTGCCAGGCTGATCATCGGGCTTTTTGCAAAACTACCCGCGGCATAACCATAGCCTAAACCAAACGTCAGATTGCTGTTCCTGTCGCCAACGGTGGCCAGGCCATACAAAATTCCAAAACCTGAATTCGACTCCCCTATCACAGTTCCTGTAAATGCACCAACTCCCACATTAAATTTATCTTTTACAACAGGGATGGAAAACTTCGGTACCACCCAAACCGGCATAAGGCCACTTCCAAACAGAAAAGTTGGAACAGTTCCTGCCCCCACGGAAAAGTAATCGGTTACACCCACGCTCACCTGGTTAAAAAGCACCCAGATATTCTGGTAATATCCCTCCCCTTTTTTCAGCCCATAACCGTTAGGCATAAACAGGTACCTGGCCGACTGTGGATTCTCGCCCCATATTTTTCCTTTAACCACGGAACTACGGGCTATTTCGGTAACCTTTGTAATATCTTTTTTCAGGATACCTAACTGTCCATATTTGCCGGTTAGGAACTGCATGCTGGTATCATTTTCGGAAATAATATTTCCAATAAATTCAGCACCATCGTTCATATTAACTTTCACTAACCGCGTTGAATCCAGCACCTGCTGTGCAGATACTTTCGATGATTCAAGTACCAGTATCCCCAGTAATATTCCCATAAAGAGTATTATCTTTTTCATATTACACCTTATTAGTTAATTAAATATGAAGCGTTGATGGAATAGTGAACCCGGCGGCCGAAGTAAAGTTCAGGCTGCAATTATTTAAGTTTCCAAATCCTGACATTTTTCAAGATCATACTGTTCACAGCTTTTAACAAATATATTAAAATTTTGCTTCAGTTAAATATTCCTGTACGTTTATAAAATTTGCACTTAACAAAAATGACCTTTAAAACCTCACTTATAACAAACAGCATAAAAAATTGTGAGAACGATATACAACAAGTATAACTACATGTTTTAATATACCGCCTCACAATTTTCAATCGAAATAAGGAGTAGTCTCCAGGGATATATGCTGACCAGGCTTATACTTTCGTATGTACAACCCAGGGACACTGCCTCCTTACCAGGAAAAGTATTCTTTATTCAGTAAAAGTAAACCAGCGCGGAACGATACCTGCCTGTACGGAATCTACAACCGATCCATCAGAAGCTTTCATTCTTAGAACTATGCCTGCATTTGTGTAATTTTTCGGATCAGAGGCATATAAATAGCCGGTTTTATTTTCGTAACCCAGGCTGTAAAAATACCTGGATACTAATTTCTGTGGAACCGGGCTTGCTGCAGCTGTATTGAAACTATATATCCCGTTGTTAAAAAGGAAATACAAAATTGTACCGGTTTTATCGATCACCAGTTTCTCCGGATGATCACCGGTCGAACTGAATGAATAGGTATAGTCAACAGCCTGTGTGGCGGGATCAATCCGCATAATTTTACCGGGAGTATCGCCTGCTGCAGGCCAGCCGCTAAAACCTTTTCCTTTACAAACAACCCATATTTTCCCTTTGCCATCCATCACCATTCCGGCAGGTCCATCCCCCACTTTTATGGTTTTCACCACCTGGTTTGCATCATAATCTATGACAGATACTGTGCTGTCGATGCCAAATCCACCTGCATTTGCAACAAAAACGTATTTTGAATTTTTCACCATCATATCAGGTCCGGTTCCTACTTTTATGGTTTTGGTAACTGTATTTGTCAACAGATCAATAACTTTAACATTGCCATCCCAGTCTGAAACATATCCGACTTTATCGTTAATTCCCATAAACTGTGCAGGATTTACCAGTCCAAATATAGTTCCCGTCGATTTAAAGGTAGCTGCTTCAGCCACTTCAACTTTCTGAGCATTATTTACAACAATGTATGCTTTTCCATTAAAAATGGTCATGCTCTGGGCAATATTACCCAACGGCCGACCATTTACAAGTTCAAAAATATTCTGTTTTACCAGGTTACTATCCGGGTTAAAATAGGTTATCGTGCCGGTTCCGCCGGAATACTGACCTTCGTTAACAATAAAAATGCCGTTGCTAAATGCGCCCTCAGCGGAGTTATCATCATCCTTGTTGCAGGCTGTAAATGCTGCAGAAATGGCAATAGCCAGGTAAAGAAATGCTTTTTTAAGTGTTTTCATTGATATTAATTTATGGTTTATTTAGTGATTAACAGGCTTATTGTAAATGACCGGCCTTGCTGGGGGTAATACTGTATCGACTGATAATCAGTATTGAGCACATTATGTACTTCTGCCTGCAGGCGAAAACTTGTTTTCTTGCTTTTAATGGTGGTGCCGGCATACACATCGAACAGCAGGTAGGCGGGTAAAGAGGTTGAATTATCGCTTTGTACGTACCGTTTCCCGGTCATTGAAAAGGAAAAGAGGCTGTAACAGGCATTTCGCGCCATGTAAAATGTCTCCTGTATTTTGTGCAAAGGAATATATACCAGCTGTTTATCAATGATTTCGGATTGTCCTGATGCTGCTTCTACATATGTGGATGGAGTATAGTTGTACCCAAGGCGGAAATAACCATTAAAGCCTGCATATTTCCAGTCGGAACGGGAGGATATCTCCACGCCCCGGCTCCACACTTTCTGTTCATTTTGCGGCGACCATAGTCCGGCTTCACCAGGAACCCACTGAATCATATTTTCAATCATCAGGCTATACAGGTCTACCTTGATTTTTGAACTGATTACTTTACCTGAATGAAATATAAATTCGGCCCCGGTTTCAATATTCCAGCTGCTTTCGGGTTTCAAATCAGGGTTTCCGCCGGGAATCCAGTATTTGTCGTTGGTAGTTGGCACACGAAAATTCTTTGATGTACTGAAGTTGATAGCGACTTTCCCGAAAACCGGGATATGGGTACTGAATGATGGGCAAAACGGCACTTTATATCCCTCCGAAAAATCCTGCCTCAGGTTTACAACAGCCGTAAGTCTGTTATTGGGTGCAGAAAAGCTAATTGCGGCCCAAACCGATCCTTCGGGCTGGTACTGGATGCCATTATAATTGGCAACATCGCTTTTAATGATGTGAGCCGTTGCTCCGCTTCCAAGCACAAAACTTTTGCCCAGGTAGCGTTTGTACTCAACATCGGATTGAAATGTGTTGATGTGATAAAAGGCATCAATGTTAGCATTTTCGCTCTGGTAATGTTCCTTTTCATCGACAAAAGCTGAACGAACTATAAATGATTGATGTATACCGGAGTAGGTCCATTGTAGCATACTCCGGATCGCCTGGTCCCACTGCTGCTGGTCGCTGCTGGTCATGGTCATGGTAGGAGGAATCTGTCGGTCTGTAACCTGGTACCATATGGCGGCTTTTAGTTTCTGGTGCTGGTTCAGCATGTATTCGAGCTGGTGAACCGATGATGCTGTTTTAACCCTTGAATTTTCAATAGTTACCCGATTTCCATAAAAATCGGTATACCTGAAATTGTTGTTATTCCATGCACCTGAAAGCGATCCCGCATAGGCCAGTCGCTTACTTCCGACGGTAAGCTTTAAACCACCATTTGTATTTCCAAAGCTGCCGGCACCCATCAAAGCTGAAACCTGCAGAGGTGTGGAATAATGCATTGCATTTACAAGTTGCAGGCTTCCGCCGATGACTCCCGATCCCAGCAATGCACTTGCTCCACCCGACTGAATTGTAATATCTGAAAACTCGAAGGTTGAAATGCGTGAAAGGTCAGTCATCGCCAGATTGGGCTGCTGAATATTGATTCCATTCCAGAAAACACCCGATTGCGATGAGTTAGTTCCCCGCATCGACATGGTTGAAGTCCCGGATTGACCGTTCGATTTTATGGTAATAGAGGTTTGTTCGTTCAGTAACATGGCCAGGCTGGCTCCCTGGCGCACCGAAAGCGTTGTGGTATCAATTTTTTCAATTTTTATGCCGGTCGAAAACGCCGAAATCCTGTCGGCTTTAATCACAACTGCATCCAACAGCCGGGTTGAATCCGTACCCTGAGCTGAAATTTTCAGTACAACGCACAAAAAAAGAGAGAAAAATGCAACCCGAAGCTTCATAGCGTTTATTAAAATCCGGGTAAACATGTGACAATACCTGCCTTTGACAGACTCTGCCGCTGCTTTTAACCCGAAAGCATTGAACATAATACATCGGCAGGTCTTCTGACTTTCTCCCCCTTCCCGGCGCCTTCCCATAACATTTTAAAGCTACAGTGGCAAAAGGATTGCCGGTGGGTTCAATTGGAGATTACAGCAGCGGGACTGTCCGGGATTTACACCCGGTTCCCTTTTAAGGCATTCCCATTGCAAATGGGATGCACACCGTTGATGCCGCAAAGGTAAATCAATAAATTATTTCAATCCAAATAAATAATTTCTGTACACGGAATAATAGCGCCAAAACTCAAATCTATTTACTTATTGCTGTGAATGTTACATTAAATATATTTTTTCTAAAAAAAAATTACAGTCAGGATTTTAGTCACCAAATATGTTTTTTTAGCAAGAGCATACCGGCAACTTATGGCTAGGTTAATGTTTTTCAGGATGAAGACTCATTTCAGGTTTTATCTGCGGGTAAAAATTCTTCAATTCCCGGGTAAAACAGTTTTTCGCTGGCAACCTGCTGTGGATAGGTGTAGTAATGCATCAGCGATTCGGCCCCTAAGGTACCGTCGTTCATAAAAAGCCGGACCTGCATAACAGCAACATTGCGACGCATTTCGTGCAGCCTGGCAACGAGCCTGAATGGGGCTTTTTCCATCAAAACCGGTTTCAGAAGTTTCACCTCCATCCTGGAAGTAACGCCGGCAGTTTGAAGTTTAACAAAAACATACCAGCTGGCTATTTCGTCCATCAGGGTGGCCTGAATGCCTCCATGCAAAACCCCTACCCAGCCTTGCAGGTGCGCTTCAGGTTGCCAATCGCATACCACCTCATCACCTTCGAGCCTGAAGTTCATCCGCAGTCCAAATTCATTTGCCGGAGAACAGCCGAAACAGTTATAACCATCCAGTTTATGAAACGGGTTTTTAATTTTTACAGGTTTAATCATTTTTTAAAACTTATGCCGGTGAATAAAAAAATGCCCGAATGAATCCAGGCATTTCAGATCAATTGAACAACGCATGCTACTTTAGCTTTCCTTTGCTGTAAATGGATGTTTTCACAACTTTACCGGAGGCATCAAACTCAAGCCATTTGCCGTCTTTTTCGCCGTTCAGGTAATTTCCCTGGTTTTTAAGTTTCCCATCCTCGGAATATTCTTTCCAGGTGCCGGTTTGTAATCCTTTGGTATAAAATCCTTCGGTTTTCAGCTTACCGTTTTCATAGTATTCGCGCCAGAATCCGTTCTCAACATTACCTGCAAACTCCTGCTCGCTCATGAGTTTTTTGCCTGAATAATATGTTTTCTGCACGCCTTCCAGATTGTTGTTCAGGTAATGATATTCAACAACCAGATCGCCATTCATATTATAAAAATTCGAAACACCATTCTTCATATCATCCTTGTATTCAGACTCTTCCTGCAGTTTCCCTCCTGAATTCTCATAAAATATTTTCTTTTTACCATTGATTTTTCCTTTCGAATAATCAATGGATGATGCCGGGTTGGTACCGTAATAGTATTTCTTTGCAGTACCTTCCGGAAGATCATTTTCATAAAAAGTTTCGCTGGTGAGAAAACCAGCTCTTGGATCAATTTCGATACTGATCCCATTGCGCCTACCTTGAGCATAATTCTCGATACGCGTCAGTTTACCTTCGGTAGAATAACTGGCCCAGCAACCATCTTTCTGGCTATCGATGTATTGTCCTTTGGATGAGCCAAACTGTGTTTTCTCCTCCCAGGGGCCCTGCTTTTTACCATTTGCATCCGTTTGATTGACTGCCATTTGAGCAAAAACAGCAGTAACAGAAAAAACAATTAACAAACATGTGAAAAGTAACTTGTTCATCTTAAACCTTTTAAATGATTAAAAATATTTAGATTACCATGATTAGGGTTAACCACTGAACACCTTAAAATCGTTTAAATAAAGAGCAAATCAGCCGGCAATCACTTCTCCATACAAATCGAAAGCATCGGCAGCAGTAATTTTCACTTTATAAAATCCACCGGGTTTCAAAGGTGTAACAAAATTAATTAAAACTTCGTTATCTACCTCAGGCGAATCATATTCAGTGCGCCCAACAAAAAACTCACCTTCTTTACGATCGACAAGCACAGAAAAAGTCTTACCAACCTTAGCCTGGTTCAGCTCGAACGAAATATTTTGCTGAATCTCCATAATCTCGGCGGCACGTTGCTGTTTTACTTCTTCCGGCACATTATCTTCGAGGCCGAAAGCATGGGTATCCTCTTCGTGCGAATATGTAAATACGCCTGCCCTGTCGAACCTGGTTTCGCGGATAAACGATTTGAGTTCTTCAAATTCCTGCTCTGTTTCGCCAGGGTAACCAACAATAAACGCCGCCCTGACGGCAGCACCCGGCAACTCCTGCCTGAATTTTCGCATCAGTTCAATGGTTCCGGCTTTATCAACACCCCGGCGCATGCTTTTCAGAATCCTGTCGCTAATGTGCTGAAGCGGGATATCAATGTAATTGCATACATCAGGCCTTTCGGCAATAATACCCAGCAATTCGTTCGGGAAAGTAGTTGGAAATAAATAATGCAGCCTGATCCAGGTGAATAATTTCAGATCGGACAAAGTCCTTACCAGCTCAGGCAGCATCTGGCGTTTATACAAATCGATACCATAATAGGTTAGATCCTGCGAAATAAGTAAAAGTTCTTTTACACCCTGGGCCGCGAGTTTTCGGGCTTCGTCAACAATATCATCAATGGGCCGCGAAATATGCTTGCCGCGGATGCCCGGAATGGCACAGAAAGAGCAGCTGCGGTCGCAGCCTTCGGCAATTTTAAGGTAAGCGAAATGATTCGGGGTGGTAAGTAATCGTTCGCCAAGCAGGTCCTTACGGTAACTGGCACCCATGCGGGTAACAATTTCTGAAAGGTCGCGAACCCCGAAATATTCGTCCACTTCGGGTATTTCCTTCTGCAAAGGCTCTTTAAACCGTTCGGACAGACAGCCCATCACGTACACCTGCTTTAGTTTGCCCTGCTTTTTAGCTTCAATATATCCCAGTATTGTTTCGATGGATTCCTCTTTGGCATCATTAATAAAGCCACAGGTATTTATAATTACCGAATGCTCACGACCTTTTTCGCCATCGCGGAGTACACGTATATTATTCAGTTTAAGCTGACCCATCAGCACTTCCGAATCAACCGTGTTTTTGGCACAGCCTAAGGTTACAACACGTATGGTATGGCGGGGAAGAGACATGGGATTTACGATTTACGATTTACGATTTACGATGTACGATTTAAGATGTACGATGTACGATTGCGGATTGCGGAATGGGGATTGTAATTATTGAAGAATTTACACCAGCCATTCCCCTGATGTATGGTATAACAACATCAAAATCGGGTTGTTTGTAAAATAAGAAGTCAACCTGCAGAGGAAACATCAAATTTAAATCCGGGAAGATCCGAATTTAGGAGAACAACGAATTGACGAATTCGTTTTTATCAAAAATCTGCAGGTCTTCCATACGTTCGCCCAGGCCAATAAACCTGACCGGTATACGGAACTGGTCGGATATGCCAATGGCCACACCACCTTTAGCAGTACCATCGAGTTTAGTCAGCAAACGACCTGCTGTGTCGATAATAACCACATCAATTTTCTTATTTACGGCCGATTTCACTGTATCGTAAGCCACAGCAGCAGGATCCGACCCCATGGCCTGTTTTACAATCTGTACACCTGTTCGCTCGGCCCAGATGCCAAGCTGGTCGATGGCTGCAGCCCTAAATGTATCGGCAGCACCCAGCATCACTGTTTTTCCCGCTTTGGTAAAATGATAGGCTAATTTGCCGATAGTTGTGGTTTTGCCTACGCCATTTACGCCAACAACCATAATAACATAGGGTGTATCTCTTTTGGGGAAGTCGAAATCGACAAATTCGCCTGTATCGTTTTCGGTGAGAAGGGCCGCAATTTCGTCGCGGAGCAAACCATTCAGTTCGCCGGTGCCCAGATATTTATCGCGGGCAACGCGCTCCTGGATACGGGAAATTATTTTAAGTGTCGTTTGAACGCCTACATCAGAAGTCACCAGGATTTCTTCCAGGTCGTCGAGCACATCATCGTCAACACTCGATTTGCCCGCAATAGCCTTGGTAATACGAGAAAAGACGCTGGTACGTGTTTTTTCCAGGCCTTTATCGAGTACTTCTTTTTTTTCTTTTGTGAAAAATGAAAATATTCCCATTACATAGAAGGTTTATTAATCTTTGAATTGCTGGGTTACGTAGCCCAGGCCCTGTAAATGTACAACAAAGCATTAAAAAGGTTCACTTTAGGTATATCCGGTCAAAAAATAAATTACGATTTCCCGAAAACTGAAAAAGCTTTTCCCCGAAAGAAAAAGCTTTCCGTATGAAACAGAAGTTCGTATTATTTTTTAGCCAGGAAATCTTTAACCTGATCGTTAGCTACGATGGTTTCTTTAAACACGTAAGCACCGGTTTTTGGTGAACGGGCCATACGGATAACTTTTGCATAATCCTTACCACTGGTGGTACGCAGGGTTGCAACAACTTTCTTTGCCATGGTATATTATTATTTAATTTCGCGGTGAACGGTTACTTTCTTTAATATCTTATTGTACTTTTTAAGTTCAAGGCGCTCGGGCGTATTTTTCTTGTTCTTTACGCTTACATAGCGGGATGTACCGGGCATGCCACTTGTTTTATGCTCTGTGCACTCCAGAATTATCTGTACCCGTGCTTCTTTGCTCTTCTTAGCCATTGGATATAATCATTTTTATTACAGGGGTGCAAAAGTATATACATTTTCTTAATTATCCAACAAGAGCTGCAAAATTATTTAAATGTTTTATTCACATTCTCCTGTTGATTAAAAATATACCCTCAAAATGTTTCATATTTATAAGGCATACCATTATAAAAGCAGGTAAAGATAGTCATTTCTCCAAAAACTATGGCTAACATAATTTTTCCGGGGAGCATAAAGACCTGGCTGTTTTTTCATAACGGTTCAAAAGTGTATATTTGCAGGTATGATATGGGAATCGTACCGTCGAGGTTTTAATGCTTTTCTGAAACTTGAAAAATCGCTTTCACTCAACTCGGTGAAAGCCTACAGGCGTGATATAGAAAAGCTTACCTCCTACCTGGAAGAAAAAAATATAAGTGTACAGCCCGACGGAATTACGCTTGCGCACTTACAGGACTTCCTGAAATGGCTCAACCAGAATACAATCAATGCACGTTCACAAATGCGCATCATTTCAGGGATCAGGGCTTTTTTTAAATACCTGCTTCTGGAGAACCTGATTACCGATGACCCCACTCAATTACTCGATCTCCCACGCACGGGCCGCAAACTTCCTGAATTCCTAAGCATTGATGAAGTTGAAAGGCTGATTGCCGCTATTGATCTTTCAAAGCCGGAAGGCGAACGAAACAAAGCCATTATTGAAACGCTGTATGGTTGCGGACTCCGGGTTTCGGAGCTGGTAAACCTGAAAATCAGCAATATATATTTTAATGAAGGATTTATGCGTATTACCGGAAAAGGCGACAAGGAGCGCCTGGTTCCGTTCAGTGGCAAGGCATTAAAGCAGATTAACCTTTACCTGCACGAAATAAGATCACATATACCAGTTAAAAAAGGCCAGGAAGATATCCTTTTCCTCAATCGACGCGGCAGCAGGCTAACCCGGGAAATGATTTTCATGATCATTAAGAATCTGACCAAAATTGCGGGAATACACAAAACAATCGGGCCACATACTTTACGGCATTCATTCGCCACACACCTGGTTGAAGGTGGCGCTGATTTAAGGGCTGTACAGGAAATGCTCGGACACGCAAGTATCACCACTACCGAAATTTACACGCACCTCGACCGCAGCTTCCTGCGCGAAAATATTCTGGAGCACCATCCTTTGTACAGAAGAGATGGA
>APMI01008304.1_pt1 | contig 11314 bp, 10 predicted proteins | sample 667938 | NCBI WGS metagenome assembly APMI01 (sample SAMN01084076, study PRJNA167559) | wastewater metagenome | biome: Wastewater | place: Denmark: Ejby Moelle, Odense | collected 2011-11-28 | reverse complement strand
CGCCGCTTTTCGCAACGCGCGCGGGCGTCGTCTCCGCAGGCGCCGTCTGCGCCTTGCCGGCCTGCGCCGCAGCGTCCTCGACTTTGGTCTTGCTCTTCCTGGTCATGGGCCGCTCTGAATCCATTCCTGCGCTGTCCGTCAACATGCCCGACGCGGGACCTGACTGGCCTGCGCAAAATTTAGGCGCACTCCGCAACGTCCATCTCTAAGCCCTTCGGAGGGGGGGCGACCATGCGCTGGATCGTTGCGTTGCGAACCAACCAGCCGATAAGCTGCGCGGCCATGCTTTACCATGCCTATCAGGCTCAGGCCGACCTGACCGAGCCGGTGCGACTCTTCGCCAAGTCCGCCTATGGACTTATCGACGCCGCCGGCTCGATGGCCGATACGCCATTCATGCGCGCCATGCGGGCGACGCTCGAGATGACCTCGCGCACGACGCTGACGCATACGCGCCCGCCCTACGGCATCGACAGCGTGCCGGTGGGCAATGTCGAGGCGCCGGTGCGCGAGGAGATCGTCGCCTCGACCGCGTTCGGCGCCTTGCTGCATTTCCGCAAGGACATCGCGAGCGCCCAGCCCAAGGTTCTCGTCGTCGCGCCGATGTCGGGGCATTTCGCCACGCTTCTGCGCAATACGGTCAAGACGCTGCTCAGCGATCACGATGTTTACATCACCGACTGGCTGAACGCGCGCGACGCGCCGGTGACGGCGGGGCGGTTCGGCTTCGACGAGTATGTCGAACACATCATGTCGTTCATCGAAACGCTGGGGCCGAACACGCATGTGGTGGCGGTGTGCCAGCCCTGCGTGCAGACGTTGATCGCCGCAGCCTTGATGAACGAGGACCAGCATCCCTGCGCCCCCGCCTCGATGACCCTGATGGCCGGGCCGATCGACACGCGCGTCGCGCCGACCGAAGTCAACAAGCTCGCCAACGACAAGCCGATCGAATGGTTCGAGAGCAATCTCATCAGCACCGTGCCGGGCAAGTTCCCCGGCGCGGGGCGGCGCGTCTATCCCGGTTTCATCCAGCTCACCGCCTTCATGGCGATGAATCTCGAACGGCATGTGAAGGCGCATGCCGACATGTATATGGAGCTGGCCAACGGCGAATTTGAGAAAGCGCAGGCGCGCAAGGACTTTTACGACGAATATTTCGCCGTGCTCGACCTGCCGGCGGAGTTCTATCTGGAAACCGTCAGCCAGGTGTTCCAGCGCCATCTGCTGCCTCTGGGCGAAATGCGCTGGCGCGGACGCACGGTGAACCCGGCCGCGATCAAGCGCACCGCGCTGCTCACCGTCGAAGGCGAACGCGACGATATCTGCTCCGTCGGCCAGACGGTGGCGGCGCAGGATCTGTGTTCCTCGCTGCGGCCCTACCGCAAGAAGCACCATCTGCAACCGGGCGTCGGCCATTACGGCGTGTTTTCGGGCCGGCGCTGGGAGGGGCAGATCTACCCGCTGGTGCGTAACTTCATCCTGCAGAACGACTGAGCGCGCCTTGCGCGACGCAAAAGGCCGCCGGCGCGAACCGGCGGCCTTTTCCTGTTTCAGGGCTGTGGCCTCAGGCGCGCGTCCTGTCGATCCAGGCGGCGAAGGCGGCCGCGAAGGAGGTGAAGAAGGTCCGGGTCGCTTCGCTTTTGAGCGAGCCGTCCTCTGCGAACATCTCGCCGGCGCCGCCGATATACATCTCGGGCTGGTTCAGCAAAGGCATGTCGAGGAAGGTCAGCGACTGGCGCAGATGGTTGCTGGCGCCGAAGCCGCCGATGCCGCCCGGCGATACCGAGACGATGGCCGCAGGCTTGCCCTTGAACACGCTATGGCCCCAGGGGCGCGAACCGACGTCGACGGCGTTCTTCAACACGCCCGGCACGGAGCGATTGTATTCGGGCGTGACGAACAGCACCGCGTCCGCCGCCTTGATCCTGTCGCGGAAGGAGACATAGGGCGCGGGCTGCGGGTCGAGCCCGTCGAAATCCTGATTGTAGAGCGGCAGGTCGCCGATCTCGACGAACTCGAAGCTGAGATTCGAGGGCGCGAGCGCGGCGATCGCCTCGGCCGCCTTGCGGTTGAACGATCCCTTGCGGAGGCTGCCGACGAGAACTGCGACCTTTGCGGGCTTGGACATGTAAATTCTCTCCACGGATGCGAAACGTGTCGGCCCTTATATCGCCGCTGGCGCGCCGTTTATCCATTGCGCCGGCGCACTCAGGCAAAGCGCCCCGCGCAAACGCTCATCCCCCGATCGCGGCGACCAGCGCAAGATACCGCCCGACCTTCGAGATCGTGACCAAAATCACGAACACCCAGAATTTCTCCCGCAGCACGCCTGCGACCACCGTCAGCGGATCGCCGATCACAGGGGCGAAGGACAGAAGCAGGCTCCAGCGCCCCCATTTTCGGTAAAACGCCTCGGCCTTGTCGAGGGCGGCGCGCGTGATGGGAAACCATCTGGCGTTCTCGAAACGCGCGAGCCCGAGGCCCAGCCAGTAATTGACGATCGAGCCGCCGACATTGCCGAGGCTCGCCGCCGTCAGCAAGGCCCAGACCGGCGCGCGATGGGCAAGCACGAGCCCCGTCAGCACCAGTTCGGACTGCGCGGGCAGAATGGTCGCGGCGAGGAAGCTCGCGCCGAACAGCGACAGATAATCGACCCAGTAGTCGCTCACGTCGGGCCGGCGCTCAGCGCGTGCCGAACATGCGGTCGCCCGCATCGCCAAGGCCCGGCACGATATACCCGTGGTCGTTGAGGCGCTCGTCGATCGCCGCCGTCCAGATCAGCACGTCGGGATGTTCGGCGCGCAGCCGCGCCACGCCCTCGGGCGCGGCGACGAGGCACACGAAGCGCAGATCCCTGCATCCGCGCGCCTTCAGACGGTCGAGCGCCGCGCAGGCCGAGTTGCCCGTCGCCAGCATCGGATCGGTGACGATGACGAGACGCTCGGCGACGTCGGCGGGCGCCTTGAAGTAATACTCCACCGCCTTCAGCGTGTCGGGATCGCGGTAGATGCCGATATGGGCGACGCGGGCGGAGGGCACGAGTTCGAGCATGCCGTCGAGAAAGCCGACGCCCGCGCGCAGGATGGGCGCGAAGACGAGCTTCTTTCCCGCGATCATGGGCTGGCGCGTCGGCCCGAGCGGCGTCTCGATCTCGACCAGCGCGGTCGGCAGATCGCGCGTCACCTCGTAGCACAGCAGCATCGCGATCTCGTTGACGAGCTGGCGGAAGCTCTTGGTCGAACGCGACGTCTCGCGCATCAGGGTGAGCTTGTGCGCGATCAACGGGTGATCGACGACGTGAACGCCGCCCGGCTTCTGAGTGTCGGCGTCCGGCATGTCCAAGCCCCCCCTCCCGCATCACGGATGTTTCATACAAGCGAACGGGCGTCCCGCGCCAGTCAGGGAACCAGGCATGGAACATGGACCGCGTTCGCGGGTTCACCGACATCCCATCAAAACCGGAGAGGAGGCCGTCATGGTCTATTACAACGGTTTCGTCATTGCGGTTCCGACCGCCAACAAGACGGCCTACGTCGACTTCGTGCGCACGGTCTGGCCGCATATGAAAAAGCTCGGCGCGACGCGTCTTGTCGAGGCATGGGGCGACAACGTGCCCGACGGCAAGCTGACCGACATGAAGCGGGCCGTGCAGGCCAAGGCGGACGAGACGGTCGTGTTCTCGTGGATCGAATGGCCGGACAAGGCGACCGCCGAAAAGGCGGACGAGGCGATGCGCAATGACCCCGCGATGGCTGAGATGAGCAAAGCCATGCCCTTCGACGGATCGCGCATGATCTTCGGCTTCTTCACGTCTATCTTCGATTCAGCTCGCTGAGACGCGACGCCCTTACAGGAAACTCGTCCCCTTCGCCGTGCGCGCCAGACCCAGATGCGCCGCCAGACTCGCGCCGATGTCGGCGAAGGTCGCGCGCTCGCCCAGCGCGCGCGGAGCGGCGCCGACCGCAAGGATCGGGATCTGCTCGCGGGTGTGGTCCGTGCCTTTGAAGGTCGGGTCATTGCCGTGGTCGGCCGTGAGGATCAGAAGGTCGTCCGCGCGCAGTTTCGACAGCAGCGCGGCGAGGCCCTGGTCGAACCGTTCGAGGCAGGCGGCGTAGCCCGGCGTGTCGCGGCGGTGGCCGAACTCCTGATCGAAATCGACGAGATTGACGAGGCAGAGCCCGCCATCGGGCAGCGTCTCGATGGTCTGCGCGAGCATATCCATATGCTCGTCATTGCTCGCGCCCTTGCGCTCGCGCCCCGTATCCTGATGGGCGAAGATGTCGCCGATCTTGCCGATGCTGACGACGGCGCGGCCCGCCTCGCGCGCGCGCATCAGCACGTTGCCGTCGGGCGGGGGAATCGAGAAATCCTTGCGGCGGGGCGTGCGGCGAAAGCCTGACGCGGCGTCGCCGATGAAGGGCCGCGCGATGACGCGGCCGATCTTCAGACGATCGCACAGGCGCCGCGCCAGCGCGCAGAGGTCGTAAAGCCGTTCGAGGCCGAACGTCTCTTCGTGGGCGGCGATCTGCAACACCGAATCGACGGAGGTGTAGATGATCGGCTTGCCGGTCAGGCGGCTTTCCTCGCCATGCTCCTCGATGACGGCGAGGCCCGACGAATGGGCGAGGCCGAGCAGGCCGGGCAGGTTCGCGCCGACGATCAGATCGCGCATGAGATGGTCGGGCAGAGCGGGGATGACGCGCGGGAAATAGCCGAAAGCGAAGTCGGCCGGCGCCCCTGCGATCTCCCAATGGCCGGACTGCGTGTCCTTGCCCTGCGAGATTTCGACCGCCGACCCGTAAGCGGCGCGCGGAGCCTCGCAGTCGAGCCCCGGCGGGACGACGCCGGTCGCGCTCTTGCAGGCCAGACCAAGGCCGAGCGCGGCGAGGTTGGGAAGTTTGAGCGCGCCTTGGCGCAAGTCTTCGCGGTCCGCCGCTCCTCGCGCGCAGGCTTGCGCGATATGGCCGAGCGTGTCGCTGCCCGCGTCGTCATAGGCGCCCGCGTCCGGCGCGCCGCCGCAGCCGACCGAATCCAGCACGACGAGAAAGGCGCGGCTCATGCTTCCTGCCTCAATCGAGAGCCCTCATTGCGCGACCGCCTCGCTTGCGCTCGCCTCGATGCGGAAGGCGGCGGCGAACAAAGCGCGGGTGTAGTCGGTCTTGGGCTGCGCGAAGATCTCCTTCGCGGAGCCTGCCTCCACCACCTTGCCGTGGCGCATGACGACGATCTCGGAGGCGAGCGCGCGCACGACCTTGAGATCGTGGCTGATGAACAAATAGGAGAGCCCGCGCCGCGTTTGCAGATCGCGCAACAGATCGACGATCTGCGCCTGCACCGACATGTCGAGCGCCGAGGTCGGCTCGTCCAGCACCACGAATTTCGGCTCAAGCGCCATCGCGCGGGCGATGGCGATGCGCTGGCGCTGGCCGCCGGAAAATTCGTGCGGATAGCGATCCATCGCGGAGGGGTCGAGGCCGGTGTCGGCGAGCGCCCTGGCGACGATCTCGCGGCGCTGCGCGTCGGTCATGTTCGGGCGTTGAATCTCCAGCCCCTCAGCGACGATCTCGGCGACCGACATGCGCGGCGAGAGCGAGCCGTAGGGGTCTTGAAACACCATCTGCATGTCGCGCCGCATGGGGCGCATCGCGGCGTTGTCGAGTCCGTCGATGCGCTGGCCGAGATAGACGATCGGCCCGTCCGAGCGGATGAGACGCAAGATCGCGAGGCCGAGCGTCGTCTTGCCCGAGCCCGATTCGCCGACGACGCCGACCGTCTGTCCCTCGCGCACGTTGAGCGTGACGCCGTCGACCGCCTTCACATGGCCGACCGTCTTGCGCAGGAAGCCGCGCTTGATCGGAAACCAGACCTTCAGATCGTCGGTCGAGACGATGGTCGCGGCCGACGGATCGGCGGGCGCGGGCTGCCCCTTGGGCTCGGCGGCGAGCAGCACCTTGGTGTAGGGATGCTCCGGCGCGGTGAACACGCGCTCGGTCGGCCCCGTTTCGACGATCTCGCCTTTCTGCATCACCGCGACGCGATCGGCGATGCGGCGCACGACGCCCAGATCATGGGTGATGAACAGCATCGCCATGCCGTGCCTGACCTGAAGCTCCTTCAGGAGCGCGAGGATCTGCGCCTGCACGGTCACGTCGAGCGCCGTCGTCGGCTCGTCGGCGATCAGCAGCTTGGGACGATTGGCGAGCGCCATCGCGATCATCACGCGCTGGCGCTGGCCGCCGGACAACTGATGCGGATAGGCGCCAAGGCGCGTTTCGGGGTCGGGAAGGCCGACTTCGGTAAGAAGCTCCAACACGCGTTCGCGTGTTGATTTTGGCTGGGCCACCGCGCTTCGCGCTGCTTGAGCCTTGTGCAGATCAATGATCTCGCCCACCTGCCGCTCGATCGTGTGCAGCGGGTTGAGCGAGGTCATCGGCTCCTGAAAGACGATGGTCACGTCGTCGCCGCGTACGGCGCGCAGCGCGGCCTCGTCGGCCTTCGTCAGATCCTCGCCCTGAAACACGATCTCGCCCTGCGTCTGCGCCACGCCCTGCGCGAGGCGCACGAGCGAGAGCGCGGTGACGGATTTTCCCGAGCCGGATTCGCCGACCAGCGCCAGCGTCTCGCCCTGATCGAGGTGGAAGGACACGCCGTCCACCGCGATGGTCTCGCGCCCGCCCTGACGGAAGATGACGCGCAGATCGCGAACGTCGAGAAGCGCGGTCATGCGCACATGGCCTTCATGCAAATGTCTTTCGCGGATCGAAGGCGTCGCGCACCGCTTCGCCGATGAAGACGAGCAACGCGAGAATGAAGGCGACCGCGCCGAAGGCGGTGAGGCCGAGCCAGGGAGACTCCAGATTTTCGCGCCCCTGCAACAGGAGTTCGCCCAGCGAGGGCGAACCCGGCGGCAGGCCGAAGCCGAGAAAGTCGAGCGCGGTGAGATATTCGATCGACCCCGACACGACGAAAGGCAGGAAGGTCAGCGTCGCCACCATCGCGTTGGGCAAGACGTGGCGCGTCATGATCTTGAGATCGGAGAGGCCGAGCGCGCGCGCGGCCTTCACATATTCGAAATTGCGCGCGCGCAGGAATTCGGCGCGCACCACCGACACCAGCGACACCCACGAGAACAACAAAAGAATGCCGAGCAGCACGAAGAAGCCGGGCGTGATGACGGCGGCGATGATGATGAGGATGTAGAGCCTTGGCAGCGACGACCATATCTCGATGAAGCGTTGCCCAAGCAGATCGACCCATCCCCCGAAATAGCCCTGCACCGCGCCGACCGCGACGCCGACGGCGGAGGAGATGGAGGACAGGATCAGCCCGAACAGGATCGAAATTCGAAAGCCGTAGATGAGGCGCGCGAGAACGTCGGCGCCGTTGCGGTCGGTTCCGAGCCAGTTTTTCTCAAGCCCCTTGCAGCCCTCCTGCGCGGGCAGCTTCGCCTTTTCAAGCGCGACCGCGCATTGCTTGTCGGTCAGCATGAAGCTCGGCGGCGAGGGAAAGGGCGTTGGAGGATTGAGCACGCGCGTGCGCGGGCCGAAGCGCACCGGCGGCCAGATCGCATAGCCATTGGCCTCGATCTCCTTCTGGATCACCGGATCGCGGTAGTCGGTCTGCGGCAGGAAGCCCCCGAACTTCTCCTCCGGATAATCGACCATCACGGGAAACAGCGACTCGCCCTTGTATGAGACGTAGAGCGGCCGGTCGTTGGCGATGAACTCGGCGAAGAGCGAGAGCGTGAACAGGACCACGAACAGCCAGAACGACCACCATCCGCGCCGATTGCGCTTGAAGTTGTCGAGGCGGCGCCGGTTGATCGGCTTGAGCCTGAGCCAATCGCGCTTGACCACGAGCGAAGGGTTGAGGGAGACGTCGATCGCGGTCATGGATCACACCTCCCGCGTCTCGAAATCGATGCGCGGATCGACCCATGTGTAGAGAAGATCGGAGACGAGATTCACGACGAGACCCATCAGGGCGAAGATGTAGAGATTGGCGAAGACCACCGGATAATCGCGATTGAGGATCGCCTCGTAGGAGAGCAGCCCGAGGCCGTCGAGCGAGAAGGTCTTTTCGATCAGCAGGGAGCCCGTGAAGAAGGCGTGGACGAAGGCGCCAGGAAAGCCCGCGATGACGATCAGCATGGCGTTGCGGAAGACGTGGCCATACAGCACCTGCCGCTCGGTCAGGCCCTTCATGCGCGCGGTCTGGACATATTGCTTTCTGATCTCGTCGAGGAACGAATTCTTGGTGAGAAAGGTCGAGGTCGCGAAGGCGCCGATCAGCATCGCCGTGACGGGCAGCGTGATGTGCCAGGCGTAGTCGGCGACCTTGCCGAGCGCGCTCAATTCGTCCCAGTTGTCCGAATACAGCCCCTTCGAGGGGAAGATGCTCCAGAAGCTGCCGCCGGCGAACAGCACGAGCAGCAGCACCGCGAACATGAAGGAGGGGATCGCGTAGCCGACGATGACGACGGCGCTCGTCCAGGCGTCGAAGCGCGTGCCGTCCCGCACCGCCTTGCGGATGCCGAGCGGGATCGACACCATGTAGGAGATCAGCGTCATCCACAGCCCGAGCGAGATCGAGACCGGCAGCTTCTCCTTGATGAGTTGCAGCACGGAGGCGTCGCGGAAATAGCTCTTGCCGAAATTGAAGGTGGCGTAATCGGCGATCATCTTGCCGAAGCGCTCATAGGCTGGCCTGTCGAAGCCGAACTGTTTTTCCAGCTCTGCGATGAATTTCGGATCGAGCCCCTGCGCGCCGCGATAGGTGGAGCCGACCTCCCCGGCCGCGGCCTGCATCTGAGCCTGCTGGCCGACGTCGGAGCCGCCCATGCGCGCGCCGTTGTCGAGGCCCTGCAACTGCGCGATCACGCGCTCGACCGGCCCGCCCGGCGCGAACTGGATGATGGTGAAGGAGATCAGCATGATGCCCAGAATGGTCGGGATCATGAGCAGCAGGCGGCGCGCGATATAGGCGATCATCCGGCGATCCCGACCTTCTGCGCCTTTTCAGGATTCCAGCGCCATAGATCAGGCGCGCCGGTCGAGTAGCGCGGGTGTTTGCGCGGCAGATCGTAGGCGTCCCAATAGGCGATCCAGGCGACGTCGCGATACCACATCGGAATCCACCAGCGCCCCGCGCGCAGCGTCCGATCGAGCGCGCGGGCGGCGGTCTGCGCCTCCTCCTTGGTCGTTGCGGTCGCGATCTTTTCGACCAGCGCGTCGACGGCGGGAAGCTTGATTCCGGCGAGATTGCGCGAGCCGGGCGTGTCGGCGGCCTTGCTCGTGAACACGTTGCGCAACTCCACGCCCGGCGTCACCGAGCCGCCGAGCGCCATCGCCACCACGTCGAAATCGAACTCGTCGAGGCGGCGGCGGTATTGCGCCGAATCGACGACGCGCGAGGTCAGCGTGATCCCGAGCCGCTTGAGGTTCGCGCCCCAGCTCTGGATGTGGCCCTGGAACACGGGCGAGGAATCCAGCGCCTCGATCACGAAGGGCTGGCCGGTGGGCAGCAGCAACGTCGCCCCGTCGCGCTTGCAGCCGGCGGCGCGCAGCAATTCGTCGGCCTTGCGGAGCAGGGCGCGATCCGAGCCCGAGCCGTCGCTGACGGGGGGCGCGTAGGGCGCGCCGAACGCCTCGTCCGGGATCTGGCCGCGGAAGGGTTCGAGCAGCTTCAGTTCGCCCGCGTCAGGGGGCTGAACCGCCATCATCGGCGAATTCTGGAAATAGGAATGCAGGCGCTTGTAGGCGCCGAACATCAGATTGGCGTTCGACCATTCGAAATCGAAGGCGAGCCCCAGCGCCTCGCGGATGCGCGGATCGGCGAAGGCGGGGCGGCGCGTGTTGAAATACCAGCCCTGCGAGGAGACGGGCTTGCCGTCGGGCAGCGTCACCTTGACGACGCGGCCATCCTTCACGGCGGGGAAGTCATAGCCGGTGTGCCAGATGCGCGAGGTGTATTCCTCGTTGAAGGTGGTGCGGGCGGCCTTGAAGTCCTCGAAGCCGAGGGTGCGGTCGCGCGAATATTCAAAGCGGATGCGGTCGAAATTGTTCAGGCCGAGATTGATCGGCAACTTTTGCGCCCAGTAGTCGCGCACGCGCTCGAACTCGATGAAGCGCCCTTGCTCGAAGCGCGCGACCTTATACGCGCCCGAACCGAGCGGCGCCTCCAGCGTCGACGCCTCGAAGTCGCGCCCCTTCCACCAGGCGGCGGAGAAGATCGGCAATGCGCCGACGATCAGATGGGCGTCGCGCGAGCGCGTGGGGGCGAAGCGCACATGCACGACGCCCTCGCCTTCGACTTCGACGCTTTCGACGTCGGAGAGCAGCATGCGGTAGCTGGGATGGCCCTTGGCCTTCAGCGTGGTCAGCGAGAACACGACGTCGGCGGACGTCAGACGCGAGCCGTCGTTGAAGCGCGCCTCCGGGCGCAACAGGAAGCGGTACGACAGCTTGTCGGGCGTGAAGCGCACCGCGCGCGCGAGGAGGCCGTACGAGGCGTCCGGCTCGTCGCCCGAGCCCGCCATCAGGCTGTCGAAGGTCGCGCCCATGCCGGCCGCGCCGTCGCCCTTGAACACGTAGATGTTGAGCGTGTCGAACGTCTCGAAATTCTGGTTGCCGGAGGCGCTCCGGATCTGGAGCTTGAGGACGCCGCCTTTGGGCGTCGCCGGGTCGGCGTAAGGCAGATGCGGGAAGTCGGCGGGCAGGGCTAGATCGCCGAACGAAGACAGGCCGTGGCTCTCGATCTCGCCGGGCTGAAGGGCGGGCGTCTGCGCCGTCGCGCCGGGCGCCTTGCCGAACGCGGCGGACGCAAGCGCGAGCGCGCCGGACCGGGCGAGCAGTTGGCGGCGGTCGAAACGGATCAAATCGCAAGCTCCCGACAGATCGCAGGGCGTCCCAAAAAGAATCAGCGCCGGGGATTATCCCGGTTTCGACCGACTGCGCCAGTCGCGCGGGCGGCAGGCGCCGGTGGCGCGCGATCCCGCGGCGGCGTAGGCTGACGCGATGAGCCTCTCTCCACGCCTCACTTTGGTGACGCTTGGCGTCAGCGATCTTTCGCGCTCCCGCGCCTTTTACGAGCGATTGGGCTGGCGCGCCTCGTCCGCGAGCCAGGGCGACGTCGTGTTCATCCAGCTTGGCGGGGTCGTGCTGTCGCTGTTCCCGCGAGCGGCGCTGGCCGCCGACGCCGGGCTCGACGCTGAGGGCGAGGGATTCCGGGGCGTGGCCTTCGCCCATAATGTCGGCTCGCCCGGCGAGGTGGAGGCTGCGCTGAAGGCGGCGGAGGCGGCCGGCGGGCGCAT
>APMI01038020.1_pt1 | contig 11315 bp, 4 predicted proteins | sample 667938 | NCBI WGS metagenome assembly APMI01 (sample SAMN01084076, study PRJNA167559) | wastewater metagenome | biome: Wastewater | place: Denmark: Ejby Moelle, Odense | collected 2011-11-28 | reverse complement strand
TGTCCCAGCGGCCATTGGCCGGAGCCTGGAAGTGCATGATGGAAAGCGCCTCGGCTGCCACGCGAGAAAGTGCTTCCGGCTCGGTGGCGATACGGGTAAGTACGCCGGCCCCGCCTTCAGCGGACTCGTAGAACAGGATGGAGCGACGCAAATCGGCCTTCGGCAGCGGCTCGGCCATCAGTTCGCTTTCCTCGAGTTGATAAACGGCCTCGATACCCCGCTTGATGGCGTACTGCAGGGTCGCCATCGTCTTGATGTCCAGTTCCTCCAGGGGCCGGATAATGAGTACGTTCCGCCGGTCCTCAACATAGGGCACGATACGTTGCGGTGGTGTCTTGTCGGGCGGGGTATCTGGGTCAGGTTCGCCGGCTTCATCCGCACCACCAACCCAGTGGCCTGTAACCGGGTTAATCATGTAGCCAAGAAGACTTTTCTCTTTACGGCGACGCCAGCCGAAATTCATCCGCCAGACAGTGGCTGCGGAGCCGTATTGGAGTTCCAGAACCGGCTCATCGCCATCCTTCAGTACCGCATGCATGACCTGTAGCTTGTTGTCCTGCTCGCTGAACTGGATGGTGGTCTGCATTTCGTAACCTTGGCGGACCCGCTCTTCCTCGTTCGCTGTAATCCGCTCGGCACGTTTGGTCGAGACGTTTTCGATGCGATAGAGATTCTGTACCGAGACGGAATCGGCCAGATGGGCATTGCAGGACACACACCGGTCCGCATCGCGCTGGTTGCGGAAGTGACCATAGCCGCAGGCTGGGCAGATACGCGCGACCTCGGTGGAGAGCTTCGCACCGACCGAAACCTGGTCATCCGCGCCGACCGACAGCATGGCTCGGGTAACGCGATACTGACTACCCTCGTGATAGATGATGCTGTAGGGGCCAAACTCCGACAGGGCCAGAAAGCGCGGCCGGGACAAGAAGTTCTCCCGGCCAATCTTGCCCTTGCGCGCGGGGATGTAAGCCATCAGCGGCAGGCGCGGGAAGTTGTAGCCAGGCAGGAATCCCTGGGAGGCAAGATAACGGTAGGTATAGAAGTCCGAATTGGCCGAGCCTGATTCCTTAAGGAGCAGGGATTGCTGACGGAATGCCTCGTCATGACGTTGCTTGGCATCCCGCCGGTCCCGCTCGCTCGCCGCCGGGTTATTCATGACCTTCTGGTTAATTTCCATTTGCCGCTTCGTCGCGGCATAAAGGTCACGCCAGCGGTCCAGCGCGCGGTCGAACGACTCGAAGGCACGGCGGTAGACCTGCTCCGCGAATTGGTCGTTGTACCAGGGGGCCTTTTCCAGTGTTAGTTCGTCCTTGAGCATCGCGAGCAAGCGAAGCCCCCGCACATGCGCCCGCTTCTGCGGAGCATCGGCATCCATCTGCTGGCGATACTCCTCGGTGAGTGGTGCCTTGGCGTCATTCATGTCGAGCAAGCCGCGCACACTGTTGTCGAGTTTCTTGCCAGTTTCCGCCAGCCACACCGCATGAAGGTGACTCTGGATGAGTTCCCGGTTGGCCAGGTCGAGGGTTGGCGGATTCACCTGGCCGTACACCATGCGTACTGGGTTGCGGAAGAAATACTGGTCGTGGGGCGACTGGGCGGCGCAATAGGTGATGACCAGCGCCGGCTGTCCGGCACGGCCAGCTCGGCCGCTTCGCTGCGCATAGTTGGCCGGGGTGGGCGGCACGTTGCGCAGATAGACTGTGTTCAACGAAGAAATGTCGACGCCCAGTTCCATGGTCGGCGAACAGAAGAGCACCGGCAACCACTCGAGCGGCCTACCCTTGGCGTTCAACCAGTCGCTTCTATCCTTCTGCGTGAAACGGAAACGAGCCTCACGCTCCAGTCGGTCATCCTGTTCAACCTGGGCGGTGTGTTCGCGGGCCTCGAAGTCGAAAAGACGATGGACCGGATTGGCGAGCATCCCGGCGACGTTGCAGTAAAGGCTGCGGAAAAAGGCATTGTCGTCTGAGCCTCGTCGGCTCTCTCCATTGCCCAAGGTCCATAGCAGGCCGGTACCATTGAGTTGATACCCTGTCATGCCAAATTCCGTTTCCTCGGAGACAACCAGCCCATAGGACTTTGCCGCCTTCAACAGGGCTCTGACGATATCTTCGTAATGGTCGTCCTTGATTTTGTCAGCATGGGGGTTGTCCGTGCCATCGGCTTCACGCCAGGTACTCGACTTCTTGAACTCTTTGCCGAGCTTGGAGCGCCCGCTTCCAGAAACGAGATATTCGACATTGCGCCGGTCCTCATCCCGAGGTTTGCCCGTCGTGATAAACCAACTTGCTGCAATGGGGTTTTCGTCCTCAGTGAAGCCCCATGGCTCGCGCAGATTGGCATAGCTGGAGGTCTTGAGCTTGTCGAGTTCCGCGCGGTCAAGAAAGCGTGATGCCAAGCACAGGCCTTGGCGCATGGCGTCGAACAGTTTCACCAGGAGGCGCTTCCGCACGTCCGGAGAAGCTGCCAGCAGTATCAGAGGGGCTTCAGCCCACTCGCTCCTATCGGCTGCCAGGTCATCGATGTCTTGGTAATCGATGTTCACCAGGCCCAACTGCTCAAGGTTCGGATTGTTGAAACGCCAGCCTCGGCGCAGGTCAAAGTACACCCGATAGCCCAGAATCGCCCGCATGATGTCCTGCACCTGACGCCGGGCGTTGCCCTTGATGTCGGGCTCCTGCATATACTCGACACGGACACCGGGGTCGTCACGGTCAAAACCGAGGGCCTTGAACACAGCGTCTGAGACCGCGGCTTCGGTGAGGCTGCCGCCAGCCTTCTGCACGGCGGCTAGAAGCGCAGCGCGCTGCAACATCACCTGCAGGAAGTCGTTGAAATGGCCAACCTGCAAGGCCGCATCCTGGCGATTATCAGTAAATCCTAGAACCTTTTTGGCCTCCTCCTTGAGTTGCGCGTCCTGTTCGTGGAGGTAACGCAGCGAGGAGAGGGTGAGCATGGTGGTGGCCGAGCTTCGTCCCTCCCCTGAAAGGCCGGTGAGGCGCAGAGACTCCCGCCCGGCAGCCTGGTGCACAATGCCGCAGCGCAAACAGAAGCTGAAACTCCCAGGGATGTACCACCCAGGCGTGCCGTCCGCGGAGTGCCCACCTTCGGCATTGACCCGAACGTGGTGCGGTTGGCGTTTTCGGTAGTTGGATTTGAGCTTGAGGTCGCCATCCTTCTTCAACTCCAGCCAACTTTCGGGATAACGGTCGAGGGTGTCGTCCCAAATGCCCGAAGTGTCCGGCATGAAGTAACCGTTCTTGGTGTCCTCGTCGTCGTGGGTGCGCTCTTCGATGTTGCGCGGATTGAAGGTGCGGCCACTGGAAGTGTTCTCATCCCAGACCGGTACATATTCCTGCCCGCATTCACGACAAAAGTGCACGGCAAAAAGGCGCCGACTCCGGTCGCCAGGCACGAATTGGCTGCCTTCGAGGGTCAGATAGCGTTTGCCTTCAGCTTCGAGTGTGCCGTAAACCTTGCTGCCGCCGGATATGAATTGGTGCAACTTGAAGGCAAAAAGACTGCGCCCCCCTTCGTCGGCAGGCTTGTCGGTGGTGCGATATGCCAGAAGAAGGAACTCAGCCAAGACACTGAGGGCGCGCTCGACGTCGACGCCACCGTCCTCGGCCAATTTGGCTGCGGCCTCTTCCAGCGTCACCGGCTGAGCGCGTCGCCACTTGCCTTCGTTCCGTGTCAGCCCAAGGGTCAGTTCGACCCAAATGGCCAGAGGATGCTGAACAAGCTCCGCAAAGCCAGCGTGGGTGGGCAGAGCCCCTTGAATCGCAGCCCCAAGTTCTGCACGGACATGCTCGACCAGCAAATGCTCTGGGGTCACGCGTTGTAGGGTCTCGGTAATGACGTTTGCCGTACTGATAGCCGTGCCGAACAGCCGACTGGCAACCTCCGCAACTTTCTCGTTTTTCTCCTGCTCGGAGCCCTCGGTGGCCATCGTTGCTGACGTGCCGATGCATTGCAACTGGTCGGCAAGTGCTTCCCGCACGCGGCGGACCAGTAATGCGACGTCAGCCCCCTGGCGGCCCCGATAGGTATGCAGTTCATCAAGCACCAGGAAGCGTAGCCCCTTGGCGTTACGCATGACCGACTTGTCTTTGTCATCCTGACGGGTCATCAGGAGTTCGAGCATCATGAAGTTGGTCAGCAGAATGTCGGGCGGATTGGAGGCCAGGCGCTGGCGCTCCTCGTCATCTTCTTGGCCGGTATAGCGACCGTAGGTAACCGGTGGTTGGTCACCGTAATCGGCGAGGAACTTGCCCAGCTCCTCCAACTGACTGTTGGCGAGCGCGTTCATCGGGTAAATGATGATGGCTCTCGTCCGAGGTGTCGGGTCGTTGCCTTTCGCCTTGAGGATGGCGTTGATAATTGGAATGAAATACGCCAGCGACTTGCCGGAGCCGGTGCCCGTCGTCAGTACATAGCTTTCACCGCTCTGGGCAAAGCTGATGGCCTCTTCCTGGTGCTTGAAGAGCGTGAGCGATACCCCAGCGCTTGACGCGCTCTTGCCGGCACGGAAGATGCTAGAGCACTCTGAGTGTAGCGCACCTTTGCTGACAAGGGACTCCACCGTGCCGCCTGTCTTAAAATTGGGGTTAACCTGCACGAGGGGCGCTGGCCAGTAACGACCAGAGTTGTACGCTTCGTCGACAAACGTCTGGATGTCCTGGGCCCGAATGCGGGTAAAACTGCGCGTGAACGCAGCGTAGTCGGCTACAAGCTTTCCTCGAAACTCAAAGACGTCCATTTCACCCCCCGTTCGTGCGCGCCATCCCACGTTCGGCCAACTCAGAACGTGGCGTATGACTGCCAAATTGTCGTTATCTCCCGTGATTTTACAGGTGAAGCAAACGGCCCGTGCGACAGAAAAGGCCCACGAACAGGGCTCTTCAGGCAGATTGGTATGCCTTTGGTGGTATACGCCAATGTCGCATGGATACAAAAATAGTCCGCTCATGGACACTTTGAATCTAGTCTGACTGAAGTTCCCGTTACTTGATTGTGGCCATCAGAGTACACAGCAGCCATTGCGCCAGAAATGGTTTGGCGGGTGCTGATGGCGTTTGCGACCTCAGCGTGATAGCTATTGGACGAATGGCCACGTCTGAGGGGCAGGTCATAGAGCGCGCGCAGCGGGCCTGCGTAAATGTTTTTACGGTGCTGCCGAAGTACGTTGTTTGCGTTTATGAATTTGGAATTTAAAATTTCGTTATGGATTGACTGCTTAGGCTTTTCAAGTGGGTGCCCTAAGTGAAGAGTTCCTTGTGAGGTGGGCGTAGGTAGGCTAGATTAAAAAACAGTTCGCTTGCTGAGAAACCAGCAGAGATAGTTATCTTTAATGTATTGATGGGGCGATGTAGCCCCAGGCCCCATTTTGTGAACGGACCACAAAATTGGGGGCCTTAAGATGTACTACGCAGCTTGCTTGTTGTCAGTTTGGGGAAAACTGCCCGAAAACCCACGACGCACCAGGATTCGTGGCTTTTCTCGCAGACTAGTGGATTGTTCTACGAGATGTCTCGTCCTCCCTTCGTTCGTCCAGAATCTATCCGGACGTGTCTTCAGGCTTATCCTGAGACCCAGTCAGTTGCGAATGCCTCCTTGGTGTGGCGTGCCCGGCTTGATTCTTCTTCGGATGAGCATCGAGCCGCACCTGCATGACTTCAAGGCAGGCCAGCAAAAAACCTGCGCTGAAATTTCCGCGGTTGATACGTCGATTGATGACCGCCGGGCTCCTTTTGATGCCGAGCCTCTTCAGGCCGTCCGCCAAGTCTTCATATCCCCACTCGAGGGTGCGCATCGTTCTCTTCAGCAGCACGCTTGCCAGATATCCCCATTCCTCTACTGCTTGGGATTCCGTCTTTTCCTTGCTGGGCTTATTTGCCAGCGAAATCGGCCTGCCTGGCTTGCTCATGGTTACGTCCGATTGTTTATGGGAAGTTGGATATTAGAGTCAATTTTGACTCAATGGCTGGTGCCTTACCTATACACCTGTCTCTAACCTCTGGAGACAGAAAATGCTTGAAACCTCCCAGCGTGAACGGTTGCTGGACCGGCTTGGGTTGCCGGCAGCCGGCTTGCGGTTGGTGCTCGACGCCGCAAAGTACGCGCCTGTCCGCAAAGTCGCTTCGAAGGGTGGCGGTAACGTCATCACGCCTTTCCAAAGCCTCAAGATGCAGCGCCCAATCGAGACCGAGAGCCGGCATATCGAGTTTCCGACTGCCGTTCGACATGAGCATGACCCCTCGGTGCTGGAGTATTACCCTCAGCCTTGTCGACTGAAATTTGAAGTTGTCGATGGGGATGGAGAAATCCATGCCATCGACCATACGCCGGATTTTCTGGTCATTACCGAGCACGGCGTCTGGCTCGAAGAATGGAAACACTGGCACAAGTTTGAAAGCCTGGCTCGCCGCCAGCCATGGCGCTATCAGCTTGATGCCGATAAACGTTGGTGCTCACCGGTTGTTGAAAAGTGGTTGGCGGATAGAGGCATCGGCTACCGCATTGGCACAGAGGAGGACATCCCTCAGCGCCTGGTCGAGAACATTCTGTTCCTTGAAGATTACCTCGACCCGGGAGCTCCGCCGTGTCCGGTCGATATTGAATTGCGGGTGCGCGATGCGCTGGCCGAGCACGCCGTCCTTTTTCTCGCAGAACTTTACAAGAATGTGGATTGCCGGCCGGATGATGCCTTCAAGCTTATCGCGGACGGCCTGCTCGTTGCGGACGTTGATTTCGCCCAACTGAACGACTCAACTCGATGCCAAGTGTTTCGTGACACGGCAGTACGCGATTTCGAGCGAGCCCGGAAGCGACCGGCGCCTTTCGCAGTGCCGGGCATGCTTGACATCAGTGTTGGGGCGCACCTGACTTACGACCAGCAGCCCTACACAGTGGTAGTGGTGGGCGGCTCCAAGGCAATCCTGAAGGCGGATGACGGCAAGACAGTCGAAGTGACTCTGGAAACGCTGGGGCGACTTGCCTTCTACCAAGACCTGCAAATGGAGGCTACTCCCCAGGAAGCGTCGCGGCTGTCCGATTTCACCGAAGCCGAGTTGAGAGTGGCGTTTAACCGCATGGCTGGCCTCGATAAAGTCACCACGCCAAACCGCACTGAGCGACGGTCGTTGAGAGCCGTTGCGATTGCGAAGATGTCGGGTACCGATGAGCTTGTGGCCCTTGTTCCGCGACTTCGCGACCGCGGAAATCGGGTTCCGCGATTGACGCAAGAGCAAGAGGCCGCCATGGAGCGGGCAATCAAGGAGGAGTACCTGACCAGCGCTGCTCCAAACGCGAAACATTGTCATAACAAGCTGAAAGTTGCGTGTGCTGACAAAGGCATTAAGGCCCCGTCGTATCCGACGCTGATTGCTCGCATCAAGGCGTTGCCGCAACAACAATCAGACCGGGCGCGACACGGTAACCGGGTGGCCTACCAAAACGGGGAGTTTGTCCACGTCCTCCAAGCGGATACACCCGTGCATGGCTCGCGTGTCTTCCAATACGTGCATATGGACCACACCGAGCTCGACATTGAGTTGGTGTCCACGAAGACAGGAAAGTCATTGGGGCGCCCTTGGTTATCCCTGGCGATTGATGCGTATACGCGCCAAATCGTGGGCATGTACCTGACCTTTGACCCGCCGTCTTACCGGTCGAACATGATGCTCCTACGGGACATCGTGCGACGCCATCGGCGCTTGCCGCAGTTCATCGTTGTCGATAACGGCGCGGATTTCCGAAGCGAGGATTTCAAACGCTTCGCTGAGTTGATGCGGATACACGTTCGCTTCCGCCCGGCCGGTCGGCCGCGACACGGTTCTGTCATGGAGCGCATTTTTGGCCGCGTGCATACAGAGTATGTGCACAACCTAGCCGGCAACACGAAGGCACTGAAAAACGTGCGTCAGACCACCGGAAAGTTTTTGCCGTCACGCCTCGCGGAGTGGACGCTCGAGTACTTGTATTACGGCCTCGAATATTGGGCGTTTTCGTATTACGACCAGTGTGAACACTCCGCACTCGGTATTAGTCCGCGCGAGGCGACCGCGAGGAGTTTTGCGCACTCTGGGGCCCGTGCTCATCGAATCGTCACTCTGACTCAGGATTTCCTCATTTTGACCTGTCCGACGGCCGGTCGCCGGGGCATGCGTACCGTGGATAGGCAGAGGGGCATCAAGGTGCATACGAATTACCTGTATTGGTGCCCGGAGTTTCGTGACCCCGCGCTCCACGGCAAGAAAGTGCCGGTGAGGTACGACCCTTGGAACGCTTCGACAGTCTATGTGCAAATCGGCAAGCGCTGGTTGCCTGCGCACTGCAAGGTTCTCGCTAGCTTAGGAGGGCTGACCGAGAAAGAGCGCGAGGTCTTCTCCCAGGAAATGCGCAGGCACTACAGCCTGGCCGACGACGATGAGCCTTCCCTGCAACGGCTGACTGAATTCATGCGCGTGTTTACGCCGGAAGGCGCGGTAAGACTGGCGCTTGAGCGTCAGCAGGAAAACCGTGAGCTCTATGGCGGCTTGGGCATCGGCGCGATTACTCAACAAGGTGCATTTCCCTCACTGGCACACGACGCAGCGCCGCCGTTCGACCTGCCTACCGCGAAGGAGGAGGGCATTCACGCTAAAAGGCCGGGTGACGTACCGGGTGTGCCCGTCGCGCCTGTATTGCCCTTGATGGATGCGATGAATCCCGACACCCCCGAATTCGACACTTTCTGAGATTAAAACAATGAACACGATTACCAACAACCAAATTATCTATTCCCCGCGCACAAGCGTGGCCCTGGCTGGTCAGCGCATTCGGCATCCGCGCATAGCTGACACAATCGAAGAATGCCGGCTGATGCTGGCTGCTGGCAGCAACGCGAATCTGATTCTGGTCTGCGGTCCGACTGGCGTCGGCAAGAGTACTCTGGGTGAGTTTCTCGTTGAGGTTGAACTCAAGGACCAAGTGGCGGAGTTAAAGGCGAATCCCGGCTTTGTACCGGCAATACGGGTCGAAGCGCCGTCATCGGGGGAGCGAGAGTTCTCGTGGAGGCTCTTCTATCAGCGCATCCTGCATGCACTCGAAGGCGAACTCGATGCACCTCGCACCGCTTATGGTGTGGACCCAGATACTGGAAAAGTAGTCCGTCCGCAGGGAACTCAGACAAATCGCTTGTCTGGCCTGCGTACTGCGGTGGAGCGTTCGCTGCGGAACAGGGGTACGCGCTTCATTGTCGTCGATGAGGCTGCTCACATGATGCGGCAATGTCACCCGAATCGGCTTGAGCAGCAACTCGATACGCTCAAGTCTCTCTCGAATGAGTATGGGGTGCAGTGGATTCTGCTTGGTTCCTATGACCTTTTCGAGTTGGTGTCTCTGAGCGGCCAGTTGGCACGACGGACCCATGTCATTCACTTCAGTCGTTATCGACAAGATAGCTCCGGCGATGTCAGCGCGTTCAGGGGATGTCTGAAGAAGCTCGGTGAAAGCATGGCTGCGCTTCAAGGTGTCGATTTGTTGAGATATTTCGAGGCGTTCCATCAGAACACGCTGGGCTGCGTCGGCACGTTGCGTACGGTTCTCACGCGTCTTGACTTGCTCGTGGCCCAGAAGGGGTGGTCCGAGGAAGTCCTGCGGACTGCGCTGCTCACTGAGGCCCAAGTGACTCAAATCATGCGTGAAATCGTCGAGGGTGAGGAGCGCATTGCACCGGGGCTCCAGCGCTGTTTGCTAGCACCGCATAGCGCCACAACCAAGAAGGTGGCGTGATGGATGTCATGAACAACCCCCGTTCAACTCTGCATGCCTTGACGCCGATGGGGCAGGGCACGGGCGAAGTGGAGAGCCTGACCAGCTATTTCTGCCGGCTCGCGCACTCTCATGGAATGACGGCCAGGAACCTGTCTGCTTGGGTTCTCGAGCATTTTGAGCAGTCCGTACCTGATGACTACAAATGGTTCCGGCGGGCTTACTCTGGGATGTCCGTCGAAAGTGAACAGTGGGCTGTCTGGTTGGCCGAACTGACCGGCGTCGAGGCTCTGGACGGGCTGACATTGTCACCGTGGCGGCATGTGCTCGCTGGGCCAGGATTGGCTCCGCAGTCTGACCGGTGGTGTCCGTGTTGTCTGAAGGAGGACAAGCTTGCTGACAGGCCACCTTACTTGCGTCTCTCTTGGGACGTTGCACCGGTCACTGTGTGTGTCCGGCACAAGGTAGAACTCGTGTCAGCCTGCCCGCATTGCGAAAAAAGGAACGTCAGAAATCGTGCGTCGACGGTTGTGCCTGGCTATTGCACAGCGTGCGGAGGCTACTTGGGCGATGCCCAAGCTGAGCCTGCTACACCAGCGGCGCTCTGGAGTGCGCGGCAGGTTGGTCAGATGCTCTCCAAGAATCCAACGGTCGCGGCAGATGGCGTGAGCGCATTGCTGGAGACGGTCATCGAGCGGATGGCTGCGGGTCGGGTAAGTTCGTTTGCGCGAAAGCTCGGCTTGTCGAAAAGCGGAGTCTGGCACTGGGTCAGGAATGGTGGCTTGCCAACTCTCCCGGCGTGGCTTGCCATTTGCCTCCATGGGGGGATTGGCTTGGACAAGTTGTTTGCCGGAGAAGTCGACGACTGGGTTTTGCCGATTGAACCTGTGCAATTGCCGATTCCCCTGCTTGAGTCACCCCGAAAAGGTATCAAGTCACGGGTGCTTGACTGGCAGGGAATACGAGCCCAGTTGCGGGAAATGCTTGATGAGCCGCAGCCGATAACCCTTGGCGAGGCGTGCCGTCGAGTGGGCGTGGATTACAAGCATTTGTACTTGCAGGCCAATGTCGAAGCGAGGGCGATTGCGGACCGTTTTCGCAGGGCGCAGTCGTCAAAGAGGCATGACCTGGAGACTCGTATGCGGGAGCGGGTTGGTGAGCTGCTTCAGGAGCGCGGTGAAGCCGGCTATGAGGGCGTGAGTGCTCGCGAGGTGTGGCAGCGGTTGGGGCCGGGCTTGAGCTCAGTCCGACACTCGTATCGGCACATTGGAACTGTGGTGGCTGCGAACGACTGAGCAGGAACGCAAGACAACAAAAAAGGGACCTTAAGGTCCCTTTTTTTTACGCATCGTTTTTGTCGCTCTGTAGAATTTCAGCAAGCAAAGCCTTCTAGGCTACTACGTGAAACCCGATAAAGCAAAATGTGGCCAAACGGTAAAAAAAGCATATCTTGGCCACTAGGCCACTTTATGCTTAAAGCCACAAAAGCCATTGAACACGCTACGTAAAATCTGGTGGGCGGTACTGGGATCGAACCAGTGGCTTCCACCGTGTGAAGG
>APMI01029181.1_pt1 | contig 11315 bp, 9 predicted proteins | sample 667938 | NCBI WGS metagenome assembly APMI01 (sample SAMN01084076, study PRJNA167559) | wastewater metagenome | biome: Wastewater | place: Denmark: Ejby Moelle, Odense | collected 2011-11-28 | reverse complement strand
CAGATGCCTGCTCGAGGCCGGAGGCTTCAGACCCCTGCTACACCGTGGATTGCGATGAGCCAGGAAACTTCGGCGCAGTGGCTCAGTGGGATCCCTCGTTGGGGGAGGAGGAACGGGAATCGCCTGGGTCACCGTTACCGTTACCGTTGGGATAACATCCGGAATCTTGTCGGTTCGGGCGGCATACAGTGTCCGCCCCAAGCGCACCGGACAGGATCGTCGAGATTGCAGCGATCCCGATGCCCCGAATGGACGTGCGTTGAACCTCCTCCAATTTTGTGTCACAGTTGCTTCCCTTCTAAGCGATGCTGGAGAGGCCGCAGTCTCGCCGAGGGAATGCTCTCCACAACCGCCGCATCTCCGGTGGTCAGGTGGCACGAGGCGCGTACCTCCTTCGTCGGTGTTACTACGCGAATCCGATCATGACGAGTCCGAGACTCGCCTCACGCGCAACCGAGTGCATAGCGGGCTGCGCCGCGCGGGACTCGCTGGCGCCCGCCGGGCGCGCCGGCGCGCCCGGCGACTACGGTGGCACCACCATGACGCATTCCGACGAGCTCTCGTTCGACGTCGAGGGTCTTCCTCCGGCCAAGAACGAGGCGCTGTCGCTCTTCGCCCAGGACCATGCCTACGCCGACCGCGTCCTAACACTGCTCTTGGCCGCTCGGCAAGCAATTGCCTCCGCAGCGAACCATCGCCCCCTCGGCTCCAAGCCCATCGCACTCGATGTCACCCTGACTTCACCGACCGCGCCACCATCCGATGCCACCAACTACCTCGGTGGCATCGCTGATGTCCTCGAGAACAAGGACCACCGAGGGACTGTCGATCAACTCGGACCCCTGAAAGATGTGGCCCTCTACGACAACGACCGGCAGATCCGCGAGGTCCACTACCGCTGGGTCCGGCGGACTCCCACGCACTACACCGTCACACTCTGGGCTATTTGCCAGGACGACTCTACCGACTAAGGGGCAAAGAGGGGGCAAAGAGCCGGCAACTCCTATCGATCAGCTCACTGCGGCCCCGCGCGTCGCTTGACGAGGTGCGGGCCGAGGCAGCGCTCTCAGGCCTCCGGGCCGTGCGTTCGCGACTCCTGGTTGCTGCAGCAGCGGAGCGCCCTGCGCCCGGACGCGATACACCGGCTGGTGCCGGGATCCCACGTCGAGAGGCCCGCCGACCGCGAGCGCGTCGTTCCCGTTGCACCCGACCCCGCTATTTGTGTTTTCTGAGGTTGGCCCTCCCGCTACGCTCGGGGCGACCCGCCTTTCGAACTGGCGAGCCGCTCGATCCGGGTACCGTCGAATGATGAAGGGAGCGGATCAGTGCCTCCAAAGAAGTCAGAATCCAGCGTCGACGCGGAGAAGGACTCGGAAAGACCGAGCACACTGGGCAGCCAGAAAGCCAAGATAAAACGCGTCTACCTGCTTTGGTGGACACCCAAGCGTGGCGATTGTGGTGAGGACAGTCTACTGGTCGGATGCTACACATCACGGAAACTGGCGGAGTCTGCCAAGGCGGATTCGATCACGCTGGGCCCCGGGCGGAGGGTCGTGGATCGGTTTGATGTGAATGACGAGTGTTGGGTGGATGGCTTCGTGACCATCGTGGGAGATGATGACTGACAATGACACAGTTCGTCACTCTTCTGCTTCACTTCCCTGACGGGGAAGCCTATCGCATGTTCATCCTTGGGGTATTCGATAACCCAGAAAGCGTGACGGCTGCGGTTGGCCGCTATCGCACCCGGCTCGGCTTCAAGGACCATCCCACCCACTTCTGGACTCTCGAGGTGCCCCTGGATGACAGTGCGTGGAGCGGCGGACGCCCTCTCGCGGAGCTCGCCCTGGGTGGATCGTCGAGGGCGATCCCAGTGCCCTGACCTGGGCCGGATCCACGAGGAACATCATCTGAGCTGCCACCCGAGCCGCGCTACAGCCGTGAATATCGAGAATGACTCCGGGGAGGTGTACGGACGAGGCCCGGCGAGTGGAGTCATCGGCCCTCAGGGCAGGTGGATCCGCGACCACTCGCCAAACCACGAGAAGAGGACACCCGGCCTCGGGCAGACTGACCGCGTGCTGCTGACCGTGTCCACCACCCACACCCCGGCGACGGACCTGGGCTACCTCCTGCACAAGCACCCCGACCGCGTACAGGAGTTCCGTCAGTCCTTTGGCGTGGCCACCGTCTTCTACCCCGAAGCGGGCGACGACCGGTGCACCGCCGCGCTCGTCCTCGAGATCGACCCCGTCCGGCTGGCCAGGTCCCGTTCCCGTAACTCCCCCGATTTCACGCTGGCGCAGTACGTCAACGACCGCGCGTATGCCGCCTCCTCGCTGCTGGCCGTCGCGCTCGCCGGCGTCTTCAACACCGCACGCTCGGGCCGGTGCACCGCTCGCCAAGAGCTCGCCGACTCCGCGATCCCGCTGGAGATCGCCATCCCCGTCCTCCCGTGCCGCGGCGGGCCCGACATCGCCCACCGCCTCTTCGAACCGTTGGGCTGGCGCGTCGAGGCCGACCCGATCGCCCTCGACGACGCGTTCCCCGAGTGGGGCGACTCTCGCTACATCCGGCTGCACCTCGCCGGAACTCTCCGGCTGGCCGATGCGCTCAACCAGCTGCACGTGCTCCTCCCGGTCCTCGACGAGGCCAAGCACTACTGGCAAGGCCCCGACGAGGTCGACAAGCTGTTGCGCTCGGGCGGCGACTGGCTCACCGACCACCCCGACCGGACCCTCATCACCCGCCGCTACCTGGGCCGGCGCGGCGCCCTCACCCGGGTGGCCCTGGCCCGACTCGCAGAGTTGGGCGACGAGGTCGAGGAGGCGGTCGAGCCCGCCGAGGCCGAGGAGGCGCTGCAGGCCGAGGAGAGGCGCGTGCCGCTCAACGTCCAGCGGCACGCGGCGGTTCTCGAAGCGATCCAGGGGGCCGGGGCCACGTCGGTGATCGACCTCGGCTGCGGTCCGGGGCAGTTCCTCGACCGGCTGGTCAGGACTCCGACGCTCACCCGCATCGCCGGGTGTGACGTCTCGAGCCGTTCCCTGCAGTATGCCGCGCGCCGGCTGCGGATCGAGCGGATGAGCGAGCGGCAGGCCAGCAGGGTCAGCCTGTTCCAAGGGGCGTTGACCTATGCGGACGCGCGGTTTTCCGGCTACGACGCCGCAGTGCTCATGGAGGTCATCGAGCACGTCGACGCCTCCCGACTCGACGCCCTCGAACGGGTCGTGTTCGGTTCCGCGGCACCCGGCACGGTCATCGTCACGACACCCAACAGCGAGTACAACGTCCGCTACGAGGGTCTGACCGGCATGCGCCACCCCGACCACAGGTTCGAGTGGGACCGGGATGCCTTTGCCGCGTGGGCGGATCGGGTGGCCGCGGCATACGGGTATGCCGTTGCGCTGCGTGGCGTGGGCGACCCCGATCCAGACCTGGGCTCCCCGACCCAGATGGCGGTGTTCACTCATGTCTGAGCGACCCGAGCCCCCCATCACCGCCGCGGGACAGCGCCCGCCGCTCGTCGTCCCCTCGATGGGGTTGGTCGTGCTCGTCGGCGTCTCCGGGAGCGGGAAGTCGACCTTCGCGGCCGAGCACTTCAAACCCACCGAAGTCATCTCCAGCGACGCCTGTCGCGCGCTCGTGGCCGACGACGAGAACGACCAGGCGGCGACCCCCGATGCGTTCGACGTCCTGCACTACATCGTCGGGACTCGACTGCGCCGCGGTTTGCTCGCCGTCGTCGACGCGACGAACGTCCAGCCACAGGCGCGCAAGGCGCTCGTCAAGCTGGCGAAGGACCACGACGTCCTGGCCTGCGCGATCGTCCTCGACGTGCCCGAGCGCGTGGCGATCGAACGCAACCGGCAGCGCCCCGACCGCGACTTCGGGGACCACGTCATCGCCCGACAGCACCGCGACCTCAAGCGGTCGGTGCGGCACCTGGCGAAGGAAGGCTTCCGTCGGGTCCACGTCCTGCACGGCATCGACGAGATCGCCGAGGCGCGCATCGAGCGGGAGCGGCCTTGGAACGACCGCACCGACCTGCACGGCCCGTTCGACGTCATCGGCGACGTCCACGGCTGCCTCGGCGAACTGCGCACTCTGCTGGGCGTTCTGGGCTGGCAGGTGCAGCTCGACGGGGAGGTCGCCGTCGCGGCCACTCACCCCGAGGGGCGTCAGGCGGTCTTCGTCGGCGACCTCGTCGATCGGGGCCCGGACACCCCGGGCGTGCTCCGTCTCGTCATGGGCATGGTCGCGGCCGGGACCGCCCTCTGTGTGTCCGGCAACCACGAGGTCAAGCTCGTCCGAGCCCTCCGAGGGGCCAACGTCCGCGTCTCGCACGGCCTGGCCGAGTCGCTCGCCCAGCTCGGCGCCGAGACCGACGAGGTCCGCGCCGAGGCACTGCAATTCATGGACGGACTGCTCAGCCACTACGTCCTCGACGACGGCAATCTCGTCGTCGCCCACGCCGGCCTCAAGGAGAGCTACCACGGCAGGGCGTCCGGACGGGTGAGGGCCTTCGCCCTCTACGGCGACACCACCGGCGAAACCGACGAATACGGCCTCCCGGTGCGCTACCCGTGGGCGCGGGACTATCGCGGACGCGCCATGGTCGTCTACGGCCACACGCCCGTCCCGACGCCCGAATGGGTCAACACCACGATCTGTCTCGACACCGGCGCCGTGTTCGGGGGCGCGCTCACCGCCTTGCGCTACCCCGAACGTGAGCTCGTGTCGGTGCCCGCCCAGGCGCAGTGGTACGAACCGGCCCGACCACTGGCGGCGGCCGTGGACGAGCGCGAGCCCGCGGTCTTGGCGATCGACGACGTGTCGGGAACCCGGTGGCTCGACACGGCCCACGCGGGCAAGGTCAAGATCCCCGAGGAGAATGCCGCGGCCGCGCTCGAGATCATCAGCCGGTTCGCCGTGGACCCGCGGTGGCTCATCTACCTGCCGCCGACGATGTCACCGGCGGCCGCGTCGCACGTCGACGGATTCCTCGAACACCCCGAGCAGGCGTTCGAGGAGTATGCCGGCTGGGGCGTCACGCAGGTGGTCTGCGAGGAGAAGCACATGGGCTCCCGCGCCATCGCCGTGCTGGCCCGTGACGCCGCGACCGCCGAGCGACGATTCGGCGTGGGCGACGGTACAACCGGGGTGGTCTACACCCGGACGGGTCGGCCCTTCTTCGCCGACACGAACCCCCTCACGGAACGGCTGCGGATCGCCGTGTCCCCGCTGTTCGAGCGGCTCGACACCGATTGGCTGGTCCTCGACTGCGAACTGCTGCCCTGGTCGGCCAAGGCGCTCGAGCTCATCAAGGTGCAGTATGCCGCAGTGGGCGCCGCCGCCCGACACGCCCTGCCCGAGGCCCTCGACGCCATGGGCCAGGCCATCCGGCGCGGCATCGACGTGCAGGACCTGGCTGCCCGCACCGAGCGCCGGCTCGGCAACGCCACCGCCTTCCACGACGCCTACGCGGCATACTGCCGTCCCATCGACGGCATCGAGGGGATCACCCTCGCGCCCTTCCAGATTCTCGCCGCCGAGGGGCGCGCGCTTGCGCTGACCGAGTCGCACGAGTGGCACCTCGCCCAGTTGGCGACGCTCGAGGACGAGTTCATCACCCCCACCCGCCACCGGTTCGTCGATCTCGCCTCGACCCGCGAACGCGCCGAGGCCGTCGATTGGTGGCTGGACCTCACCAGCGCCGGCGGGGAGGGCGTCGTCGTCAAGCCCGCCCAGCTGACCCCTGATCGCATCCAGCCTGGCCTGAAGGTACGCGGGCGCGAGTACCTGCGGATCATCTACGGACCCGACTACACCGATTCGCTCGAGCTGCTGCGTGGGCGCCATCTCGGGAGGAAGCGCCAGCTCGCGCAGCGCGAACACGGGCTCGGCCTGGACGCCCTCGACGGCTTCGTCAGCCACGAGCCCCTGTGGAAGACCCACCAGTTCGTCTTCGCCGTGCTCGCCCTCGAGTCCGAACCGGTGGACCCTCGGCTCTAACGGCGACGCCAGCCTCGGATAGCACGGGACTGGACATTGCCTATTTGTGCGTAGTGCCAAACGGGCACGAAACAGCGGGCGCTGCGATCGTCTTGTATCCTCCACATGCCCGGCGGCACGACCAGCTGAGGATCCGGAATGGACATGAATGCGGGCGCAGTGCCGGTGCCGACGATCGACATCGTCTGGGTCGGGTGGAGCTGGCCCGCGCTGATCCTGTCTCTAGCCGTGGCCCTCGTCCTGCTTTTCGTCGGCAGGGCACAGGCGGGTTCGTTCCGGGGCAGGTGGCTCCTCGGGTTCTCGCCCCTCGTCTGGGCAGCAGCGAGCGTCCTGCTCCCCTATCCGGTGCTCGTCGTGCTTCTCGTCGTGGGCTGGCACATGGGCAGATCGACGCGGAACTCCGTCAAGGACAGGGCAGCCAGCCCTTCCACGGGGGAGCTTCGCCCCGATGCTGCGGACAGGTGAACGGTCCTCGTCCAGCACGAAGACCGAGTGGTCGAGACGTCCGCCGTTCATGCCCGTGATGCTGGCCATTGGCCTGATGTTCTTGGCCTTCGACGTGCCGGTCTTCCTCACTTCCGCGCCACCAGCCGTTCGACTCACTGGCAACCCATGTCATTTGGGCGGCCATGGCCATCATCGGCCTCGTGATAAGCATCTGGATCACCTGGGGCGCGTGCAGGTCCGGTGTGTACATTCAGGGCGACTCGCTGATCTACAGGGAGTGGTGGTCGACCACGACAGTTCACCGAGCAGATATCGAAAGCGTCGGGATCGAGGGCTCCCCTCATGAGGTCTCCGCACTGGTCGTCGCCGCTCCCGTGCTCCGTCTGGTTGCGGGAACGCTGCTCCCGTTGACCGTTTTCGGGATCATCCCGATACAGGGTCTAGCGGCCTGAAAGCCGCCGGTTTCCGGGAGGGATCGGGCGATGTCGGGTCAGGTTCCGGAAGCCGAGAGGGCGGAGCCGCGCAGGTGCTCCAGGCGTCCCTTGAGGGCCTCGGTCGGTCCGGTCGGTCGCCATGCGCATCCATCCAGATGCGCCACCTCACGAAAGTAATCCAACGAACGATGCTCCGCGACCTCCAACCCGTCACCGGTTGACATAAGAGATTCAAGACGCCGCGCCGACGTCGTCGGCGTCCTACTCAACCCCGACGCCCTGTTACGCCCGGCGGTTGCGGTCTTGGTCGAGATCCACGACGAATGGGCCCTCACCGACAGCCGCTACCCCTCCGAAGGCTGCATGAAAACCATCACCTGGACGACCAAAGAGGTAGCGCCCACCACCGCACTGACGGCATAGTCAGCACCACCAAAGACCCCGCGACGGTCAGTTACACCGCGCCAAGGGACTCACCCTACTGCTCGGGAGGCGCGACAGCTTATGGATTCCGTGAATTCGGCCCTGGCGACCGTTTCGTGGTTGCTCTGTTTCCTTGTCCCCGGGGCGTTGCTGTCGTGGTTTGCTCTCTCGCGCTGCCGCCAGGCAAAAGCTGAGGGCATCGGTGTCTTCGTCTGGTACCAAGTCCTGTGGATCGCCTTCGCCGCGCTCTGTGTTCTGCTCCTCACGGGCAAGGAACCGATCGTCAAGGCGCCGTCCTTTGCCTGGTTCGGGACGCTCTCGCCGTGGGTGCTGCTGGGCGGCTTGCTTGGCGGGTCGACGATCAGCCTGGTTGGGGTGGCCCATCACGCGCACGAATGGGATGGCGCGCGCTACGCCTTCTGGCATCTAACCCGACCGCTGCTGGGAATGCTGACCGGCTCGATTGCAGTGCTAATCCTGCTCTTCGTCCTCCAGGGCATGGCTCCCCGAAGCATGACGGACGGGACGAGTGGCTCGACAGTGTTCGCCGTCGACGGCACCAAGCCTTTCACTGACGGCGCCCTCGCCTTCATGTTCGTGGTGGCGTTCATCGTGGGTTACCGCGAGGCCTCCTTCCGAGAGCTTGTGAAACGCGTGGTCGACCTCCTCTTCGTCAAGCCGGCGGAGGAGGCGACTCCCTTCACCGTGGGGTTCCTGCCGATCTCCCTTAAACTCACCTCCGACGGAACGAGCGCCGCCAGCGGCATCCTCATGCTCGCCAATTCGACATCCGACGCCGTGAGCGGACCGGTGGTCCTGAGTGTCGCTCCCGGCGATGAGTTCAGCCTGACGCCCACAACGATCCCGAGTCTGGAGCCTGGTCAAGGCACCCCCCTAACAGTGAAGTGGCAGCCCGGGGCCTTGGCAGCGGGGAAAACAGTGCAGGTCAACGCGACCGCTGGCGATCGGCGTTTCTCGGCCACAGTCACCGGCATAGTCGCGCCGGCTCGAGGATTCTCTGCGCCGCAGTCGGGACCCCCCGGGACCGACGAAGCCCAATTCGAGACGGACGGCGGTGCTTCGGAAGAATGATGCTCTCTGAGGCGCTCGGTACGCGGGAGGTACGGATTGCCCCCGTGATGACCGGCGGCACGAGTCTGTCTGTCTGGATGGGCGGAGCGACCGTCGAGCTCTACCGGATGCTGCGGCCGGCCGATAACTACTCGGGCATATACGGGCGGTTGCTCTCGCTGACCCAGACCAAACCCGTGGTCGACGTCGTCACCGGCACCAGCGCCGGGGGGCTGAACGGGACGCTACTCGCCGCCGCGCTTTCGTGGCAGGTCGACGTTGCCGACTTCGAGAGCCTGCGCGAGGTTTGGATGCAAGCCGCTGACCTGGGCAAGCTGATTAGTGATAGCGAGTCCTCCCCCAACGCACTCCTCGACGGCGACCGCTGCCTAACCCCCATCGTCGAGGCTCGTCTGCGAGAGTGGCAGCAGCGTCACCCCGGCAACACCGACCCTGAGATCGACCTGTTGACCACCTTCACCGCAATCCGTCCTCGACGGCGGGTGCTAGTTGACGACTTCCAGGAGCGGATGGACGAGGAGGTCTACGCAGGGACGATTAGACATGTGGGCGCGGAGCTCAACGAGCCCGATACCCCCGCCCTGTTGGCCTGGGGGGCCCGGGTATCGGCCGCCATTCCCGGGGTCTTCGACTCGGTCTTCCTGCCCATCGACGGGGCGGTCGGCCAGGTCCCGCCTTTCGGCAACCGGCTGCGGCTGGGCCCCGACTCCGAGGCACTGAGCGAGTCCTCCCCAAATGTGGCCGGGGTATGGGCCGTCGATGGCGGCCTCGTTAACAACCTCCCCCTCGGCGACGCTCTGGAGCGCATCTTCGAGCAGCAGTCGCAGGCACAGGTCCGGCGAGTAGTGCTCTACGTGAGCCCGACCCCGCAGGGCCCACAACATGCCCAGGAGTCTGCCGACGAGCAACCCCCCTTCACCAAAGCCATATTCACGGCCGTTAGCGCACCGCGTGCCGAAGGCGTAGGCGGTGACCTGAGGGAGATCGGCGCCCACAACAGCGCCGTCCGGCGGCAGCGGGCCGCGCGAGCCGCGCTTCCGCTACTCGCTCCGGACTCCTACGGAGCTCAACCGCGTCTCGACGGCCAGATTCTGGTTCTCTACCGTCGCCTCCGCGGCGAGGAGTCGGTCGAACGCACTATGACGCGCTACGACCAGCTAGCCGCGGACCTTGACGACGCCCAGCCCCGCGCCGCAGTTCGGGAGGCGCTGTTGGCCGCGCGAATGAACCCTCAATTTCTCCCCGAAAGTCTCCCGTCCCCGAATCAGGTGGCGGATAGCCCGTGGGCGTGGGGTATCTCACCGATCGAGCAGGCCGTGTCGACCACCTTGGGCCTAATCAACCGAGCGCTCGCTCTGCCACTTGCTGTTTCCGATGCCCAGCGTGCTGAGATGAGGGAGTGGCGATCCGCGCTCATTGGCGCCAAGGCCAACGTTCACTCGGTGAAGACCAGCCTGCAGGACTGGAGGACCCGCGACCGGGAGTACTGGCGGACCAAGCTGGTAGCACTGGCCGAGGCCCCCAACGAGGAATTGTTGGACAGAGCCGTCAAGGGCTACGCGGAGTGGCCGGGGGAACCCCGGGGTGAGTCCCTAACCGAGCTGACGTCGCTCATGCGCGAGATGGCGGAGGTTCTGCGGGAGATCGAGGACCCCTTCCTGAGCCTGATAACCTACCAAGGCGCCACCTTTGTCGGCCGAGGGGACACGGAGCAGGGGGTTGAACCTTCGCCACCCCAAAGGCTCCGAGTGATCGAGGACGCTGAGGCTCTGCTCGCCGAATATCGCGCGCTGGCGAGCGGGCCCGACGCCGAATGCGTCATGGTCAGCCTGCTCGCAAGCCACATCCTGCAGGTCACTCTCCTCGGCGACATCATCCCCCGGGAGCAGCCGGTGGAGATACTCCAACTCAGCTGGAACTCACCCGATCTGATCAGCAACAAGTCATCGGAGCGGAAACTTGTCGGCAACGAGGCCGCTCGCTTGGGCGCCTTCCTCCTCCCGAGCTGGCGGGCCAATGACTTCCTCTGGGGCCAACTAGATGCCGCGCCACGCCTGGTGAGCCTCCTGCTCGATCCGCACCGGCTCGCGCAGCTTGGCCACACCCCGGACCAGGTCTTGGACCACCTGCAAGTTGCTCACACCGAACCACTGCTAAGCGAATTGAAGTACCTCACCGACGCTGGGCCGATCCCCACAGGTCTCCCAATCCTCACGCAGACCCTTGCCCGGCAGCGCCAGATCGAGATCGCCCGAGCTGGGCTTGGTGGTGTACGGGAAAGCTTGGGCCTCACCGGCGAATTGGGGGGAAACATCACCAGCAGCGCCCAGTCCTTCATGGACCGCTACGACACGACGGTCGGAGCCAGCGATCCCGCCACCCTCAGCGACGACCGGGTCGTGGCTCTAATGGGTGCGCTGGCTATCGGCGACGAGACCCTGACCGATCAGCGCGGGACCGTCCCGATGCTTCTCTATGGCGAGCGCCTCCTCGGCGCCGCGGATGGCATGCTGAGACATTTGGTCAGCGAGGAGGTGCACAAGGCGTTCCGTTCGCTAGCGGACAAGGTCCGCAACGCCCCCTGGTTTCACAGGCTGCTTGGTTTCTGGCGGCGACTCAGCGAGTAACGCACTCAGGAGTGCAGAACTTCTTCGGTTGACACTTCGGGTGGGGGCAAGGCCCGCGGATGAGCCGCTCAGATGGCGCGGTCGGGCTGAGGGCTTCCGAGTGCGCCGATCGCGGGGGTGCGTCGGTGGCGGGAGAGTTGGGTACCCCGCCGAGCAGGTCGAGCACGCGCTCCCAGCGCCGCTGATACTTCGGGCCGAACCGCTCGGCGCTGCGCTCATGCTTCCTGGAACCGGGGTCGTAGTTGCGCCGTGCCCACCAGGAATCGGGCTTGGCGAGCCG
>APMI01019477.1_pt1 | contig 11316 bp, 8 predicted proteins | sample 667938 | NCBI WGS metagenome assembly APMI01 (sample SAMN01084076, study PRJNA167559) | wastewater metagenome | biome: Wastewater | place: Denmark: Ejby Moelle, Odense | collected 2011-11-28 | reverse complement strand
TTTTGAAAAATTAAAATTCAAAATCAATAAAAAAAGCTGAGAAATGATTTTTCCCAGCTTTTTACTTTATGCTAAATAATTTTTACTATTTTGCTTCCGCACAGAAAATTCTGTACTGTACTGCAAGTGCCGATTTAAAATATTCTCTCACTTTAGAAAGATCAGAAGCCGCGCTTTGTTTTGTGAAATAACTTCCCGCTAAAATCTTATAATTCGGTCTTAAAGAAGCATCCGTTTCCACTTTCAGGTTAGGAAATCTTTTTCTGAAATAAGCCTTTACCTCATTGGCTTCCTCATTACTTTTTACTGTTGTAATCTGAATTTTATACCCTAAAATTCTTGGATTTTTTCTGCATATCTCAGCATTGGTAAGTTCCCTGTTCGGAACATAGATTTTAGTTGGTTTTGAAGGGCTGAAATCTTCGTCATCTTCCCTTGAAGAAGTTGCTAAAGTTGTTTTGGAACACTTATCCTCTATGCTTTCCAGAGCCGCATTCACCTTAGAATCCATCGTCATGGTAAGTTCTGTTCCCGCCAAAGTATCTTTCCTTACAACTTGTTGTGCATCAACACCATAAAATGCAAGCACAGACAGCATCGAAATTATTTTGATTAAATTTTTCATTTAAACTTGTTTGCGCAAATTTATACAAATTAAAAAATTATACCAAATTCAGTTATTTAGAATAATTACAAATTAAACGGAAATGACATTTTCCCCTTTCCATATACCGTTAAATTCCTGTTAAAAATATTATTTTTGCGGGATTGATTGAATGTTCAATATTTACTAACATAAGATAATTTAAATGATTAGTTGGAGAAAGCATTATAGACAGACGTTGATCGCAATAGGCTTATTGCTATCAACCAGTGCTTCAATTTACGGGCAGGACGGCGATCCTAAGAATGGTGAGAAGCTTTTCAAAGCGAATTGTACTGCATGTCACGCACTAGACAAGAAACTTGTAGGTCCTGCTCTTGGAGGAGTAGTTGAAAGACTGAAAAAAGATCAAAATCTAGACATTGACTGGTTTCAAAAATGGATAACCAACAATGAAAAACTTAGAGCTTCCGGAGACAAGTATGCTAATGAAGTATACGAAGCCAACGGAAAAGCGGCAATGCAGGTTTTTGAAGGGAAACTTTCAGAAAAAGATATCAACGATATCTTGGCATACACCTCAAATCCTCCGGCTGAAGAGCCTAAAAAGGATGATGCAAAAGCAACAGCAGCAACAACTGATCAGGCTGCTCCGGCAAACAACACTACAACAAGCGTAGTAATCATTTCACTTTTAGCAATCGCAGCGCTATTGGTTTGGATCCTGGTAAAATTAAGACAATTGGTAAAATTGGGTCAGTCAGACGACTTAGCCGGTCTTAACAAAACAAGGGTAAAATCTTTCAGCGAAATCTATGCAAAATATCATTATGTAGGAAAAGGATTAATCGCAATCCTTGCACTTCTGGCAACTTACGGAATCTGGAACTGGATCATGTGGATCGGGGTTTACAAAGGATATAAGCCAGAACAGCCTATTTATTTCTCCCATAAAATCCACGCTGGAGAGCAGAAAATCGACTGTCAGTTGTGTCACTCCAGTGCCAAATACGGTAAAGTATCTGAAATCCCTTCGATGAACGTTTGTATGAACTGTCACAGAACAATTTCTGAATACAACGCAGATCACTACATGGAGCCAGGAAAAGATAAGGCTTTCTATGACGGAGAGATCAAGAAAATCTATGCCGCTACAGGTTGGGATCCTGAAAAACAACAGTACACAGGAAAAACTCAGCCGGTTGAATGGACAAGAATCCACAACATGCCAGACTTCGTATACTTTAACCACGCACAGCACGTAGTAGCAGGTGAACAAGCGATCATCAATTCTTTCAACAAAAAGAACCCTAACAACAAAATTGATGTTGTATGTAAAGCTTGTCACGGAAAAATCGATACAATGAATGTTGTTCAGATGGCTAACGACTTTACAATGGGATGGTGTATCGAGTGTCACAGAACTACAGAAGTTGACATGAACAACGGTTATAATAAAGAATACTTCAAAAATCTACACGACAAGTTGAAAAAACAGTACCCTAAAGATGGTGGTAAGATTACGGTAGATGCTATTGGAGGTCTTGAGTGTGGTAAATGTCATTATTAATAACTAAAAATTAGAAGTATCAAATGGCTTCAAACAAAATACAATTCAGAAGTATTCACGAACTTAAAGATCCGGCTTTAAACAATAAGCTGGCTCAGAAAGAGTTCCAGGAAGAAATTCCGGTAGAAGATTTCCTTGATGATGCGGAAAAGAACGGTTCTGCTACTTCAAGAAGAGATTTCTTAAAACTATTAGGTTTCTCTACTGCAGCGGTAACATTAGCTGCCTGTGAAGCTCCGGTAATCAAAACGATTCCTTATGTGGTAAAACCGCATGAAATCATTCCGGGGATTCCTAACTATTACGCTTCGACGTATTTCGATGGTTTCGATTTCGCAAGTGTTTTAGTAAAAACACGAGAAGGAAGACCTATAAAAATTGAACCCAACCCGGCAGCAGGAGATTTAGGTAAAACGAATGCAAGAGCTCAGGCAAGTGTACTTTCTCTTTATGATAATGATAAAGTAAAGCAGCCTAAATTTGAAGGGAAAGACGAAACTTTCGACAAAGTAGATAGCTTCGTTATCAAAGGACTGGATGAGGCTAAAGCAGCAGGTAAAAGAATTGTTTTACTATCTCATTCTTTTGCATCCCCTACTTTCAAAAAATTATTTGCAGATTTCAAAGCTAAATATCCTACAGCAGAATTAGTAACCTATGATGCTTATCCTTATGCTGCAGCATTAGACGCGGCTCAGGAAGTTTTCGGAACAAGAGCATTACCAATTTACGATCTTAAAGGAACTGAATTGGTGGTTGCATTCCAGGCTGACTTCTTAGGAGATTACAATGCGGGAGGTTTAGAATCTTCTTACGCAGTGGCAAGAACTCCGGGAAAAAATATGTTGAGACACGTTCAGGTTGAATCCAATATGTCTTTAACAGGAGCAAACGCAGATTCAAGAATCAGACTAAAACCAAGTCAGGTAAACAAGACTTTAGTTGAAGTTTACAACGCAATCGTTGGTGGTGGTACTTCTGACAAAGCTGCATCTGAAATCGCAAAAGAATTATTGGCAAAAGGAAGCAAAGCAGTTGTTTTCGCTGATGGTTCTAAAGGAGCTCAGGTTTTAGCTCACTTAATTAACCAAAAATTAGGATCAGTAGCTTTCACAGGGAAAGCAAACTTCTTAAAAGATTTTGATAAAGCAAGATTCGAGGAATTCCTTGGATGGGTAAACGGAGGACAGGTTGGCGTATTGATCGCAAACAATGTAGATCCTATTTACTCTTACCACAAAGGAGAAGATTTCAAAAAATCATTATCTAAAGTTCCTTACGTAATTGCAGTTGCAGATAAGAAAAATGAAATGTACAAAGCAGCGAAAGCTGTAATTCCTGTAGCCAACTGGCTGGAATCTTGGGGAGATATCGAACCACAGACAGGAGTATATTCATTAATGCAGCCTACGATCCAGAAAATCTACAAATCAAGACAGATTGAAGAATCTTTATTGGTTTGGAAAAACGGTAAAAACAATGCTGCTAATAATTATTATGATTATTTAAAAGCAAATGCTACTTCTATCTTAGGAGCAACTTCTTTCAACAAAGCTTTATATAACGGTATCAATACTTCTTCAAATGCGACAACATTATCGTACGCAGGAGGAAACGGAGCACAGGCTGTTGCTGAATTAGGAGGTTTCAAAGCTTCAGATCTAGAATTGGTATTGTATACTAAGACAGCAATGGGAGACGGAACTCAGGCAAACAACCCTTGGTTGCAGGAATTACCGGATCCAATCACAAGAATGTCTTGGGATAACTACTTAACAATGTCTCCGAAAGACGCAGAAAGATTGGGTATTGATAACGATCTTAACGCGAGAATGCAGCTAGACGGTTCTCTTGTGAACCTTACTGTAAACGGAGTAACAATAAAAGATGTTCCTGTATTCGTACAACCGGGACAGGCAGACGGATCAGTAGGTCTTGCGCTTGGATACGGTAAGAAAAACTCAGGAGCGACAGCAGATACCGGTGTAAATGCTTATCCTTTATTCGATGGTTCTAACTTAGTTGTTTCTAATGTTAAAATCGAAAAAACAGGAGAAGATCACGAATTCGCAGGTATCCAGCTTCAGAATACATTAATGGGACGTTACGAAATTGCTAAAGAAGTACCTTTGGCTGATTTCTTAAACGTAGCTTTTGATGATGAACACGACGGATGGAACAAACCTTTGGAGTATCACACCATTAGCGGAGCTCTTCCAGCAAGAAAAATTGACCTTTGGGATGCTTTTGATGACACCGATGGTCCTCACTTCAACTTATCGATTGACCTGAACTCTTGTACTGGTTGTGGAGCATGTATCATTGCTTGTCAGGCAGAAAATAACGTTCCGGTTGTAGGAAAAGAAGAAATAAGAATGTCAAGAGATATGTACTGGTTAAGAATTGACCGTTACTATTCATCAAGACAGAAGGTAGAAGTTTATGAAGGATTAAAAGAAGGAATGGCAGTTCCTGAATTATACGGAACAGCTTTTAACAAAGAAGGCGGTGCATTGAATCACCCGGCTGACAATCCGGATGTAATCTTCCAGCCTGTAATGTGTCAGCACTGTAACCACGCTCCTTGTGAAACAGTATGTCCGGTAGCGGCAACTTCACACGGTAAGCAGGGACAAAACCACATGGCTTATAACAGATGTATCGGTACAAGATATTGTGCAAACAACTGTCCTTATAAAGTAAGACGTTTCAACTGGTTTACTTATAACCTGAATGACAAGTTCGATTTCAACATGAACAACGATCTTGGAAGAATGGTTCTAAACCCGGATGTTGTGGTAAGAACGAGAGGGGTTATGGAGAAATGCTCTATGTGTATCCAGATGACTCAGACTACTATTCTTGAAGCTAAAAAAGAGAATAGAATCGTGAAGGACGGAGAGTTCCAGACAGCTTGTTCTAAAGCTTGTTCTACAGGTTCAATCAAGTTCGGAGATATGAATGACAAAGAATCTGAAGTGAGAAAGCAATACGCTTCAAACAGAAGATATTATTTACTGGAAGAGATCGGAACAAAACCAAATGTGTTCTATCACACTAAAGTAAGAAACAGAGTAGAAAAATAAAGTTTAAATAATAAATAGGTAAAAAATGTCAGGACATTACGAAGCTCCGATAAGGGAACCTCTAATTATTGGTCACAAAACTTATCACGATATCACGGAAGATATTGCACGACCTATCGAAGAAAGAGCAGGCAAATTATGGTGGATTTCATTGTATGCAGCCCTAGTTCTATTCATCTATGGATTCGGATGTATCGCTTACACTATCGGAACAGGTATTGGAGCATGGGGACTAAACAGAACTATTAACTGGGGATGGGATATTACTAACTTCGTATGGTGGGTTGGTATCGGTCACGCCGGAACCCTAATCTCAGCGGTATTATTATTATTTAGACAGAGATGGAGAATGTCTGTAAACAGATCTGCAGAGGCGATGACGATCTTTGCGGTTGTACAGGCGGCAATCTTCCCGGTTATCCACATGGGTAGAGTTTGGGTAGGATATTGGGTATTCCCTTTACCAAACCAGTTCGGTTCTCTTTGGGGGAACTTCAACTCTCCTCTACTTTGGGACGTATTTGCGATCTCTACGTATTTCTCGGTATCAACTGTATTCTGGTTCATGGGATTGATCCCTGACTTTGCAATGATCAGAGACAGAGCGAAAACGCCTTGGACTAAGAAAATTTATACTTTCCTTGCATTCGGTTGGGGTGGTAAAGCAAAACACTGGCAAAGATTCGAAGAACTATCTTTGGTTCTTGCAGGTTTGGCAACTCCACTTGTATTCTCAGTACACACTACCGTATCTTTTGACTTCGCAACTTCGGTTATTAAAGGATGGCACTCCACAATTTACCCTCCTTACTTCGTTGCCGGTGCGATCTTCTCAGGATTCGCAATGGTACAGACGTTATTGTTAGTTGCAAGAAAAGTATGTCACCTTGAAGATTACATTACTATGTATCATATCGAAATTATGAACATCGTAATCATCTTAACAGGTGGTATGGTAACTGTAGCTTACGCAACTGAATATTTTATCGGATGGTATTCAGGATCAAGATTTGAAGATTTCACATATCTTTCTCCTGGTGCTGCTGTTGGACCTTACTGGTGGGCTTTCTGGTCACTAATTATCTGTAACCTTGTAGTTCCTGCTTCTTTCTGGTTCAAGAGACTTAGAACGAATATTATCTGGACATTCATTGTTGCATTAATTATCAACATCGGTATGTGGTTTGAGCGTTTTGACATCATCGTTATCAACCTTTCAAGAGATTACTTGCCGGGTTCTTGGACGATGTTTAAGCCAACAATCATTGATGTGGGAGTATATTTAGGAACAATCGGGTTCTTCTCTGTATTATTCTTATTATACGCAAGAACATTCCCTGTAATTGCACAGGCTGAATTAAAATCGATTTTGAAAATCTCAGGTGAAACTTATAAAGCAAAAGAAGGAGATGAGCACCACTAAAATTGTATACGGACTTTATGCGGACGACGACGATTTAATGAACGGCGTTAAAGCATTCAACGATAAAGGAATCAAAATAAACGAAGTGTATACTCCGTTTCCGGTTCACGGACTAGATAAAGCTTTAGGGTTAAAGAAAACAAGAATTTCTGATGCCGCTTTTATCTACGCTTGTTATGGAGTTACGATCGGTGCTACTCTTACATGGTATGTAATGAACCACGACTGGCCTCAGAACATTGGGGGTAAACCAGCTTTCGACTGGGCTCACAATATGCCGGCTTTCGTAGTACCTATGTTCGAACTTATGGTATTCTGCGCAGCACACATGATGTCATTAACTTTCTTGGTAAGAAACAAAATGTATCCCGGAGCACCTGCACAAAACCCGGATCCAAGAACAACGGATGATAAATTCTTAATGGAATTTGTAACTGAAGATGTAGAATCTGTAAAGCAGTTGCTTATTGAAACTGGAGTTGAAGAAATAACTGTTAAAGATGCTTAAAATGAAAAAGAATGTATTAAAAATTACAGCAGTTTTAGGTTTAACAACAGTTTTACTTAACTCTTGCGGACCAAAAGAGAATACTCCGCTGGTCTATTTCCCGGATATGTATTTTCCGGTAGCATACGATCCATTGATGAAAGCTCAGGACGCTTATTCAGATCATGAAAATGAAATTCCTGCTTTTGTTAAAAATAATTTTGCAACAGGTCTTTCTCCTGTAGAAGGATCCGTAGCTCAAAATAAAGATGGTGTTTTCGAAGAAGGATTACTTCCAAAAACACCGGATGAATACAATGCTGGTTATGATGCTTCAAAAACAGTAACAGGATCTCCTTTAAACCCAGCAATCGCTGCAAAAGATCTTGAAAGAGGAAAAAGCCTTTTCGAGAAAACCTGTTCAGCTTGTCACGGTGTAGGAGGAGACGGACAAGGGCCAATCGTTCAGTCCGGAGCATTCTCTGGTGTACCAAACTATGCAGACAGAGATATTACTGTAGGATCTGTTCATTATGTAATAACCAACGGTAGAAACGCAATGGGATCTTATGCAGGACAACTTAGCGCTGGAGACAGATGGAGAGTTGCCATATATGTAATGGATGCTTTCAAAAAAGGAGCTGCAGCACCTGCGGCGGCTACAGCAACAGCTACTACAGCGGCTGCCCCTGCGAAATCTGAAACGATGACTACCGAAACTAAAAAATAAGAAAAGAAATGTATAGTTTTTCACCAAAATTAAAATCAACTTCTATAATCCTTCTTGTTGTAGGTTTAGTTCTTTTTGCTGTTGGTTTCTTTATGAATAAAGGAATTACTACCGAGAAAATAGAACACATGATGGAAGCGGTTCATGCTTCTGGTCATACAGCTCCTACGCATTCTAGTGAAATGGTAGGACCTCAGGATCATGCAGCTCACCTTGAGCATGCTACTCTTCAGGTTCACAACCAGCCTTTAGCGGCAATACATTTTGTAGCTGTATTTTTCTTTGGAGTAAGCTGCTGCGTATTATTCTTCTATTCTATTCAGCACGCTGCACACGCAGGTTGGCCAATTATCATTACAAGAGTAATGGAAGCTATTGCTTCTTATATTCCTTACGGTGGTGCTATTCTAATCATTCTAATGATTTTAAACATCACACACCAAGGTCACCTTTTCCATTGGATGGATCCGGAATTAACAGACCCAAATTCTGCTCATTTCGATGTGATCTTATTTGAAAAAAGAATTTTCTTAAATATCCCTTTCTATGCAGTAAGAACTTTCATCTATGTATTAGGTGCTTCTTTCTTCGCTTGGAAACTGAAAGCTCAGTCTAAAAAAGTAGACGAAACAAAATCAAGAGTAGAATATCAAATGCTTTACAGATGGGCAGTAGGATATATTGCATTCTTCGGTTTTGCTTCTGCAGCTTGGGCTTGGGACTGGTTGATGTCTATTGATCCTCACTGGTATTCTACCATGTATATCTGGTATTCAATGGTGAGCTGCCTTTCAAGTGGCATTGCGGTAATTATTCTTTTAAGTGTTTATTTAAAGAAAAACGGATTCCTTCCACAGTTTAACGATAACCACTTACACGATTTAGGAGTATTCCTTTTCGCGACAAGTATGCTTTGGACGTATACATGGTTTGCACAGTTCATGTTATACTGGTACGCAAACATTCCGGAAGAGGTTAACTATTTCTTCGGAAGATTCCAGCACTACTCTCCTACTTTCTTACCAATGCTTATTGTAAACTTCTTATTACCGTTATTGGTATTAGTAAGCAGCAGCATCAAGAGAAACTACAAAGTGGTTACAACAATGGCAGTAGTCGTAATTTGTGGTCACATCTTAGATTACTTCAACATGGTAATGCCGGGAACAGTAGGACCATACTGGAAAACTCCTGAAGTATTCATCTTAATCTTAGGAGCAATCTTATTCGTAGTTGGATTATTTATGTTCACTGTGCTTTCAGCATTATCTAAACTTAAACTGATCCCTACAGGTAACCCTTACCTTCACGAATCTGAAATTTATGAATATCCTTTCTAAGGAATTTGTAACAAGATAAAAACAAAAAAGACTGATTGTAATGATCAGTCTTTTTTTTGCTTTTTTGTGCAGAAATAAAAAAACAATGCAACCTTTTTAAATTTTCGTTGTCATATAATCAAAGAATGATTTAACTAAAAAAACATTAATTGTATCAATCATGAAAAAAAATCTCCTGTTATTATTTTTAACAATTCTCGTAAACTTCATCAATGCACAAAGTATCACTTTCGTTTCAGAAAAAACCAATAAGCCCCTTCCTAAGGTTTCTGTATTTGGCAAAGACGGGAGCATTTTAGCTTATTCGGATATCGACGGAAAAATCGACAGGCAGTCCATAAAACCGGATCAGGAAAAGTTTCAGCTCATCTACGATAATATGTCTGTTGCTACTTTGTCCTATGTGGATTTCGACAAAGAAATTATTAAAGTGGATGACAGGGTAAAAGATATCGAACGTGTTGTCATAAAAAATAACAAACCCGCAAAATACATTTTTGTAAAAGGAAACTTTAATACGTACGTTACTGTAAACAACAAACTGAATTGCTACACAGACGGAATCATTACTTACATTTTTGATAATAAAACGAAAAAACTGAAAAGTGCCAATGTAGAACAGTACAGAACATTCAGGATTGAAGACAAAAATGTTGATAAAAAACTGACAGCTTCCTTCGATTATGGTAAAATGATGAATGTTCCTGAAATGAAAGATGTCGGAAATATTCAGGAATATAAAAAAAAGAATGCTGTTATTAAAGAGTTGAAAGGAGACCGGAAAGATCAGATCGAAATTGCTCACAGTGCTTTACAGGAAAAAGAAGTAAATTTTTTAGGATACCGTTTTTACGATGTAAGAGTAATCTCAAATGCTTCTTACGAAAAAGAAAGCAGTAAGACCTTAAGAGAGCTTCTGGAATTTAACGACATTCGATTTATCAAATTAAAACACAAAAGTGAACCAGACTACAATCAGTTGATTTATTACAGCAATTTTTATCCTGCAGAAATAGAATTCAGAGACGATAATGATATCGAAAGTGTAAATCTGAATACCAATAAAAGCAGCTATACTACAAAATACTGGGAAGATTCATCTTTTCCGAATATGCAGACCGTTTTCAGCTCATTTTTCAAAGATCAGTTGAAAGAACAACAAAATAAAAAATAAAACACTCTATTAATAAAGGTTTTATTATTTTTGTGGTAAACCGAAAAAAAATGAAAAAGTTGTCTTTTCTACTAATTTTCAGCATGTTGCTTTTCACAGCATGCAAGCAAGATCATGTAGATGCTACCAATACTAAAACTTTGCAGTCGAGTATCAATGATATGACGGCAAGTTTACCTACCATTAAACAGATTAAATTTAACGAGGCACTCTACATCCTGAAAACTTTCGGAGTAGACGCAGATGGTGATTTTGCTGAACTGAAAGCCTTAGGACAAATGATTGATGGAAAAAAAGTTCCCGAAATCATGGCAATGGCAGATCAGGTAGCCCAGAAAAACGGAATCGAATGGGCAAGTACAGCACCTCCTTCGTTAGGAGCATTAGGAGAAATGAATATCTTTGGAAACGAAACAGCTAAAGAAAGCGATCCGAATGACGTAAAAGCAAACTCGTTAAGCATTTCTACAAGACCAACGGGAGATGACGGAACCGGAGCTCCAACAGCAATTCAGATTGTTCCGAGATTGGTAGACAATGCCGGAAATCCGGTGTCTTTTACAGGAGCAGGTCTGGAAGCAACACTGGAAGTTTTCAGCAATGGAGTAAAGCTTTCTACGGCTAAAAATTTAATGCAGGATAACAATTTCAAAGGATTTAATTTAAAATTCTCTTCACTTCCTGCAGCTCAGGTTGTTGATAATAAAATCGACATCACGGTTTCTGTAAAAACAACTGCGAAAACTTTCAAAATGACAAAAATCGGACTGGATGTTAATCCTCTTTTACTAAAAGTTCCGGCTGCTCCGAAAATAGATTCAACAGCAGTTATTCAGGATCCCGCTGTAATCGATCCGAATAATCCGAATGCAACGGTTCCTTCCACAACAGATCCGAATGCA
>APMI01084031.1_pt1 | contig 11321 bp, 5 predicted proteins | sample 667938 | NCBI WGS metagenome assembly APMI01 (sample SAMN01084076, study PRJNA167559) | wastewater metagenome | biome: Wastewater | place: Denmark: Ejby Moelle, Odense | collected 2011-11-28 | reverse complement strand
CTCGCCGTTCCGCGAGACATCGAAATCCATTGCGAGATGGTGGGAGAAACGGACTTGGTTGCCAACGCCACTATCAAACACGACAGTGTCATTGATCAGTACATGACCAATTGTGCGACCCACGATGTAGGCATCAGGCCCGCCCATTCCAACGAGAGTGGTCTCATCGCCGTCGATATAAAAGAGATCGAGATCGTTGGTGCCGTTCAGTTCGCCCACACCATCGATAACAATATCGCCCGGCAGTCCAAGTGCTGTTGCAACCTGAATGAAGTCCAGTGCTGTCCCGGAAGTTTCGAAGCCGTCGACCAGGTTCTGCAGAAGAAAAGGATTGGTGTTCTCGAGGAAGGCCGCGCTGCGTTGGAAATTGCCGATAACGTAGTCGAGCATCGGCTTCCACTCATGCAACCATGCTACCGGATCGGGTTGCCCTTCGGCAGCTGCGATAAGCTTCTCAAAAACGCCGCCCAGCTCACGATCAGAGTCGACTGCTACAAAACTGTCGGCAAGAACGTCATAACGAAGATCAGTAAAATACTGGGATAATGGGCCTGCCTGCACGGCTACACGAATGGCGAGTTCCCTATAGCTCTCCTCAATGCGGGTCAGGGTTTCCACAAGTGTTGCAATAGGTCTCGTTTGTTGCGCGGGGCGCTGGAAGAAAACCGACAAATCGCCGCCAATGTAACGCTCGAAAAAGGCAAGATCTTCGCCTTTGACCCAATCAACTTCCGTACCAGGTGCCAGCTGTAGATTGCCGGTCGTTGCATTCCTCGTCAGACTTGGCGCGCCGCCCACCGTAGTAATCTCGCCGCCGTCCAGTCCGAATAGATTTGAAGGCGTCGAGGCCGCATCAAGGATATAGCCTGACCCAACGCCAAACAGGCCATCGTAGAGATCACGCCAGTCATCTATTGTGGCGGGCGACGCATCGTAGTCGGAATCGTGAGTGTACACGATCCGAGCCCCGCTCGCGAACTCCAAAGAGATATGGGTAATTGTACTGCCATCGGTGTCTGTTTCGGTTGACTGAGTTCCGCCCCAAACGTAGTCGATGATGTTGCCGTTTGACTTGACCACCAGCAGATCGGTGAGCGCTTCCAAGCCTGTCACGATCGCGCCGTTTCCATCGCGCACCGGAGCTGCGTTTCCCCAGATTTGGGCGATGGGCCGGATGGCGGCGGCCAGAACCTCAAGATTGTTGCTGTTGAATCCGGAGAGCAATGATGACAGGGTTGCAGCCCGATCCTGCATCAAGAGTATCTGGTTGGCGTCGGCGGGGTCGCTCATGTAGCTAATCGCCTTGCGCAGGTCGGTCAGCGTTCCGAAGCCCTTCAGATCGGGTAGTGCCGCCACTTCGGGCGTAAGTGCGATCGGGTCACCATCGTAGCGGGTGTTCATATCATCGATGTTGAGCAAGACTTCGCCTACGGTCGATGTAGTCCCGTCGCTTCTCGTAAATGTAGAAGTTCCGACAAGGTGGTTGCCGTTGATGGTGTCGATAATCACGGCCTCACCATTGGCGCCGATCTCGATTGCACCATTGCCAGGGGTTGGCAAGTTGAACGAAACAATGCCAAGCTGTTCGACGCTGGACAGCTCCGAGGTTTCAGAGATTAGATTTCCGTTATAGTCTTGCCAGACCAGCAGGCTGCTGAATGTATCGTTGGCATCTATGGCCCCATCGCCGTTGAAGTCCGCTAGGCCATTGTCGGCGGCATCAACCTTGCCGTCCGCATTGCCATCGAGCGAGGCGAGAATGCTAAACCCGTAGGTGTTGCCATACCCGAACAGTTCGCTGCCGTCGTCGATCGTACCGTTGCCGTTGATGTCCCTCGCCAACATGCCGTCGCCAGCACCCGCCCAAGCGGTACGTTCCGAATAGAGGTCGAAATCGACGTCAAAACGCGGTGATGAGCCATCGCGCCAAACCAGATCCAGCCCGTCGCCATCGAGATCCAACACCAAGGGGTCGGAGGTTTCCGGTCCAAAATGCCCGGAGCCGGTCAGTGCCCTTAGTTGGAGTTCGACCAATCCCCAAAGACCGACTTCGTTTGCCATCTTGGGACGTTCTGCCAGCAAGAGGTGAGACGAAATCTCAAGCTCAGCCAAAACAATATCGCCGGGGCCAGAACCAATGCCGAGTTCTTCGCCCTTCACATGTTGCTGCCAACCCTCAATGTACATGTGCGGATCGCGGCCGTCTTGGGGGATCATCCAAGGGTTGACCACGAGCAGGTCACCATCTTGGTTGACGCCGTACATCTCGCCGTAGAGACCGAATGTATAGGCCGAGTCGGACCCCTTCCACTTGGAGCCGCCATATAGGTTTATCGCTCCGAATAGGGTCAGTCGGTCGTTGGCATCGAAACTCTGCACTAGCAGACCTGGCTGTAGCCAGACCTTGTCCTGGCCGTTGCCGAGGTCTATGACCGAGCCGTAAGATGCACTTACCAATACATCGTCGAAATTGGTAAGTACGATTTTGTCGGCGCCATGTACTCGCAGATTGTCAACGTCGCCAAGGCCAGTAATCAAGCCATATTCGGCTTCTATCCCGCCGAGCTGACTTACGCCGCCTGTCAACAAGCCCTGAGCGCGCTCGGTAGTAAGCCCATTAAAAAAGACCAGACCGTGATCTACGGCGGAATAGTCTGCGACGTCCACATTGTGAATGAAGGCGTCGTCGTCCAGCGTATCACCAGACTGGAGCTCGGAAGCCAGTCTTCGTGACTTCCCCATTTCGACAATAATCTCGGTTTCCAGAGAGTTGGTCTGGATGCGCAAGATGTCGGGGTTGTCCGACAGTTCTACGCGCTCGATTGAGACCAAGGTGTCAGTTCCCGATGTACGGCCGGTTTCCATGTCGCGAACGACGATTTCCACACCGTACCCGCCGGGCAGAGCATAGTCCGTGTTCTTGAGCTGTTCGACGATCACACCCGAACGGCTCGCCTCTCGCTCGATTGGTGTCGTCGCGCCACTTCCGTCTACCTGGAAAAGTTCCGGGCTTTGCTCCCCAGACAGATACTTCACGGTATCCGTTTCGCCATGGCCTAGCTGCGTCAATATCCATTCGACCCAAGGCGCGAGACGCTCCTGGCCGCCAATGTAGACGTCGTCTCCGTCACCCCCATCTGGCGATCTGGAGTTCGCCATGCCCGGCAACGAGATGAAGGTGTCACTGCCGCTCCCCCCAGCCAGAAGATCTTTGCCCGCTCCACCCAGCAGCGTGTCGTCACCCGCGCCGCCAGAAACGAAATCATTGCCGTTCGAACCCGCAATCTGGTCATTGCCGTCACCGGATATGAAGATCGCTGTCTTGTCTGGTTGGGGGATGGGAGCGCCGTTCTCATCGGTCAGATCTGGCAATCTGACCTGCTGGGCGCCTTCATCGAGTGCTAGATGAACTGCGTTGAAACGGGCTGTCTGCCCGCCGGGCATCGTGACAGGCCCCCACAGATGCTCCATGAGGGTCTGCATCTGGAATGAGGTCAAAGCCGCATTCTGTACGAAAGGCGAGGCAAACAGGCCGTCCAGAATGGATTGGAGCCCTACGATCTCGCCATTGAAAGAGGCGTCCGTACCATCCTCGCCCGAACCAGCCCCCCAATAGTTGCGATCGAAGTTCACCGTCAGAATGCGATCAATGCCTGCATAGCCACTCTGGCCAGGCGAACTGACTTTTAGGATGCCGTTCTCCAGGTCAGGGTGACTATCCCGAAGCAACTTGTTCTTCGCCATAAGTCCGGAAAACTGGACGATCGCTTGCGTGAGCGCATCGGAAACCTGCGAAAGCGTGTTCGATGCCCCCTGCGAAACCAATCCGCCAAGGTCGTCAGCATCATTGAACAACGACCGGATCGCGACGTCCCCAAAAGGCCGTACATTCTCGTCGATTATCGAATAGGCGATCGCCGAAAACTGCTTCTTGGCTGCTTCCGCCGTACCGCCAAGCGCCGCAAAACCATTTGCTTCAGCAATCTTGTTTTCGAAGAGCGCATCGAGAAGATCGCCGGCTATCGACGTCCACGCGGTATGGCCTGCCTCTTGGCCGAACATCAGAAACGGAACCAGGCCCTGGTAATGTAGCTGGTTGAATGGATCTCGAAGACCACCATGGCTGGCCAGTGAGGTTTGATTTTGCTGCGCGAGGATCGCTGCGGCGTTCTCTGCTACAATGCCTCCGCCAGCCCCGAGCACCAGGAGAGCCGCTGCCGGCTCTAGAGGGCGCACAAACTGCAGTACTTCACCTGCGACATGATACCCAGAAATGTTTTCGCCGTTTGGCAAAGTGCCGCTGCCGGCCAAGACGGTAGCCGCTGCACCATATGGCATGTTGTCGAAAATCACAGCTTCGTCGCCGGAGAGCGCGGCAACCAAGCCCGCCAATCCTCCGCCCAGCGAATGGCCGGTCAAGATCACATTGCCGGCCTCGCGCTGCAATGCGTTTGCATCCGTCACAGCGTGAAAGAAGTCGAATGCCAGTTGCGATTGTGAACCCTGCAAGCCGATACCGGTAATCCAGCCATTCCAGACGTCACTGGCGCCATTTTCCGACCCCAGTGCATCTGGATTGTCTGTTCCCCGGTACGAGATTATTTTTTCACCGCTCAAGTCATAAGCTATGGCGTAGAAGCCCACATCTTGTGCTTGGGTCGCAGTGCCTTGGGGCGCATCTGGGTCACGCAGCTCTCTTTCAGAATCTGTTGATATGGTGGCGATGCCAAGGCTATCGCCGTCAACCTCTAAGCCGCGGTCATAGCCGCGATTGTAGGCGTCCATAGACAGGATTGCGAGGAAGAGATCTCTAGAAATTTCCGTCACGGGTTCCTCCGGAACTGGTCGTTAAGGATGTTTCCCATCGGATCGCCGTACCGCAAACTCCTGTTCAAAGGAACGCAGGCCTTACCCGATGTGAGGCACGGAAGAAGTTCTGCAATGGGACTGGGGGCCACTGTCTCATCGCCTATCTTGAGCGTAATTGTCTTGAGCGCTACGCCCGGCCCGAAGCTGGCGGCGAGATTGTTCGGATCGACTTTCCGAATGGTTTTCGGATCGGCGATATCGATGAAAGTCACAAGCAGAGGATAAAATTCATGTGGCACGTTCTGGGCTCCGCGTACTCGGCTTGTGGACGCAAAGCCTGACGGGGTCACACTGAAGCCGCCTATCTCTGTAGAAAATGTGCGCATGGCGATGTACTTTGTATCCTCGCCGATCAGCGCGAACAGGTATCGGCCCGGCAAGACTTCCACCACCGTCGCCTGACCGCTGTAGGCAGACGGATAATTCCCCACCGAGTTGGCCTCCTGCCAACTGACATGCGTCACCGCTGATCCGCGGGCCAGGCCTTGAGGGGTTTGCACTTCAATTGTCAGCTCCTGGTTCCACTCCCAGGTCTCGGGAAAGGGATTGCAAGCGGCTACCAGCGCTGGGATTGCAACTACGATCATTGCCCATTTGACCATGGTCCGCGCCACTAGCAGCGCCCTTCCATTGGACAGGCCGCCCCTGCGATCAGGAAATGGCCTACAACTGAGACAGTCGCGGGTTCATTCCGCAGCGTCGCGACGTGAGGGCTGGGGCCGCCAATATCTCTCATCAAAATCCCCCGTGGTCGGTGGATAGACAGACGGGCACAATGTCTGATGGATTCTCAGAAAAGCCGATGACTGGCATACCCCGCCCCAACTCGTAGCCATGGCTGAAATGTGGCATTGCGCAATCACCCAGCATGATGAGCTGCGCCGCCAAAGTCTTGCCGTTTTGGCCACCCTGATACAGCAGGTGTTTCCCCTCACGCTGCATTGCTACACGGAAAGCTTACATATCCTGACAAAGTTGTGAAGACGTATTGCAGAGCTGAAATCTAATGAACCGCAATTTAGCGAAATTAGTCGAAATGATCGTCAATACGCGGAACTTGGATGGGCAGGAATAGGATTGGAAATACTTGAGGATGGCAGCCGCGCGATGCAGCGCCGCCAAGAACCTGGTTAGACCAGGGAGACATGACGGCGAACGGTCACAAGCGGTTACACGCAGACTGAAGCGATGTCTAAGCATCGGCTTCAAAGTCCATTTGTGATACCTCGTGCCAGCGTATCCAGTTTAGCTCACAGGCGAAACATCGCTCCGGCTCAATTTCTTGAGGATCTCAGCGTCAACGAGACGCGAGATCATCGGATGGATATGAACCGGTGCGCCTTTTGCAATTTGTCCGAAGTTCACAAGCACGTTGGTGGCTAGGGTGCTGTTTGGCGCGATGACGTCGAGCAGCCAGAAAACATCGCCACTGTTCCAATCAGCAGCCTTCAGCCGAACCGGAAAGGTGCCGGCCTTTACTTGATCCTCAATCGTCTTGCCGACCTCCGGTGAAACCTTGGCCCAGAGTGCAATGCCAACCGTAACCGGGCCTGTGCCATCGGGCTTCTCTTTGGTAGTAGCCATGGCGAGACAATTGCGCAGCAACGGTTCGAGTGCCAGCCATTCCAAATCCGCGATCGACAGATGACGGTATCGAGGCGTGCCCATCATAGTCATCACCACCTGCGTAAACCCTATCGCAAGTTGACCGCGCACTTCCTCCAGCTTGGCCTGAGCTTCCAATGTAAGTTTGGGTGTTCCGTCTGCATTCGCAGCGTCGCGCCCAATACTATCCGATTTGTCCGACATTCACTTCTTTCCTCCGCACGCATTGTGATCGATAAGGCAAATTTCCCGGTGGTCAATAGCCGCGGAACGCGAGTTCTCATGGAGAGAGGGAAGTCGCGGAGCCGATCATGCCCTCAAGATCAAGATCAGCGTAATTCATCCGCGCTTGCCTGCTCCGATGTGGGCGACGACCCTCCGACTAATGGCCTATCAAAGTGGCTGCTGTTTGAGATCTAGCAGTGGATCGTGCAGCACTCAGGATTGGACCATCTGCATCCGAAAGCTGTCCGACCGCTCTTGGCCCGAACAGAGGCGTTCAATACCAAGGTGATGAGCTTGAGCGCGAATAGGCCAAATGTGCCATCCCTTGGGACTTGCTGAGAGCAACTAACAGAGTTCAACCGACTGACGCCCTGGGATGTTGCTGTTCAAAATACGATAAACCTGCATTCGAGAGCAGCAGACTTCCTTCGCAATGGCGGCGGCTCCGATGCCCCTTGCATGCAGGTCCAAAACGGTTGTCCGATCGATCCGTTGCTTGGCGCCCTGATACACACCTTTGATCTTGGCCTTTTCAATGCCCTCGCGCTGACGATCTTTGATGAAACGTCGTTCCATTTGCGCGACCATGCCCAGCACCGTCAGGACGAGGTGCCCCATCTCTCCACGTGTCGTGACATGAGGATCGAGCACAGTGACATCGGCGCCCCTCTGTTCACACTCATGCACTAGGTTCAGCACATCGCGCGTAGAGCGACCAAGGCGATCTAGGCGCGTGACGACCAACTCGTCGCCGGGGCGGAGGAAGTCCAATACCGTGGCCAACTCGTTTCGTCCGTCACGACTCGCGCCGGACACTTTCTCTGACCGAACGACCTCGCAACCTTCGGCCTTCAGCTTGCTGATCTGGGTTTCAAGGTCTTGGTCGGTGGTGCTGACGCGGGCGTAACCAATGCGGGCCATGCTGTAACCTCAAGGTCAAAAGCATCAGGCTACCCTGTCACAAATAGTCGATGTCAACCCAGATGTTACGCCGCGCCCACCAGCGCTTGTTACGTCACGCAGGGGTATACCCTGATGTGACCGCTACTATTGAATGTCGTGCCTGATAAAACGGCATGAACACATGGCGATCGCGACACGGCGGCCGTGCTTCTTTGCCGGCGTGTCGCCACTTAGATGCCGGTGAGCATCCTGGCGATCCTCACAGCATATCGATCGGTCATGCCGGACGTGAAGTCAGCAAGAGCGTGTAGCCCCTGCTCGGCATCGGCAACGTTCCGCAAGTCTAGATCGAGGGCCCTGACGAGCTGCCGATTGTGGTCGGAGAGCTTGTCCTGATCCCACTTGGCTCTGGCAAGATCCTCGAAGACGGGAAGCACACCTGACATCACATTGCCAATCACGCGCCGACCAGACACCTCCAACTCGGTCTTTCTCCGGGCGGTGAAGACTTGGTCTCGAGAAAGTTCTTTCATTTTAACGAAGACGGAAGCCATGGGTCCTGCATCGGTTAGGGAATTAGAGAACGTGCCGGCCATGATGGCATCGTAATTGGCCTTGAAGGCCTCCACGCAGCTCTCCACTGCGACCCCAATGCTCAGCGCCCTTAGCAATGCGATGTGTTCGGCCGAGCTAAGGCTACTCACGTCGCGGTTGGGATTGTTCGCAGCCTCGTGCAGCAGGTCCCTTACAGTGTCGAACGGGAGTTCACCGGTCGTGAAGGCGTCTTCAAGGTCGACGATATTGTAGCAGATATCGTCTGCGGCTTCGACGATGAAGACTAGGGGGTGCCGCCGCCACCAATTTCCATCTCGGTTCACTTCCTCGGGCAGCCCCAACGAATCCGCTGCCTCCTTGAACCGCTCCAGCTCGGAACAGAAGATGCCGTACTTCTTGAGGCCGACATATGGCGCAGCTCCTCTGCCGACGATGCGCTCGCGGACGGCAGAAGTGACCGGGTACTTCGTGAACGCCCCCAATGTCGCTTTGGATAGTCGCATGCCGCCCTCGTTGCGGTACATCTCAAGCCGGGCAATAATTCGAAATCCTTGCGCATTCCCTTCGAACTTCACGAACTCGGAGCGGTGCTGCTCCTCGATCTCTGCCATCACTCCTTTGGCATCGTCGAACTTTTCCGCGAACCAGTCGCCCATTGCCGCTTCGCCTGAGTGACCAAAGGGGGGATTGCCGATGTCGTGCGCGACGCAAGCTGCCTGACCGATGTTCGCCAAACTGTTCGACTCGCCGCTGGCGATTCGATGCGTCTCTTCCAGCCAATTGCCGATTCGCATTGCCAACGATCGTCCGACGCTGCTTACCTCGATGGAATGGATCAGGCGGTGATGGACGTGATCGTGCTCGTAGAGAGGTTGCACCTGGGTTTTGTTGGCCAGCCGCCGGAATGGAGCGGAGAAGACGATGCGGTCATGATCCTGAACGAAGATCGACCGGTTCGGCTTGGGCTCGTAGTGCTTGTCGCCAAGTCGTTCGCTGCAAAGCAGTTTCTCCCAATCCATTATCGTGCCCCATTGCCATTGCTTTCCGATACCAATCAGTAGCCTTCACAGAAGGGGCCGCCAAGCTATGTCTTCATTGATAAGGCGGTTGTTGCATGATCACCTCGCCCTATTGCAATTGGGCATGGCTGCGAACCTGAGGCATGGTTCCTACGATATGGCGTCCGCCTTCACTGCTTGCAGGCGCCAAAATGCCTGACGGTGACACGCGCCCGATCTAGCTACCAACAGACGCAATAGCGCTAGGGGCTGTACTCAATAGGGTTGCGTCGGGTTTGTATGGCTGAGCGATGCGAAGCGGGCTCGGATCGAGGCTGCTGCCACGTCGAAACCGCAAGGTCCAGTACAATTACGACCCCGCTGTCTACAAGCAGCCAACATCATCGAATGCACGTTCTGCCGTATCAAGGACTGGCGTCACCTCGTCACCCGCTTCGATCGCAACATCAAGAAACTTCATATGCGCCGTCGCGCTCGCCGCCCGTGCCTGCAGTGGGGCCGGACGCTAGCAGCGTTTGTCGGCATCCTCTCAAGGTAGCGCGTCGAACCTGCGCTGATATCCATTTACCATCTCGCGCAGCCGCGCGGGCTGGAGCACTTCTACCGACTTACCCCATGCGTAGAGGTGCCAGCACATCTCGAGGTGACCGGACGCCTTGAAACGCACAAGCAGTGAGCCATCCGGCTCCTCCTCTATGGTCTGTGTCGGATGGAACACAAACCGACGTGCGTGCGGCGCGGCGTCTGGCGAGAAGCGCCATACGACGTCGCCGTGCTCGAATGCGCTCTCGTATGACCCAAAGCCCTTCTCCGCGTGCGTGCGGATGTTGAAGTCCGGATCGAGATCGAAGCTCTCGTCCAGTACCTCGGCCGAGTATATTTCCTCGACGCGGTAATGCTGCAGCGTTGCGCCAGCCTTCTTCGCTGTATCCCGCGCGACCAGATAGCGACGCACTCCGAGAAGAAGGCCGTGCGGCGCGATCACGCGCTCGCTCGGTTTGTCCTGCTTGCGCTTGCGGTAGGATATTCGCAACAGGAACGGCCCTTTGAGCGCTTCGGATATCGCAGCATCGACTTCACCACTGACGGCCGGGCGCGGTCCCGGTCGGGCCGCATGACCCAAGGCTTCGAGCAGCGCCTCCTCGTCGACCGCAAGTCTGGTCCCGGCCTCCGGCGGGATTAGTGCACGGACCTTACGCTCGAGTTCGCGGACTGTGCCTGCCTCAGGTTTCATTCCGGCGGCATCGAGTTCGTTGATTGCCGTAGTTAGCGCAGCGAGCTCCACTGCCGAAGGGGTCAGGAGCGGTGCGATCGCACGTGCCGGGATGTGCCAGCGGCGCTTGCGATCGTCGCCGTCATCAGACTGCGTCTGGGGGAATGCGGCCTCTAGTGCGACCGTCATGCGCTGCGCAGACCGGTGCACGCAGCCGAACTCTTCGATGATTTCCTCGAGCGACACGCCGCGTCGGCGGGTCGCCATCATCGCCAGCTTGAGGAGGTCCTGAGCCTTCGCGAAAGACATAGAGTCACCATGACAGCTTTTGTCGTCCTTTTCAGCTATAGCGGAGAAAAGGAGATTGCGCATGCGCTTGATTGGGGACTCGTTGCGGCTGAGTGCGTCGGACCTCATGCGATTCAAGGGCTGCCGCCATGCAACAGCTTTGGATTTACGTTTGATCGAGGTCGGCGACCTTAAGCCCGCTGAGGACGGGCCGGAGGTCGAGCTGCTTCAGAAGCAGGGCGATGAGCACGAACTTGCGTTCCTCGAACAGATCAAGGCGAGCGGCCGCCGGGTGGTCGAGATACTCAAGGATGGAATCTCGCTCGAGGAGTCTGTGCGCCTCACGCTCGACGCGATGCGGGATGGACCCGACGTCATCTTCCAGGGTGCATTGCTCGACGGCGCATGGGGCGGCTACAGCGACTTCCTCGAGCGTGTCGAACGGCCGTCCGATCTCGGCGCGTGGTCATACGAGGTCGTCGACACCAAGCTAAAGCGCAAGCCCGACCCGAAACATGTCCTTCAACTCTGCCTTTACAGCGACCTGATCGCGAAAGTGCAGGGGGTGGCACCCGAGGCGGCCCATCTCCAGCTTGGCGACGGCAGCCGCTTCACTGTGCGGCTTGCGGAGGTATCCTCCTATG
>APMI01026893.1_pt1 | contig 11321 bp, 8 predicted proteins | sample 667938 | NCBI WGS metagenome assembly APMI01 (sample SAMN01084076, study PRJNA167559) | wastewater metagenome | biome: Wastewater | place: Denmark: Ejby Moelle, Odense | collected 2011-11-28 | reverse complement strand
ATCTGCCGTTCAACAAGACTCAGGTTCCTGCCTCTCTGAGACCATCCCTGATGCTCCTAGCACTGAATGAAGGAGATTTCTCTTCAGCTATTTCCATATTCAGTAGTCATTTTGAGCCCACCGAGAAGAGTGATCCTGGCTGGTTTCGCTCGATGATGCTTATGGTCTCGGGACAACCAGAGAAAGCGGCAAAGCTTGCCGCCACGCTAGGTTCTCCGAGTGCTGACTTTGCGAGTCAAATCGAGTCCTTTAAGACTCTGTTATTGGCTAAAACCGGAAAGGTAGCTCAGGCAAAGAAAAGACTCGTAAAGGCTCCAACAGACATCGTTTCAAAAGGTTTGACCGGCTTGACCTGGGCGGCATTGGGGAACTGGAAGAAGGCAGAACCGTTGCTTCTTACACAGGCTAAAGATCGAGTCTGGACATTCCTCTTCGTTCAGGAGTACGCCATGAGGGTCCTTGATGAACATTATCGATCTCAGAAGTTTTATCCTGGCTCACGGATTCTTGCTCATTCAGCTCTTATCTCTCAGCCAGGAAATCCGTTGTTCTTTCGGTACAGTTTTACGCCATCGCCCGGAGTGAAACAGTTTGCCGGTTCGATCAAGATGAAAGGCTTAGCGATGACCGACCGTCAGCTAGTCAAGATGAATGGTCAACCAGATGGTTCGATTTATTCGCCCGGAGTGCTTAGTTTCACTATAGCTACCGACGGCAAATTTGCTGGACAATTCCTCGAAGACGGTTCAAACGAGGCGATCAGCTTAAGTGGCAAGATCGATGGGTTCGGTAACTTGACGGGCACTGGCACCATCGGAATTCTGCCCCTTAAGTTGAGCGGCAAGATCGCCCCTCCCAATCTATATTCGGTAGATGAAAACCTAAAAAGGGTCGGTCAGGCTTTACAGCTGATCGACCCAGATGGATACAGACTCGTGCTCTTAGCGCGGCCCTAGGCTTACTCGTCGGCTTCGTAAACGACCGGGGTGACAGTGATTGCTTTGATCTTGTCACCCTCGATCAGAACGCCCATGTTGAGATCTGGGTAATAGTTCCAGGTTTCAACTTTTCCGCCTTTGGCGAGAGGCTTCTGAACCGATGCCTTCTCATTTAGAACTGCAAAAAGCTCATCCTTCGGCATTCCGACTTTGACCGTCAGGGTGTACTGGCTCGTCGGATCAGTTGGCTTGAGCTGAAGGTAATCGCCATCTTTGTAGCTAGTGATTCGCATCACTTTGTTTCGATCGGTCCACATCGAAACTTGTCCGCCTGACCAACTTGCTTCGAGCAGATCCGGCCAATTCTCGTTGAATGACGTCAGTTTCTCAGGATCGCCCATGAAGTTCTTAATGTTCGACCAGGGTAAGAGAATTCCGACTTCCTTAGAACCGGTCACCATCGTGACGACCTGGCAGAGATATGCTGGCTTCTGCTTGATTTCCTTTGCAGTAATGCCTGCTGACTTACAAATCTCTTCGAATGTGTTCTTTACAGTGCCGTACCTAGGACTCGCTGGAGGCGTGTTACTCAGCCAAGTGAACAACACATTTGCAGCAAGAATATCATCGTCTTTACTTCGGCCGGTAACTTTGACAAGCCCGAGGTTTTCACCAATCGCTGAGTTGAAAACGTCACTGGTTTTTTGCTCATCCATGATGAAGTGATAGCCACCAGCAAGATCGCCAATACGTTGTAATCCAACACCCGCGTTATTAGCGTATCGAAGCTTTGTTGACTGATCAGCCTCTTTGAGCGCATGAGATTTGAACCAGTCGATGCCTTGTTCAACAACTTCCTTCTTCGCATCTGGTTCTAGCACCTGGCACAAAGCCATTAGCTCTTCTGCCAGGACGCTTCCCTTGTTCTTCTCTACGGCAACTTGGGCTGCCGAAGATGCTTCTTTCCACGCTTCTCGATCCTGATCCGTGACTTCGACAGCCTGTGGAGCCGGGGCATGTGGATTTGTGATAAGTGCACCAAAATCTGGCCTCCACCACGATGCTCTTACAGCTTTCGGAAGGTTATCGTAATAGAACAGCAGAGTGGCTTTGCCTGCGTTAATGTACGCATCGGTCAGTTCCGGCCACTGCCCAACCGAAGCTTCGAAAAGTCGACGAGCGTAAAGATGACTTCTGGCGTCTTCATAAGCCAAAGCAATATCGAACTGCAGGAGGGCTTTTAGGGCGGCAGGATTCTCAGAGACTTCTGCGGCACGTGCTTTGGGATCTGCATGATCGGCGGTTAGCTTTTCTAGCCAGTTGCCGCGTCTTCCTTGCTGTTTATCCAAAAATAGAAGCATATTGACCATGTCAGCTCGCGGGTACCCGGCCTTAACGAGCGCATTCGCACCCACTTTGTCCGCCTCAAACTCTTGTTGCCTGGTCCAAAGGTTCCTCAGGTCACGAGCGGCAGGATTCACGTCCAAAGGATGTCCACACGACAAATGTGATAGTTCATGTGCAACGACTGCTCGAATCATGTGGATGTCTCCGCCGGTAGCCTTGACGAGCCCAGTGAAAACAACCATAGTTGCGCGCATATCTGAGCCTTCTTTGGTCAGAGTAGCGTAAGCGTTCAGCTCGTCTTTATTCACAATCGAGCACTTGATTGGATATTTGTAATCTTTATTCTCGGGGATGACCTTGTCCAACTCGTTGACCATTTTGGTCAAATCTTCTTCAGTGAAATCTGCGGCAAATGTCTTAACCGACAAAGACAAGACAAATAGTGATGCGATCCCTGCGAAGAGACCTCTTGCGTTCAAAAACATAAAACTCCGTTGGTTTGTAACCAGACTGGTATCAAAACGAACGAGTTGATCCCTCGCTTCGTTCATTTTCATTATTATTGGTTTTCTAGTGAAAGTCGAATAGTGTTGCACTAACGAGGAGAAATTGTAAAGCGAACTTTACCGGTGAACCCTGCTAGACTTCGCATGTGGAACCCACGATTCCTGTATTGTTTGACACCGATATCGGGACGGATATTGATGACGCCGTCGCCTTGGCGTATCTCCTAAAGCACCCTCGGTGTGAACTCGTAGGTATTACAACGGTCACCGGAGACGTTCAACAAAGAGCAGCTCTCGCCGAGGTTGTTTGTCGAGCGGCGGGAAGGGAAGATGTCCCTATCCACTGCGGTCGCCGTGACGTACTGCTTCACGGTCCAGGGCAGCCCACAGTCAAGCAATACAACGCAATCCGCGATTTGCAGCACAGACTAGATCGACCAGAGAATACTGCCGTCGGGTTTATGAGGGATGTGATCAGATCCCGACCAGGCGAAATCACACTTTTGTCAGTCGGGCCGATGAGCAACTTAGCATTGCTTTTCTCACTCGACCCAGAAATTCCATTCCTTTGTCGTTCGATTGTGAGCATGTTTGGTCGATTCTTTTCGGACCGAAATTTGGAGTGGAACTCGGAGTGTGATCCAGTTGCTAGCGCCATCACATACGCGCAAATGCGTCCCGATCATGTTTCTGTCGGGCTCGACGTGACCACGAAGGTGACGATGAACGCGCAGCAGGTCAGCGACAAATTCGTAGGCGAACCTCTTTCGACTGTGAAAAAACTGGCGGCTGAATGGTTTGATCATGTCTCGCTGATGACTTTTCATGATCCATTGGCAGCCGCCATCGTGTTTGAGCCTGAACTCTGTACCTACAAACGCGGAGAGTTGACTGTAAATCCAAGCGAAGATAGAAATCTGGGTGGTTGGACCACTTTTATAGAAGGTGCTGGCAGCGATCTGGTTGCGGATACTGTTCAAGTGGACGCCTTCTTTGCAGAGTTTTTTCGGTGGTTTTAGTCGGCCTCACTTTCCTTTGAAAATCAGCGCATCACTGTTGATGCAAAAGCGTTTTCCGCCTTTATTGCTCGGGCCATCGTCGAAGACATGGCCCAGGTGCCCGTCGCATCTTGCACATAGCACTTCGTCACGAGTCATTCCGTAGCTGTGGTCAACACGAGTCCAGGTGGAGTCCTTCGCAGCGGGTTGAAAGAAAGAGGGCCAGCCAGTGCCTGAGTCGAATTTGGCTGAAGATTTGAAGAGTGCTAGTCCGCACGCCGCGCAATAGTAGGTTCCTTCCTTGTGATTGTCATAGAAAACACCACAGAAGGCTGCCTCCGTTCCTTTACCACGCAAGATCGCGTACTGCTTTGCTGTAAGGCGCTTCTTCCATTCTGCATCGGAGAGAAGCATCTTGTCTTTGCGCTTTGGACTACCTTGCTCGACGACGACCTTATCCGACGGGTTCTGCGAGTAAGAATAGCTCACCATTCCAACGGCGACGAGTGCTACGAGTGCGAAGAGTCCAATTCTCATGAACTTCATAACGAGATTCAGAGCTGGGAGTTTCCATTAAAAAAGAAAAGTGACGGATCGATCTGATCCGTCACTTTTAGCCGTCTTTCAGGCAGTCTAGTTGATTACGTTCTTAGGCACGTAAGTGGCCGTAGATTGGTCAACGTAGCTGATGTACTGTCCCTTGCTCAATCGTGTTGGAGCTAGGTGCATCACGAGCAACTTCAAATTGTATGATCCATCGTAGTACTTGGCCGGAGTCTTAGTCGTGAACGTTGATGTCACGGAAGAACCGGTCATTTGGATAGATCCTAGCAAGTCATAAGCGTGTGTCAACGTGTTATACGCATAAACGAAACGAGTGGTCGTCTTAGGAGCGTATCCGCTTATGGTGAAGGTGACCGATTTGGCCGTTGTGATGTTCGGCGCGGCCGTGATGGTGATCACTTCTTGCGTCTTATCACCGACATTCCTGATATTGGCTGATCGAACTGCATAGTAGGTGCCATCCGTCGCGGACAGATTATCATACGAACCACTGGTATTAGTTCCATACTGATAGACCACAGCATCTGTAGGCCCGAAGGTCACGGGCTTCTGTGATTTCAGTTTTACGAACTCCGTCATGTCCATAACGCCCCAACCAGTTACGCTATCCCAACCAGTGCCGGCGATGCTCTGATTTCCGTTAGGAAGAGTTCCATTAGCTCCAGATGTGATGTCGACAAACAGGGGTGCTGAGCCGTTTTGTTCGTAAATCCAGTCTTGGAGGCGACCCATTCGGTAATTACCGTTGGTGTCCTGAGCCATGCTACCGTCATCGATCAGCTTTTGCTGTGCGATTCCTAGTAGGCCAGCAAACATCGGGCTTGCGAAACTGGTTCCGTTGAAATTGCCATTAACCGATCCGTTATAAACGAACTCATAAGCGCCAGTGTTGTTACCCGCAGCGTTATAGCTAATGTCGGGGCACATTCGGTAATTAACCGAAGTCGGAACGCCTGTTCCTGTCTGCCATGAAGGGCGCTTGTTGAAGCTTGACGAGTTGGTTGACCAACCACCACCGCTTCCACTCCAACCAACCTCAGATAGACGGTTGCCAATTGAGTCTACGGTTGCAATGGTGCCGCCAATTTGGAGAACCTCTGGCTCATAGTTTGGATATGAATAAGGTTCAAGGGTGGTGCCATAGTCACCTGTTGCCGCCATGTAGGTGATACCTTGGGCTGTCATCGCCAAGTGTAACAGATGGGCCGAGTTAGCCTCAGATGACGTTAGATTCCAGCCCCAACTTTCGCTAATGATATCTGCCTTATTATCGTTTGCTTCAACTGTAAGGACGCTAGTGAGGTCGCCTCCTCCATCGTAAATGATGAAGTTGCACTTTGGAGCCATACCGAGCACCATCTGGATGTCAAGATCGCCCTCGCCTCCCGCTGTGCCGCTGCCAGAGCCGCCGCTAATGGCTACCACCCTAACGTTCGATCCAACACCACCCGTGGGAGTTGGGAGGCTGTACTGGGTGTAGAAAAGGGGGAGGTTGGACAATCTAAATCCATCCCAGTTAGAAATGGCGATCGTTCTTCCTTCTCCATGAAAGCCGTCCGAAAAGAAGCCTGCGGTGCTGTACAGAACTCGGGTTTGGGTGACTGTCAGTGCTCGGGGAATAGCCCTTGAGTAGTTCTGAAGGCCAGAAACTGTATAAACGGAACTCGAAATATTCGATGGTAGTTTCAGGTCTGATGAGAACGAATAGTAGTCTCGTCGAACTGGCTCGGTAAATTTGAGCGAACGGTAGTTATTGATCTTGGTGCCGAACGCCGACTCAATCTGTTTGACAGTTCCGGAGGCGAGAACAGTCAGTCGGTTATTGGGAACCAACTCAATCTTGATGCCCTTGCTTTTTAGATAAGACGTGACCTTATTGATATCAGTCTGTGAGGCGCCAAATTTGTTGCCAACCTGTGCGGGCGTCAGGAAGTTCTGGTAGTTTTCACTCTTTGGATCGCTGACAGATGTAGCAAATTGCTCAAGTGCAGCGATTGAAGGAGGCGTCATCGAGACACTAAAGCTAATTCTCGAATTGGGATCTTTGTGGTTAATGATCGCCGAGTTCGACATGACGCTTGGCATCTCGGCACGAAGCGTCGTCATTGTTTGAGCAAATGCCTGGACACCGGACAGTGCAAGGACGCTTATCACGAAGCATGCACGTGGGTTCATTCCAGCCTGAATTAGGGCACGAGATGACTTGGTTTTCATGGTGGCTCGATAATTATCTTTTTGTCGCTTCTTCGTTACACTCTTAGCTAAGCTAGCAACTTTGATTGAACGCTTGCCTATAGTTTAAATCGTGAGGCGCGTGAAACTCACCTCATAGACGGATTTTGTCTGGCACAAGTGCGAGTAGGCTTAAAAAAAGTCCAAATTATAGGATAGAAGGCGCTTAGAGTCTGATCGCAGTGTAGTGTATTCGATCTGATTTGTGTCTTGGAGGATTCAGAGTGTAACTGTGAAATGCCCGAATAGAACCAAAACCGGCCTTTTCTAGCATCGCTACAACATCATCGTGATCGTAAGCGCGTTGTTCATGAATCTCCATGAACTCTTGATCACGAAACCAGAATTTCATTCTCACAACGATCTTTTTCGTGGATTCGTTCCATTCGCCAACCCACTTGTAGCGAAGCTTGGAATTTGCACGCGAGCTTTCTTGGTCAAACATTTGCTCTCTAAAGGCATAAGCAGTGTTCAAATCGAAAATCCAACTTGCTCCTGCGGGCAAATGTCGGGCGACGGAATGAAAAGCGTTTTGCAGTAACTCAGGTTCCAGAATGTTGTTAAGACTATCGAAAAAGCTAAACGCGGCGTCAAATCGACGGCCAAGTTCGAAGTTTGTCGCGTCGGCTACCCAGTAATCGATGGGCATTTTCCTTGATTTAGCCTTTCGTTTAGCTTCGCGAATCATTCCTTCGGAAAGATCAAATCCGGCGACTTCGAAGCCTTCTCTCAGAAGTAGTTCCGACATTGAGCCAGTCCCACAGCAGACATCAAGTAACGATTTCGGATGTACATCCTGATGTGCTAACAGGAGCAAGTAGTAGCTTGACCACATTCTGTAGGGCACTGCCTTCATCAGTTCGTCGTAGTAAGGTGCGACGGGTCCGAACGATTTTGGCCCTGATGAGTCGGGTTGACATGCCATGATGAAGCTGTTTGCGAACCTTAGCGAGAATTGCGTGAACAAAACCGTCTAGGCTGATTATTTACCCCGATTAGTTTGATGAATGTTGATTCCTAAATCGAGACCTTATTATGAAATTTGCGCTTGATTCGTCACGCCTCGCAAAATGTCTTGCGACAACGATAATCTCAAATGCACTATTCATCGGTTGTCAACCATCCGAGCCGATGGTTGGTGATGCGCTACCGGAATTCAGCCTGCAACCCCTGAAAGATTCGAAATCCAAAGTGACGTCAGATTCGTTGAAGGGCAAAGTTATCGTGATGGATTTCTGGGCAACTTGGTGCGGCCCTTGCAGAATGTTCTCGCCGCTAGTCGAAGGATTAGCTGATAAGTACGCGGCCAAGGGGGTTCAGTTCATGGCTGTTTCCAGCGAACCGCAACAGGATATTGCTGCTTTCGAAGCCAAGACGCCTCACAAAATCTCAGTCTTTGTTGACCCGTTAGGTGGGGCAAGTGCTGCTCTCAAAGTGAATGCCTTGCCTACCCTGATCATCGTGGGTAAAGACGGAACCGTCAAGTTTTTTAGCGCCGGATTTGACGACACAACCATCTCAAAAATGGACTCAATCCTTTCAAAGGAGATCTAGTCGAACCCAGTGTTAATCGAGATTAATATCGAATCTCTAAGAGAGATTTCGGTTGGGGTGATCGGTTGGCCCGTTTCTCCGGCTCACTTGCGAGAGATGGGGCGGTGGAAGGCGCTTCTAACGAGTGAAGGTCTCGTTCCCAAATTGGTGCTGAGTGCCGAACGGTGGACTGGGCAAATGCGCCGCGACGCGGAGGCATTTATTCTTGAGCCAGTTTTTGTTGAGGGACTCTCCCTTGATGTGCCTTACGAAGTGCTCTCAACCTTTGCGTATTTCCCCCAAATCCAAGTCGTAGCCGTCGGACCAGCCATCGAAAGTACGTGGGAGAGATTGAGAGTTCAACTTGTTAATGCCAGAGTTATTCAAAACTAGCACTATTACTGCTCTCAAGTATTTGGATCTGAAATGCCGATAAGTCACTAAGCGAGTGCGCATCGGGTTTCTGTATGTTTAAGAATCTTTCAATTAAGCGTCGTGTAGGGCTCTTAGTAGGCCTCGGCATTTTTGCTTGCATTGTCCTAAGTGCAATGCAGATGGTTTCCCAAGCAACGTTGTCTAGTGAGCAAGACAGATGTTACAAGCTTTCAAGAGATGCGGAAGAAGCAACGAGGGTCTCGAAAATTGGCTTTGATATGTACTCAATTGTCGCGGATCTACAGATCAATCGAGATCTGAAGGCTGATGAAGAAGATTGGGCGAAGATTGTCGAGCAGTCAGGCTCGAAAATCAAGGACTTCAAAGAGCTCTTATCTGGTGATTCCGAGAAAAAAGCGTTTGAGAAGTATTTTGTTGCGTACAACAAGCTGCTCGAACTTCGAAACACAAAGATGCGCCCTGCCGCCGAGAAGACAACCGAGCTGACGAAGGAGATGCGGATGTTCGACGGCGAAATCGACGACGAAAAACAAAAGATGGCTGATGCCGGTGACGAGGTTGCAGCACACATCCGTGCAAGAGCGAAGGCGGCAGATGTCGCATTTAATCAACAAATCGTTGCTGCTCGAACACAGGCCTGGACAGTCGGCTTGGCTGTCGTTTTCTTCATGGTTATTCTCGGTATCCAGACCGTCGTCTCCATTTCGAAGAAACTCAACTCTTTAAGACTCGCCTCAAGTGAAATCGCCCATGGTAACTATGAGGTGGATTTACCTGACAGCGGGACAGATGAGGTTGGCGCTCTGGCAAGCTCGTTTAGGGAAATGGTGGATTCGGCGAAGACTAAGATTGATGTCGCTAGAGAGATTGCCGGAGGCAACCTGACCCGTGACAAGGTTGCGACTTCGGACAAAGACATGCTGGGTCATGCGCTTGAAACAATGATCTTAGGTCTTCGCGAGCTTGTTTCAAAAGTCTCAAGCTGTAGTCAGCAAGTTTCGTACGTATCAAATGAGATACAAGCTTCGACTGTCCAAGTTGGATCCGCAACAAACGAGATCGCTGAGGGAAGTGAAAAGCTTGCGGAATCAGCATCAGAGGTCGCATCTACGATGTCGAATTTGGTGACTTCAGTGAAATCAGTCGAGTCTGCAAGTCAGGCTCAGTTGAAGTCGGTGGAGGCCGCAAATACCAGCATTGTGGAGTGCGCATCGGTTGCAAATGGTGTGGCCGTTTCGGCAGACAATGTCGTCAACATCGCACTCAAGAGTCGAGAACAGGCTAACGATGTTGTGAAGAGCAACGAAGTTGTGACCCAACACGTCGCTGAATCATCAAAACGAGTCTCCGAGCTGGAAACTTCGGTCAAGCAAATCGATCTGATTGTAAAGTCCATTGAGAACATCTCCGAGCAGACGAATTTGCTCGCTTTGAATGCGGCTATAGAGGCAGCCCGAGCAGGTGAACACGGGCGGGGCTTTGCGGTTGTTGCCGATGAAGTTCGAAAGCTGGCTGAACAAGCTAATTCGCAGACGAAGCAAATCTTTGACCTTGTGCAGCTATTACGAACAAATGTGGATGCGACCGTTCAAGCAATTGACCAAACGGTTCCGTTGGTCGCGTCCAGTTCCTCCAAAGCCGATGACGTGAACTCGGCGCTTCAAAATATCGTCAACTCGATCACGACGGTCGCAAAGGATGCCCGAGGAATGGCTTCGTCCTGTGAAATGTCCTCGGAATTAGTGGCTGGAATTCGTGATGCCGCCACTGGTAATGCCCAGCTTTCGCGAGAGATGAGTCAGCAAGTTGAGCAGGTCGCTGAAACGATCCAAAATGTGGCTGCGTTTAGCGAGGAGAGTGCTGCTGGTGCCCAACAACTCAGCGCGACGTCAAGCGAGCTGACGAACTCAGCCAAGTTGCTTACGTCAGAGTCTGAGGCGCTTGATAGTGAACTCGCGAAGTTCCGAACTACAGACTCAGCAGTAAAGTTACGGGTTGCATAAACCCGTAGCTTTACTGCTGAGCTTATTCCCCTGAGTGACGGGGAAACTTGATCTCCGCCACGGTCCAACCCAGAACGTCTCGCATGGTGAACTTACCAGCAAGCGCTCGCGCTAGATTATCGACGATCTTTAGTCCAAGGTTGCTCTTGACCGAAGGGTCAAAATCTGGCGGTAAAGAGTCACCGCTGTTGGACACCCAGAGGCTGACTTCTTCATCATGAGCCTCAATATTCACATGAATCTCGCCTTGTAGGGTCACTTCAAAACCGTGTTCAATCGCGTTTTGTATAAGTTCGTTGAGAACGAGAGCAACCTGGGTTGCATGATTCATGCTTAGGGTTACGTCTTCGCCACGTACTTCAAATTTGATCTTTCGGTCCGGCAACAGGAGCGATGATTGCTGGTGGTGAACCAGTGTTTCGGCGATGCTCTTAATGCCGACGTGGTCGAGGTCTTCACGACTAAGTAAGTCGTGAACGGAAGCAATTGCAAGAATTCGGTTGAGCGTGTCTGAAAGAGCTTGTTCGACGGTGTCGTATGAACTCATCCGCATTTGGAGCCTTAGAAGTGAAGCCACCTGTTGCAGATTGTTCTTTACGCGGTGATGCATCTCTTGCATCAAGGTGTTTCGAACCTGAAGCTTTGCGTGCTCAATGGATACTGCCGCTTGTTTCGCCAAGGTTTCAAGGGCCTTGATCTCGTCGGGTTGGAACGTTCTGACTTCGCTGGTGTAGCAGCTAAGGACACCAATCGGACGCTCTTGAAGGGTGAGTGGCACACAGATCATGCTTCGAAGTCCCTGTT
>APMI01067965.1_pt1 | contig 11322 bp, 11 predicted proteins | sample 667938 | NCBI WGS metagenome assembly APMI01 (sample SAMN01084076, study PRJNA167559) | wastewater metagenome | biome: Wastewater | place: Denmark: Ejby Moelle, Odense | collected 2011-11-28 | reverse complement strand
CGGTGTGGTGCCGACGCAAGGCAGCCAGAGCGAGATGCTCTGGCTGGCGCTCGTCGTCGTCAACGGCTCGGCGTTATTCATCCGTCTGTTCATGCTCTGGGCATTGCGCGGATGCTATGCCGAGCGTGGATGGAGCTATTGGTGCTCGTGGCTGTCGGATACGGCCGCCGCGTGGCGGTTAACACTCAGCACGGCAAAGGTTCCGAAGGCGTGGCGCGGCCGGCAGTACGAGGCCATGGCGTAGCGCCACGCTGCCCGGGCTTACTTGTGCCCGAGGGAGTACACGTACGCCGCCACGGCGCGGTGCGAGGCCGGATCAAGCGGCGCGCCACCAAACGGCGGCATGACACCACTGAACTTCTTCGGCGCCATCACGCCGGACTTGATGGTGTTGTAGATGCCTTCGAAGCTGCCGTCGCTGTGCAGCCACTCCGCGTCGGTCAGATCGGGGGCCACCGTGCCCTGCTTCGCATCGGCGCCGTGACAGGCCTGACACGACGTCGCGCCCTTCAGTCCATGAAAGAGCGAGTCGCCCAGCGCGAGCTCGGCCGGCGTGATGGACTTGGGATCGAACGACGTGGCGACGGCGGCAGCTGGCGTTTCGGCGGCCGCACCGCCCTCACCGCCGGCCGGCTTCTTCTCGCCGCAGGCAGCGAGCAGGGAGACCACACTCGCACAGGCGAGCGCGGAGAGGGCGAACGAACGGGAACGGGACATGCGAGCTCCAAAGCGGGGAGTGTGAGGCAGCGAATCGCGCCGAGGCGCGTGGGTGGTGGGGAGGTACAGCACTGACGTCGGGCGGTGGCTCAGAAGTCGCGACGCTCAAACGCGCGTTGACCAATGACGGCGGGTATGACAATCCACAGAGCGAGTCCGCCAAAGGCGGCCATCGTTCCGAGCGCGCTCCCGAAGAAGCGATGCATCACGGCGCCGGTATACCCCATGAGGGCGGCCGCATCGCTGTGCAACACGATGAGCGTTCGACCGAGGTCCACGGGGTTACCGAGCATCAGTCCAAGCATGGGCTTCTCCAACGGATAGTCGGAGAACGTGGTGGAGACGAGGAGAACCAACGCGTCGTATCCAACGGTGAGCAGCAGCCACACCATCAAACCCAGCGTGACACCGCGCAGCCGGTCCTCCACGAGAATGCCAATGAGGAGCGCGAGGCCGCCAAATACGAAGGTGAGCGCGACTCCGCTCCCGACCATCGCGCCGAGGAGACCGAGGGCGTCGGGGGTAAGCGCGCGATGCGCAACCAACGGGAGCAGCAGGCCAAGCGCAAACACTGCGGCGAGCGGCAACACGAGACTGAGATACAAGCCCGCGAATAGCGAGCGGCGACGCACCGGCTGCGCCAGGAGCAGTTCGTTGAACTCACGCGACGCATGCCAGCTGATGATGCCGAACATCATCGTGACGAGCGGAACGACCAGCAGCACGAGGTCGAGCAGCGTGGTCAGTGTGCGCGTCGCCGATCCGGTGAGGCGCAGGACGCTCTCGGTGAGCAGCAGCGTTCCACCGCCAAACACCAGCACACCGCGGTGCCGTGTGACGTTGCGCAGTTCGTGGCGAAGCACGGTGCCGACAACCGATGGCACTCGGCGCGATGGGCGGCGCGTGGCGTGCGCAGCGGGCGCATCAGCAGTCGGAGCGATATCAGTCACCGGCAGCAGGAAATCGGGAGAAAGGGTCACGCGGCGACCTCGGCACGATGTTCGCGCATCAGTTGTGCGATTGCCCGTTCAAGCGTCGCCGCACCCGTGCGCTGCAGCAACTCGTGCAGCGGCCCCGTCCAGCGCACCTGGCCTTCATGGAGAAACACCACACGATCGGCGAGTTCCTCCAGCTCACTGAGAATATGCGACGTGATCACCACCGCGCGACCCGCATCGCGTACAGCGCGAATCTTGTCCTTGAGCACGCCACTCGCAATGGGATCGAGCCCAGCCGTTGGTTCGTCGAGCAGCAACACGTCAGGGACGAACAGGAACGCCGCGGCTGCATTCAGTCGTTGACGCTGTCCACCCGAGAGTGCTCGCGCGGGTTGCGAAAGGAGGGCCGCCAAATCGAAGGCGTCAATCAGCGACGCGTCGCGTTCGGTCCCACCGCGCAGGTCTTCGAGCAGGGTGAGCACATCGCCGGCCGTGAATGACTCCGGAAATCGCGGTGTCTGTGGCATGTAGCCCATGCGAGCGCGATGGTCGATTCGTCCCGCTGTATCCACGCCGTCAAAGCGAATCTGGCCGGCATCGGGACGCACCAGCCCAAGCAGCGACTTGTTGAGCGTGGTCTTGCCGGCGCCATTGGGACCAATGATGGCCGTCACGGCGCCACGATCGATATCGAGATTGACGCCGCGCAATACTACGCGGGAGCCGAAGCGCTTGGTCAGTCCGCGAATCTCGATCAGCGGTGCGGGGGCAGTCGTGGTCATGGGACTCTCCGCGGCGCGCGCATCAGCGGCGCGCCGTCTCGCAAGGTTTCCGGCGTGAGCGTTGGGACTACGCGCTCCGCGACATCGAGGACATCCACCAGCAGGCTGCGCACGAGCACCAACGCCGCCGGTGACTGCTGCACTAGCAGGGCGAACAGCCGGACGGGCGCATGGGGGACATCGCCAATGCCGTTGTGATCGAGGTCGTACCCGCGGTACCGATCCCACCAGTTCCCGCGAAAGGTGCTGTAGTTGCTGCGGCTGTTCGTGCCCACGTCGAAGACGTTACCGACGAACATATTGCCGTGCAGCTGATTGTCCTGCGCGTCCGCTAAGACGCGCACGGCCCACCCGTTCCGCACAAAATCGTTGTCGGCAACATCGTTGCGGTTGGCCCCTTCCATGTGGAGCCCCACCGAGTTGTCGATGAACGCGTTGCCGCGAATCTCGCTGTCGCTGATTTCCTTCAGCAGGAGTCCGTAGCTCGCGCTACCGCGACTCCGCTCAAACGTGTTGCCGGTGATATGCACCCGCTTCGAGTACATCACGGCGACGCCGGACTCGTTATCGCGGAAGATGTTGTCCTCGTACCGGCAGGAGTCGGAGAACATGAAGTGCAGGCCGTAGCGTCGGCTCGACTCGCTCACGTTGCGGCGTGCGATGCCACCCACGGTGAACTCGAAGTAGATACCGTCGCGATGCCCGTGCACCACGTTGTCTTCGAAAACAATGTCGCGACTCGCCCACGAGTGCAGGCCATTGCCGGTGACGGTCTGCGAGCCGGCCATCCCTTCGAGCGTATTGCGTCGCACCAGGCAGGCGCCGGCTTTCTGCAGATAGATGCCAAAGAGCGTGTTCTCGAAGCGATTGCGCTCGATCAAGCAGCCGGCGGCTTCAACGACCCGCAGCGCGGCGCGATCGGTCGCTTGACTTGAACCGGTGTTGCGGAAGGTGAAGCCGCGCACCGTAACGGAGTCAGCACCAATGCCCAGAATCTCGTGTTCCCCCGAACCATCGAGAATCGCGCCCGGTTCGCCTTCCAGCGTCAACGGTGTGCGAATCGCGAGCGGTGGTTCGCGGTAGACGCCAGCGGCCACGCGGATCACGGCGTATCGCGGTGCGGCAGCGAGCGCATCGGTGACCCGGGCCATCACGCGGGCGCGGCCAACCACCGCGCGCTGGAGCGGTGTTGCCGACACCCAGAGCGTATCGGTGACCGGCTGTGCCGCGGCCGGTGCCCCCGCACCGACCGCAAGCACACATGCTGCGGTCACGCACCGCCAGGTGGTCACACTACGCATGGCGCGCTCAGTCCGCATGGGCCAACGTCGAGACGGGCCGCGCATAGCGAAGCGGCGCCAATCCCAACTTTGAACGCGAGAGCGCGAGCACATCGGTCCAGCCAATCGTCCGCCCACCGAATCGCGCCACAATGGAACTCGCGGACGAATCCGACGGAAACGCCGCCAATTCGCGGCCCATCGGTGAGCGGAGCGAGCCACCTTCGGTGAAGCGCGCCGTTCGCACATCGAGCCAGTGACTCGGATGATCGAAGTCGGCCACCCACACGCCCTGCGGCGCGAGCCCCGGGGCGAGCGTCGCGACGAACGACGCGGCGCACTCAATGGAGTCGAACGTTTCCATCTTCCCCTTGGCGGTCTTCACCAGCGCACCAAAGCGCACGTCGTCGATGGTCATACGGCAGTATCCGCAGGCGTCCTCGCCAGGCACCAGCGGCCGCGGGCCGCTGTCGCATCCGAGCACGACGCCTGCACTCAGCAGCACAGTCACGCGACGGACACGGGCCATGAGACGCATCAGGATCTCCTCGGTGAAAGAACCGCCGCGCCCGCCGCGAGCGTGACCGCGAGAATGGCGAGCACACCACCCGTTGCCGGAAGCGATGTCGCGGTGAAGTTGAGCAACTTCTTGCTACCAATCAGCGGCGGCTGATACGACATGCCCGGCACTTTGATGGGCGCATGCTCAAGATCGAGGTTGTGGCCATAGTCGTACTCCCACTTCCAAAAGTCGGCGAGACCGACCAGCGCTGCGAGCACCAGCGCGACGGCCCACCCCTGTAGCAACCGGCGGCGCCCAACACCCGCCACGATCAGCCCCAGCACACTCATGGCCAGAATGCCAGGACGCAGAATCTGCAATTCGGGAATGGATTCCGGCACGATGGTCTTCATGCCGATGTAGTGATTGAGCCCGTTGATGTTCTGCAGATCATTGGCGCCAACACCGGAGACGGTGTGCGCCCAGATGTACATCCCGAGCCCTTCCGGATACTGCGGAGCCGTCAGCGAGACCGACCAAAGAGGGAAGGCAATGGCGCCAGCCAACAGCAGTGCGGCGGTGGCAGTGGCGAGGCGAGCACGAAACGAGGCAACCATCGGAACAAGGTCCCGGAAGGGCGGGGGCGGTGTCTGGAGCACCGACCCCCGACCGTCCTACGAGCGGGAAGGCTACGCGAGGTGCGTTAGCGTACGCGAGGTGCGTTAGCGAGGAATAGGGGAGCCAGCCGGCATCGTATGGCCGGCATGCGGGCCGGCGGGCGCGTCAGCCGTGCGGGAACCCGGCGCGGTTGGCAGCGTGACGCCACGCTGCGCCGCCCGAGCAACCTGACCCTGCGCCTTGATCGTATTGGCCTTGAGCGGCACGCTCGAACCAACCGGCGATACTCGGACGTAGCCTTGCATTTCCTGGTGCAGCGCCGAGCAGAAGTCGGTGCAATACATCGGGAAGACACCCACGGACTTCGGAATCCACTTCAGCGTCCGCGTTTCGCCCGGCATCACCAACAACTCGGCGTTCGTGGCGCCCTGAATCGCGAAGCCGTGCGGGATGTCCCAATCCTGCTCGAGGTTCGTGACATGGAAGAGCACCGTGTCACCCACCTGCACGCCTTCGATGTTGTCCGGCGAGAAGTGCGAACGAATGGCCGTCATGCGGACGTGCACCACTTTGCCCGCCCGATCCACACCCGTTTCCTTCTCACTCTTCACACCCATCGGGTGCTTGTTGTCCGCAATGCTGAAGTACTTCTTCTGCAACTTCTCGATCTTCGACGCCTCGATCGCGTTGGCGTAGTGCGGCTCGCCCGTGGTCGGGAAGTCGAGAATGAGCTTCATCTTGTCGCCACTGATGTCATACAACTGCGCCGACTGCGTCAGCTCGGGGCCGGTCGGGAGGTAGCGGTCCTTGGTGATCTTGTTCATCGCGACGACGTACTTGCCCGACGGCTTCGCGGTGGCACCACCAGGAATCATCAGGTGACCGATGGAGTAGTACGTCGGCGCCCGGTCCACGATTTCCCACGTGCCCAGCTTCCACTTCACGATTTCGCTGGAGATAAACAGCGATGTGTAGGCGTAGCCCTTGCCATCGAACTCGGTGTGCAGGGGGCCGAGTCCCGGATCCTTCACTTCGCCGGCGAGAATCGCTTCGTACTTGAGCACCGGGATGCCATCGATCGTCGTTTCGAACGCCTTGTCGGCGATGGCCTTCTGCAGCTTGCTGAACGAGTGCACCGGAATGACCGTCGCCAACTTGCCACCGGCCACGATGTATTCGCCCGACGGATCGACGTCCGCACCGTGCGGCGACTTCGGCGTAGGGAGGAAGTAGATGCTGTTCGGGCACGTGGCCGGCGTCAGCGTCTTCACCCCCTTCTTGATCTCGCTCTTCGCCGTGCGCGTGAACTCATCGAGCACGTTGTGCGCATACTCCGACGGCAACGTCTCGGCCTTGCCACTCGCCGCGCACGCTTCGAGCGTCTTCCAGTTGATCGCCGCAATGAAATCCTTGTCGGCCTTCGAGGCGTTCACTTCCAGCTTCTCGTACGCCTGTTCGGAGTTGTACGACGTGAAGAACACCCAATCCTTGCTGGGGCCTTTGCCGGCGCGCGCCAGGTCGTAGTCGTAGCCCGGAACGATGAGCTGGAATGCCACATCCATTTTGCCCGGCTCGTTCGCCTTCACAAAGGAGATCGTGCCCTTGAACGACTTCTTGAAGTCGGAGATGGGGACATCCGCTTGGGGAATGGGGACCGAGAAGCGCGTGGACGCCATCACGTATTCACTATTCGACGTGATGAACGGCGATCCGTGATTACCGGCCGAGTTCGGGATCTGCAGAATCTCGGTCGTTTCGAACGTCGCCAGATCGACACGCGCGACACGCGGCGTGTTGTTGGCGTTCACGAAAATCCAGCGCCCGTCATCCTCGCCGTTCGTCTGCGATAGCGCCGTATGGTGAAGATCATCCCACGGAATCGATCCGAAGGTGGTCTCCAGCATGGGCTTGGTCTCTTCCGAGTAGCCATAGCCATTCTCGGGGAACTGCGAAAACACTGGAATGATGCGGAGCAGGCGCCCAGAGGGCAGGCCGTACACACCGATCTGGCCGTTGAAGCCGCCGGACATGAACGCGTAGAACTCGTCGTGCTTGCCCGGGGCCACATAGGCCTTCTGGGCGGCGTCACCGACGCCAATGGCGCTCGACGTCTGGCTCGCCGGGGCACAGGCGTAGCCGTAGCCGATCGTAGCGGCAAGCGTGGCCGAAGCCAGGAGCCAGCCAGTGCGGCGAGGGAATGACATGGTGCAGGACTCCGAGGAGTAGGGAGGGCGCACGTCCGAAGCGACCACTATGGGCATTCCGCCGTGCGAATAAAAAGTTGCATCTCCGCTACGGATTAAAAGTCAGCAGAAAACCTGTCTTTTCCGGGGTTTGCCCGACACGTTTCGCTGCCGTTCGTCCCATCCTTTCATTCATGCGACTTACCAGATTCTCCGACAACGCATTGCGCTGTCTTATCACGCTCGGCCTTGAGCCGGAGCGGTGCATTACGGTGCACGAGATTGCTGATCGGATGAACATGTCGTACGAGCATTTGGTGAAGATCGTGCAGCGGCTCGCCGAGTTAGGACATGTTGAGACGGTCCGCGGACGACATGGTGGCGTGCGACTCGCACGACGCGCGACGGACATTCGCATTGGCGAACTCATTCGTCAGACGGAAGAGAATCTTGCGCTCGTCGAGTGCTTCGAGCCCGACCACAATACCTGTCCTATCACGTCGGCGTGTCGGTTGGCGAACTTGCTCGACGACGCGTTGCAGGCGTTTATGGCAGTGCTGGACGAGCGCACGCTTGCCGATGTGATGGAGCCGCGCGCCCAACTCATTCCGCTGCTACGGCGCTCAACGCGCGAGCCGGAAGCCCGCGCGGGTTAGCGTATCGCCATCTGCCCACACGGATGCTGTACACGACGCCGCACGCTTCACTGACGTGCGGCGTCGTGTTGTACGCACCCTCGACTACTTGGCCGGCACCAACACCGCGTCAATGATGTGCACCCATCCGTTCGACGCCCGCACCGACGCAATGATCTTCGCGCCGCCGATATACGTGGCGCCATCCTTCTTCGTGATCTTCTCGGCGCCGCCCGCCACCATGCCGAGGTCCTGCCCATCCGTGAACGAGTCCACGTCCAGCGCAGAGGTCGTGACATGATGCTGCAGAATTGCGGTCAACTTGGACTTGTTCTCCGGCTTGAGCAGATCGTCCACCGTGCCCTTGGGGAGCTTGTCGAACGCGGCATTCACCGGAGCAAACACGGTAAACGGCCCGGGATTGGCCAGCGCGTCGACGAGATTCGCGGCCTTGAGCGCAGCCACGAGCGTGGTGTGGTCCTTCGACCCGACGGCCACGCGCACCACGTTGGGTTGTGACAACGTGTCATCAACAGCGGCCTGACCGCCGCTCGCTGGCGTCGCGCTCTGATCAGCGGCCGGCGTGGATTCTGCCGTTCCGCCGCACGCGGCGCACAGCCATGCGGTAGCGGCAATGAGTGACCAGCGACGAGCAGACGAGGTGGACATGCGTCCTCCAGAGGGATGGAAGGGGCGGCCTAGGCGGCCGGGGGCGCGGCGACGGGGAGAGTGGCTGCCGTCGACGGTCGCCGACGTCCGGCAGCAAACATGTGCAAATAGAGTCCGGCGCCGATCACGGCACCACCGCTCCAGATGAGCGCACCAAGCGCCGCCAGTGGTGCGCGTGCAGCAACGAGCCCACCGACAAGCAGCGCGAGCCCAACGCCGTGCAGCACCGTGCTAGCCCGCTGCGCGCCGGCGTGCAGTAAGGCGTTTGCTGATCCGCGCGCCGCAAAGCCCGGAAACGCGCGAGCATGGCGGTAGCTCAAGTGCGGAAAAATCTTGGCCATCACGCCAAGCACCGCGGGGATGAGCCAGCCCAATACCGCGAGCAGCAGTAGGGCAATCCACAGCGTGAGGTTGATGCGGCCCGAAACAAGGAGCAGCACACCTATCATCCACGCCACACCAAGGGCCACCACCGCTGTGGCTATCTGTTGCAGCGCACGATCGAGCGCGCGGGCACGCCGCGCATACCATCGCCACAGGAGTGCGAGCATGAGCGCCACGGCCAGCAACAGCGTGGCGCCGGCGCCGTGCAGCACCCACACCGACACCGCATGACGGCGCGGCGACGCGTAGCCCGACGCACCAATGGCGAACGCGCCAAGGGCGGCACAGGTGAGCCGCAGTATCCAGCGGAGCCGTTGCGAGTCGTCTCCCGGCGCCAGTAGAAACGTCGGGAGCATGCGACTACCCACGCCAACAACGGTGAGCGTGCCGAAGCCAAGGGCGCCGAGCAGCGCATGAGCACCCAACAGCACGGTGCGATCGGCAGACCACCAGCCGAGCGTGGCTCCAATGCGTATCGCGGCAATGCCGAGTCCACCCGCGAGCGAGGCAAAGGCCGCGGCTAGGTAGTGTGCCACCTGCTGCCCGTGGACGCTCTGCCGAATGCCGCTGATGTTGAGGCCAACGAGGGCCACTGCAACCACCACGAGCGCCCACCCCACTCCCTGCAGTGCTGGCAGCCAGGAGAGAAAGCCGGTGACGAGCACAACAACGCCGCCCTGAAATAGCGCGCCCGCAACAAACCCCAAACGCACACTGCGCAGCGGCACACCGAGGCCACCGGGGGCGAATTGCTGAAGCGTCCCAACGACGGCGGAGCCGACCACACCGAGCATGGCGGCGTGCACGAGTGCAAAGACACGCGGTGCGAACACCGTCCCCGTCAGTAGGGCAGGCACGGAGAGCGGTAGCAGGACGGCGACCACGAACAGCCAGGCCAGTGTTGCCAGGAAATGCGCGGCCGGCAGGCTATAGGGTGGCGCCGCGACGGCGCCGCCAAGAGTGGGGAGGGGACGGCCGCGCCGGGTGTCGGCGGAGAGAGTCATGGCGAGCGGCGTCGGCGGGTGCGGTCGAATGAAAGCGGAATTCGTGATACCACATTGTTGAGCGCAGCAGGGGCGTCAGATGTCCGCCGAACCCGCACAGATGGCTCCGGCAATCCCCGGATTTTTGCCGTCCCTGAAAACTTCGGTTTTTATTCGTTAAAACTCATTGAATTCACATCATTTCTTTGATTGTTGTCAATTCTGCTAAAAATCTTCGTTGTACTGCCTGATCGCTTCATTTTTATGGCCAACTGTACGACATTTTGTGTATTCGCCGCAGGAAATCGCCGAGCGGTGGTGAGAGGCATTTCTTCCTCGGGTCGCATGAAGCTCATCGTTGCCGTTATCCGTCCGGAGAAGTTGGCGGACGTCAAGCGGGCGCTTTTTCAGGTGGGGGTGACTGGCATGACCCTGTCACGGGTCAGCGGTCATGGTGGGGAGCGCGATGTCGTGCAGCAGTATCGTGGGGAGCAGGTGGTGCTTGAGTTCCACGAGAAGGTGCGGATCGAGCTGGCGTGCTCCGAGGAGTTTGTGGAGCGCACCATTGAGGCCATCTGCGATGCGGCGCGGACGGGCGACGTCGGTGACGGCAAGGTCTTTGTGATGCCGCTCGATCACACCGTGCGTATTCGGACTGGCGAGCGCGACAACGATGCCTTGACCGCGGTGAACGCGGATGAAGTGATGCGAAAGACGCAGCTTGAGTTTCCCGTCCCGCACCCGGTGCGCTAATCATGGCTATTTCTGCCGGAGATACCGCGTGGGTGCTGATGGCCACCGCGCTGGTGATGCTGATGGTGCCAGGGCTGGCGTTCTTTTATGGCGGCTTGGTTCGCAATAAGAGCGCGTTGAACACCATGCTCATGAGTTTGGGTGCGCTGGCGATGGTGAGTGTGCAGTGGGTGGCCATTGGGTACTCGCTGGCGTTCAGTCCTGGCTCGTCGTGGCTGGGGAGTTTGACGTGGTTCGGTTTTAAGGGCGTGACCGGGGCGGCCAATCCCACGTATGCGGCGGCGCTCCCGCATGTGCTCTTCGCGGCGTTCCAGGCCATGTTTGCGGGTATTACCGTCGCGCTGTTTTCTGGTGCGATCATCGATCGGATGCGCTTCGCGGCGTACCTCACGTTTGGATTGCTCTGGACCACGTTTATCTACGACCCCCTCGCGCATTGGGTGTGGGGTGATGGCGGGTGGATTCGGACGCTTGGCGCACTCGATTTTGCGGGCGGCACCGTCGTGCACATCAGTGCCGGAATCACGGCTGTTGTGTTGGCGCGTTTCCTTGGCCCGCGTCGTGATTTCAAGAAGGTGCCCAACGTGCCGCACAACGTGCCGTTCACGTTGTTGGGGGCGGGATTGCTCTGGTTTGGCTGGTTTGGCTTTAACGCTGGCTCGGCGCTGGCGGCCGATGGAATTGCGGCGAACGCGTTGGTGACGACGCACAGCGCGGCCTCGGCGGCGCTCGTGGCGTGGGTGCTGTTGGAGTATCTCAAGGGCGGGCGCGCGACGGCCGTGGGCGCGGCGACTGGCGCCGTGGTGGGGCTCGTGGCCATTACGCCGGCGGCGGGCTTCGTGACGCCGGCCGGGGCGTTGATGATTGGGTTGCTGGCG
>APMI01007327.1_pt1 | contig 11322 bp, 6 predicted proteins | sample 667938 | NCBI WGS metagenome assembly APMI01 (sample SAMN01084076, study PRJNA167559) | wastewater metagenome | biome: Wastewater | place: Denmark: Ejby Moelle, Odense | collected 2011-11-28 | reverse complement strand
ACCTGTCCGCCGCTCGTCGCCTTCACCCGGTTCTTGTAGGGCATGAAGGTCGTGAAACCGTTCACGTAATCCCAGACCTCGGCATCGTCGGTATGGAAGATATGCGGGCCATACACATGCACCATCACGCCGGTCGCTTCGTCGCGCACCGTATGGCAATTGCCGCCGATATGGTCCCTCGAATCGAGGATGTCGACCCGGTAGCCTTCCTGTGCGAGCTCACGCCCGATGACCGCGCCGGAAAGCCCGGCGCCGACGATGAGGATGTTTTCCTTCGTGCTCATGCTCTTCAACCCTGCATTCTAGGCGACCAGCGAATCAGCCGGCCGTTCCCGTCCAGAGACGAGCATCGGGCGAAAGCGGCGAATAGTCGTTCAGGCCTTCGAGCTCCTTGAGGTAACGCTGGCGATAGGCCTGCTCATCCTCGAACTCGATGCCGGCCGCGGCAAGCTCCGCACCGATCTCGTAATAGATGCCGAGATTGCGCAGGTCCGGCACGGGCGTTTCGCCGCGCTCGGCTTCACCCTGCATCTGCCAGTACAATTCCTCCAGCCGGCGAACAAGACCGTCTGTGTCGCGTAGCGCGCAGGTCTCGCGCTGGTCCTGCAGCGATTGACGGATGGCGGCGAGGCTTTCGGGGTTCCTTGCGAAGGAAACGGCCTTGCGCACATAGTCGTCCGGGCCGTCGCAGATGAGCTCGGGAATGCCGGCGGCCGAGACGATGCTGGCGCAGAAGCGCGAAGCGAAGCTCTTGCCCGGCACGGTCAGCACCGGCAACCCTTGAGTGATGGCGTCGGCGGCGGTGGAATGCGCGCCGTAGGGGAAGGTGTCGAGGAACAGATCGGCAAGGCCGATGCGAGCCAGATGGTCCGGGTTCTGCGTCTTGCCGGCGAAGATCAGACGGTCGGCGGAAACGCCGGTCTGCTCGGCCATCTGCTTGACGCGTTCGTTGACGCTGTCGTCGCCGACCAGAAGCCACAGCACGCTGCCCGGGGTCGCGAGCAGGATAGCCATCCAGCGGGCAAAGCAGGTCGCGGAAATCTTCTGCATGCCGTTGAAGCTGGCGAAGACGAACGCGTCTTCCGGCAGGCCGACGGAGGCGCGCGTCGGGCGCGGATTGACCACGCGCTTGCGGTCCACCGGCTGGTTGCAGGGAATGCGCAGCACCTTTTCCGTATAATACAGCTCGTTTTCCGGCGGCACGATATAGTCGTCGGCGATCATGTACTGGTGGAAGGGGCTGGCCATCGAGCCGGGATAGCCGCAGAAATTCACGATGACCGGCGCCGGCTTGTAGGCGAAGATCTGCGTGCGGGCATGTTTGGTATAGCCGTTGACGTCGATGAGCACGTCGATCTCGTCGGCAACGATCTGCTTTGCCGCGTCGAGATCGCTGAGCTTGGTGACGTCGCGCCAGTGATCGACGGACTGTTTGATGCGGGCCTGTGTGGCATCGTGCGGCGCCGGATCGCCGCAATAATAGGCGAAGATTTCGACCTTCGACTTGTCGTGCAGTTCTAGCACTTCGCTGAGCGCGAAACCGACGGCGTGCTGGCGCAGATCCGAAGAAACATAGCCGACGCGCAGGCGCTCGCCGGTGCCCGACTTCTGCCGAACCGGTTTGCGTTCGAAGCCGCGCGTATCCGGCCGGCCGACGACCGAATGGCAGTAGCGATGGGCCTTTGCCAGATGGAAGAGCGGATCATCCGTGTAGCAGGCGATCGTCATGGAGGACATCGCATCCATGAACTGCCGGCTGGTAATGTGGGCGGAAGGGCTGATGATAGGCCATTTGCACTGGCGCATGCGCAGCGAAATCCAGTGCTGGGCGGCTTCTGTGCGGTGCGGCTGCAATTCCATGGCCTGCCAAAGCGCGGCTTCCGCATCCTCCAGCTTGCCGGCGTTTTCGAGCACGCGGCCGATATGCTGGAGCACGATGAGACGATGGGCGATCTTGTCGGGCGTGACTCCTGCCGTCGCATCGACATAGCTGCGCCACTGCAGCACGGCCTGGCCTGTCAGTCCGCAATCTTCCAGCGCCCGGCCGAGATTGACATGGGCCTGGCCGAATTCCGGGCTGATCTTCAGGGCGGCGCGCAGCGCATTCAGCGTGCCCGCCATGTCGCCGGATTTCGAAAGCGAGACCGCGAAGTTGAAATAGGCAAGATGCAGGAGCGGGTTGGAATCGTTGAAGGCGATCCACGTCTTGTAGACTTCGATTGCCTGCGCTGTCTGGCCGGCCGCGGACATGCCCTCGGCAATCTGGAACAGTTCCGCAAGGGAAAGCTGTTGCGTGCGGGCACGAACCAGGACGGTGACGAACGCTGCATTCGGATCGGGAACGATGGGTGTGCTGACGGTCATGGACATCCTGCGGCAAGACGGCTTTTCGGCCGGGCGGTTGAACGACTCGCAATGCGATCGTCTGCCTTGTTAGCGCAGTTGACTTGCGTCGGGCTGGTCGCCTTGCCCTTGGCCGGGCAGGGGCGGCAAAGAAAAAGGCGGCGCGGTATGAACCGCGCCGCCCGATGTCGGGATGAGATGCCGGGATTAGACGGCGTTGTATGCTGCGATGATCGCTTCGACCTGTGCGCTGTTCATCGCGGCCATCTGCTGGCTGGTCAGAGCGCGAGCCTGGGCGGTGCTGAGGCCCGAGAGGTCCTCGGTCGACAGGCCGGACACCGCGTTGACGTTGATCGCGGCGAGATCGTCCGTGGAGAACGTCTTGATCTCGTCGGCGCTCATCACTTCCAGGGCCGCGGCGGAGAGGGCCTTGACCTGGTCGCTGGTCAGAGCTTCCACCTGGTTGGAGTCGAGCGCTTCGACCTGGGCCGTGGTCAGGGAGGTGATCTGCTTTGCCGTCAGAACCGCTACCTGGGCCGTGTCGAGGTCGGTGATGTTGAGGCCGGCCAGCTGCTTTGCCGTCAGGGCGACGATCTGGTCGCTCTTCAGGGCCTTGGTCTGGTCGGACGTCAGGTTGCTGATGTGGTCAGAGGACAGAGCCGCCAGCTGCTTTGCAGTCAGAGCCTTGATCTGATCCGAGTCGAGCTTGGTCAAAGCATCGTTGGCAAGGCCGGCGATGGCCTTGTCGCTGATGGAAGCGATCTCGGTCGAGGAGAACAGCTTCAGTTCGTCGGCGTCGATCGTGGCGAGGGCCGCAGAGGAGAGCGCCTGAACCTGCGTGCTGGTCAGAGCTTCCACCTGGTCGCTGCCAAGGGCTGCGATCTGGTCGGTGGTGAGAGCCGTGATCTGCTTCGCCGTCAGGACAGCGACCTGGGCCGTGTCGAGGTCAGCGATGTTGAGGCCGGCCAGCTGCTTGGCCGTCAGGGCGACGATCTGGTCGCTCTTCAGAGCCTTGGTCTGGTCGGAGGTCAGGCTGTTCATGTGCTCAGACGTCAGAGCCGTCAGCTGCTTTGCAGTGAGGGCCTTGATCTGATCCGAGTCGAGCTTCGTCAGGGCATCGGTGGCGAGGCCCGACATGGCCTTGTCGCTGATGGAGGCGATCTCGTCGGAGGAGAACAGCTTCAGTTCGTCGGCGTCGATCGTGGCGAGGGCAGCCGCGGAGAGCGACTTGACCTGCGTGCTGGTCAGGGCTTCCACCTGGCTGGAGTCGAGCGCAGCGAGCTGGTCGGTGGTCAGCGTCGTGATCTGCTTCGCCGTCAGGACAGCGACCTGGGCCGTGTCGAGGTCGGCGATGTTGAGGCCGGCCAGCTGCTTTGCCGTCAGGGCGACGATCTGGTCGCTCTTCAGGGCCTTGGTCTGGTCGGAGGTCAGGCTGTTCATGTGCTCAGACGTCAGAGCCGCCAGCTGCTTTGCAGTGAGAGCCTTGATCTGATCCGAGTCGAGCTTCGTCAGGGCGTCGGTGGCGAGGCCCGACATGGCCTTGTCGCTGATGGAGGCGATCTCGTCGGAGGAGAACAGCTTCAGCTCGTCGGCGTCGATCGTAGCGAGGGCAGCCGCGGAGAGCGACTTGACCTGCGTGCTGGTCAGGGCTTCCACCTGGCTGGAGTCGAGCGCAGCGAGCTGCGTCGTCGTCAGGGTGGTGATCTGCTTTGCGGTCAGAACCGCAACCTGAGCCGTGTCGAGGTCAGCGATGTTGAGGCCGGCCAGCTGCTTGGCGGTGAGGGCGACGATCTGGTCGCTCTTCAGAGCCTTGGTCTGGTCGGAGGTCAGGCTGCTGACATGGTCAGAGGACAGGGCTGCGATCTGCTTTGCGGTGAGAGCCTTGATCTGGTCGGAGTCGAGCTTCGTCAGGGCATCGTTGGCAAGTCCGGAAATGGCCTTGTCGCTGATGGAGGCGATCTCGTCGGAGGAGAACAGCTTCAGCTCGTCGGCGTCGATCGTTGCAAGAGCGGCAGCCGAGAGGGACTTGACCTGCGTGCTGGTCAGGGCTTCCACCTGGCTGGAGTCGAGCGCAGCGAGCTGGGTCGTCGTCAGAGCCGTGATCTGCTTAGCCGTCAGAACCGCTACCTGAGCCGTGTCGAGGTCTGCGATGTTGAGACCGGCCAGCTGCTTGGTCGTCAGGGCGACGATCTGGTCGCTCTTCAGGGCCTTCGTCTGGTCGGAGGTCAGGTTGCTGACATGGTCAGAAGACAGGGCGGCGATCTGCTTTGCAGTGAGAGCCTTGATCTGATCCGAGTCGAGCTTCGTCAGGGCGTCGGTGGCGAGGCCGGCGATGGCCTTGTCGCTGATGGAAGCGATCTCGTCGGAGGAGAACAGCTTCAGCTCGTCGGCGTCGATCGTAGCGAGGGCAGCCGCGGAGAGCGACTTGACCTGCGTGCTGGTCAGGGCTTCCACCTGGTCGCTGCCAAGGGCGGCGATCTGGTCGGTGGTGAGCGCCGTGATCTGCTTGGCCGTCAGGACAGCGACCTGAGCCGTGTCGAGGTCGGCGATGTTGAGGCCAGCCAGCTGCTTTGCCGTCAGGGCGACGATCTGGTCGCTCTTCAGGGCCTTGGTCTGGTCGGACGTCAGGCTGTTGATGTGAGCGGAGGACAGAGCCGTCAGCTGCTTGGCGGTGAGGGCCTTGACCTGATCTGAGTCTAGCTTCGTCAGGGCATCGGTGGCGAGACCGGAGATGGCCTTGTCGCTGATGGAGGCGATCTCGTCAGAGGTGAAGAGCTTCAGTTCGTCGGCGTCAAGGGTACCGAGAGCGGAAGCGCCGAGCGCCTTGGTCTGCGTGCTGGTCAGGGCCTGGAGCTGGTCGGTGCTGAAGGCGGCGACCTGATCCGAGGTGAGCGCCGTCAGCTGCTTTGCGGTGAGAACGGCGACCTGATCGGTGCTGAGCTTGGAGACGTCGAAGCCGGCCAGCTGCTTGGCGGTGAGTGCGACGATCTGGTCGCTCTTCAGCGAGCCGAACTGGGTGCTGTCGAGACCGGCAAGGTGGTCGGTGGAAAGCGCTGCGACCTGTTTGGCAGTAAGGGCGCGCAGCTGGTCGGAATCGAGGCCCGCCAGCGCGCCGCCGTCGAGGCCGCCGATGGAACGGACGCTGATCGCGCCGATTTCTTCGGAGGTGAAGAGCTTCAGTTCATCGGAATCGATGGTCGTGAAGGCGTCGAAGCCGAGGGCTGCGATCTGCGTGCTGGTCAGCGCGCTGATGTGGTCGGTCTTGAGGCCGGCAACCTGTCCGGAGGTGAGCGCGCCAACCTGCTTTGCGGTCAGGCCGGAGATGCGGCCCGAATCCACGGCGGCGAGCAGGTCGGGGTCGAGACCCGCGATTGCGCCGACCGAGATTGCGCCGAGCTGGGTCGAATCCAACGCCGCGATGTTCGTGGAGGAGAAAGCGTTGAGCTGCGTGGAGCTGAAGGCCGCAAGCTGGGCTTTGCTCAGCGCGGCCATGTCCTCGGTATTCAGCGCCTGGATCGCAGTGCTCGAAAGGCTGCGGATCTGGGTGACAGTGAGATTCGTAACGATTGAAGTCATGAACGCGCCCTTGATGGTTGGCTGACGGCAGACGTCAGGTCCCCGCGGGCTGGCAAGGATCGGCACGATCCTCTGCTGTCTACCCGGCGCGTCCTGCGCTTGCTTCAGTGTTCGAGATCCGCTCGGGCCCGGCATTGATTGCGCAATTCGGGCGTCCAGACGGACGTAACGATGTTTTCATGGAACATGGCTCGAACGAGCCAGCGCATTGGAAGGGCATCATGCGCGGAGCCTTGGACGGCCCCGATCCCTACGCCATTGGTCGCACAATGCCTACATTGGCTGTGCTGTTTCGGAACGATCCGCTTTCCGGCTGCATATCGCCACGGATAGTCCTTTCGACCGGAACCATTTCTAAATCGGCAACTTTTAATTTTAGGTTAATATCCAATTCCCCGGTTGTATTTCAAAGGCGGCCTTGCCGGTTGCAGCGTCCGGTGGTGTGCCCCCCTCAGATCTGGCCATGAAAAATATACGGAATCTTCATTTTCCTTTACGCTTCCTTAATGGTGTTAACCATTTGTTAACCATTCGACGTTAACTCTTCATTAAGAACGATGGATCGGCGCCCAGGGCAAACGGGTGGCGCCGCAAGCATGAAGCGCTCTCCTCGTTACCGGTCTCCCGCTTACTCCGGCATGTCCCCCGACACACCTTCCAGGGTAAGTAAAATGACCAGCATCCTGACCAACTCCGCGGCCATGGCCGCGCTGCAGACCCTCCGTTCCATCGACAATGGTCTCGAAACGACGCAAGCGCGCGTCTCCTCCGGCCTTCGCGTCGAAACCGCAGCCGACAACGCCGCCTACTGGTCGATCGCCACGACCATGCGCTCGGACAACCGCGCGATCTCGACCGTCGCCGACGCGCTCGGCCTCGGCGCCGCGAAGGTCGACACCGCCTATACGTCGCTGGAAAACGTCATCGACGTGATGAGCGAGATCAAGGCCAAGCTCGTCGCCGCGCGCGAGCCGGGTGTCGACAAGACCAAGATCAACGATGAAATCAAGGAACTGAAGAACCAGCTCGTCTCGGCCGCTCAGTCGGCATCCTTCTCCGGCGAAAACTGGCTTTATAATACGGGACTGGATCCGCTCGGCGTCAAATCCGTCGTCGCCTCCTTCGTGCGCAGCGCCGACGGCAACGTCAAGGTCGCGACGCTCGACTTCGATACCGCGAATTCCGTGCTGATCGACATCGAGGATCCGGACCGCGGCTACCTGACGATGTCCGTGGATGCCTCGCTGCATACGAGCGATCCGGCCGTAACGGGTGACTACTACCTGATCGATATGGGCGGCGGAGCGACGGGCGACGAGATCGCGATAGACAACAGCACCGACTACGCCACGTTGGACGCGATGATCAGCGTCACGGACTTCATCCTCAAGGAACTGACGAACGCCGCTTCCACGCTCGGCGCCATCACCACGCGCATCGAGATGCAGGAAAGCTTCGTGGCGACGCTCGGCGACGTGATCGACAAGGGCATCGGCCGTCTGGTCGACGCCGACATGAACGAGGAATCGACCCGCCTGAAGGCGCTGCAGACCCAGCAGCAGCTCGGCATCCAGTCGCTCTCGATCGCCAATTCGAGCGCCGAGAACATCCTCCAGCTCTTCCGCCAGTAAGGCGAAGAGGCTTTCCAAACCGCCCGGCCGTTGGTCATCGGCCGGGACGGGCGGTTGGGCCGCGCGATTTGCCCTGGCGCGGCCCAACACCCTTCATCTTCATCCTCGCACAAGTTTGAACCCCTAGATTCGATGGCACGATCAGGAAGATTGTGTGCCTTTCGCCTTCCGGAAGGCGCTGTGTCCGGGGAGACAGGTCAGCGGTGTTGTCAGGTTCCAGTGTTTTCGAGAGCGAGCGTTCATGTGGTCCGCGGCCAAGACGGCGGACCTCGTCGGCGTTTGCCCGGCACGAGATGCAGGGAGAAGGCGCGTGAGTGCGCAACTTGCCCGCTACCTGAAGGATTTCGGCACGCCGCCCCGCGCGGCGGCTCCCACCTTTCAGCCGCCGAGTTTCGCGCAGGAGGAGACCGGCGCGGCTGCCGAGGCTTTCACGATGCCGCTCGCTTTACCGCCCGTGGACGTGGAAGCCGAACGGGCCACCGCCTTCGCGGATGGCCGGGCGGACGCCGAGGCCGAGCTCGTTGCGAAGCACGAAGCGGCGATGACCGCGCTGAAGGACGAACACAAGGCCGAACTCGACGCGCTGAAGGCGCGCTACGAGCAGGAATATGCGCAGGCGCTCGCCGAGCGGTTCTCGATCCTGATGGGCGAGGTTTCCGATGTCGTCGCCGCTCAGGCCGCTCAGGTGCTGGCGCCTGTCATGAACGAGGTGCTGGCCAAGGGCGCGGTCGCGGATCTTGCCCGCGTGATAACCGAGGGTCTTCAGGACGGCGAAGGCGTGACGCTTACGGTAAAGGGGCCGGCAAACCTCTTCGAGCAGTTGAAAGCGCGTTTCGAGGAACCGGCGCCGGTTTTCCGGCACGTCGAAACGCAGGATGTCGATCTGACGGTGGAGTATGGCGACACCGTCCTGGTAACACGGATGGCGGCCTGGGCTGACACCGTACGCAAGGTGCTTGCATGAGCGAAGGCGAAAATCACCACCACGGCAAGAACGAGATCATCATCGTCAAGCGCCATGGCGATCACGACGGCGATCACCATTCGGCCGCCTGGAAGATCGCCTATGCCGACTTCATGACGGCGATGATGGCGTTCTTCCTCGTCATGTGGCTCGTCAACGCCGCCAACGAAGAGACGAAGGCCTCCGTCGCCTCCTATTTCAATCCGATCAAGCTGACCGACGACAAGCCGGCCGACAAGTCTGTCAAGAAGCCCGCCAACAGCGCGGAAGGCGAGGCGACGCAGGACAAGTCCAAGGAACAGGGCCAGAAGCAGGCCGCTGGCAACGGCGCCGAGAACGGCAAGGACGAAAGCACCTCGGCCGGCGAGGAGACGCAGTATTCCGAGGCGAACTTCTTCGAGAACCCCTATTCGGTGCTCTCCGAGATTGCGCAGGAAGTTGGCCAGCAGGCGAATGTGAGCGCCAAGGGCGAGGGCGGTGCGGCCAATTCCGGCCCGGCCACCGGCGCCAATGGCGGCGAAGCTTACCGCGACCCGTTCGATCCGGACTTCTGGACGCAGCAGGTGCAAATCTCCGAAGCCACCGAAGCTGGCAGCGAGGGCAAGACCAGCCAGCAGGTCGCCGTCGCCAGCGACAAGACCGTGCAGGAAGCGCTCGCCAAGGAGGAGGCCGAAAAGGCAGAGTCCGAGAAAACCGAGGCGGAGAAAGCCGAGGCGGAGAAGGTCGCCGAGACGGCCAAGGCCAAGGAAGAGGCGGATGCCACGGAGTTGAAGGCGCAGATCACCAAAGAGATCGGCACGCTCGGCAAGCTGGCCGAAGGCCTCAGCGTGACGCCCGCCGAAGGGGGGCTGCTCGTCAGCCTCACGGACCAGATGGACACGCCCATGTTCAATGTCGGCTCGGCGCTGCCCAAGCGCGAGATGGTGCTGGCCATGGAGAAGATCGGCAAGATCCTCGAAGGCCGCAACGGCGCCATCGCCATCCGCGGCCATACGGACGGCCGGCCTTTCGCCGGCGGCAAAAACGACAACTGGCGCCTTTCCATGGACCGCGCGCAGAGCGCCTATTATATGCTGGTGCGCGGCGGGCTCGAGGAAAAGCGCGTGAGCCAGGTCTCCGGCTTTGCCGATCGCCGTCTCAAGATCGCCAACGATCCGATGGCCGACGCCAACCGCCGCATCGAAATCCTCATCCAGGCTGAGGGCGGCTGATCGATGGGTCTCCTGCGGCGCCTCTTCCTGACGGGTACGGTTCTTGGCACGGCGCTCTGCGCCGGCGCGCCTTTGCGTGCGCAAAACCCCGACGACCTTGCGCCGTATAAGATGATCCGCTCGCTGCAATATGTGCAGGACACCGTGGCACTCGGTGATCATTCGGCGATGGAGATGCAGCGTTTTCTGCTTTCCACCATCGACGAAAGGCTCCGCACGGCCGAATCCGCGATCTTCGACGATCCGCGCAATGTGGACGCCGCGCTCGTCTATGCCATGAGCGGCGGCAATCCGCAGACGCTGGAGCTTCTCATCCGCAAGGATGTCGACGGACATTTCGATTCCCGCCTTACCGATGCGCTGCGCGGTTATCTCTCGGGCCGTGGCACCCAGAGCGTGCGGTCGCTCGCCGAAATATTCCCGGAATACAAGCGGTCCCGCGTCGGACCCTATCTCGCGCTCGTTTCGGCCAATTCGGTGCTGCGCAAGGATCCCGCGCTGGCACTGACCTATTTCGACTGGGCAAGGCTCGTGGCGCCCGGCACCATCGTCGAGGAGGCGGCGCTGCGCCGCTCCATCTATATCGCCGGCGAAAACGGCTGGACGGAAAAGAGCATGCAATATGCGAACCGCTATGCGCGCCGCTATCTGCGTTCGCCCTATGCCAGCCAGTTCGCCGATCTGTTCGTAAAGCTCGCCGTCGATCATTTCGATGCGCTGAAGGAAGAGGATATCCTTGAGGTTCTCTCCTTCATGGATGTGCCTCGCCAGCGTGAGGTCTATCTGCGCATGGCACGCCTTGCGGCCATCACGGGCAAGAACAAGCTCGCGACGCTGGCCGCAACGCGGGCGCAACTGCTGTCGGAAGACGGCGAAAGCGTTCCGAAGGTGCTGGCGGACCTCTATTCGGGGCTTGCTTCCGTGCCGTCGGCCGACGTCGCCTCGGCGATGCAAGCCATCGCGGCCATTCCGGACGACAAGCTTTCGGCCAAGGACCGCGCCCTGAAGGCGGCGGCGCGCGCGGTGGCCGAGGAAGTGTTGCGCGTGCCCGAGGGCGGGGCGACGCAGGCCGCTGTTCCCGAAACGGAAACGGCCCTTCCGGCAGAGGGGAAGGACCCCTCCTATGAAGGATTGAACCAGGCCGAGATGGCCGACAGGGCGATGGACCCGCGCGCGGGCGCCGAGGAGGCACCGGTCGCGGTCGCCGAGCCCGAGACGAAAAAGAAAGAGCAGGAAGCGAACGCGGGCATCGACCCGGCCTTCGACACCTTCGTGTCGAGCGGCCGTTCGAAGCTGGACGAGATCGACGCGCTCTTGAAAGGAGAAGGCAGTTGAGCACCATCGGCGGCAACATACCGAGCGTCCTTCAGGGACAGGCACCCACCAAGGGCAAGGCCGGGCAGGGCAAGGCCACGGACGAGAAGGGTGACTTCGCCCATACGATCGCCAATCTGCAGGGCCGGGAAGGCGAGGGCGGCCGCAAGGGCGGGCGCATCTCGATTTCCGCGACGACGCGTGGCGCGGCCGAGACCGAGCAGGCTGGCGAAACGCGCAAGACCGGCCTGCGAGACATGGCCGCGCTGGCGGAGGCTTTGAG
>APMI01007466.1_pt1 | contig 11323 bp, 9 predicted proteins | sample 667938 | NCBI WGS metagenome assembly APMI01 (sample SAMN01084076, study PRJNA167559) | wastewater metagenome | biome: Wastewater | place: Denmark: Ejby Moelle, Odense | collected 2011-11-28 | reverse complement strand
CGCTCTCCTCGGCGATGTTCGCGGTGCTGCGCGCGCGGATCGGCGCGCTGCCATTGCTCGCCGCGACCGCCTTGCTGATGGGCGGCGGCTGCCTGATCGCCGCCACCGCCGGCGGCGCACCGGCACTATTGATCGGCTTCGCGGTGATCGGGATCGGCGCCGGGCTGGTCGAGCCCAATATCGGCGCGACGATCCTCGGCCGCACCCCGCATGCGCTCCACGCGCGTGCCTCGAGCATCATGATCAGCGCGATGTTCATCGGCCAGTTCCTCAACCCGCTCGCCGCCGATCCGCTGCGCAACGCGCTCGGCGCGAACGGCGCGTTCATCGGCGTGGGGGTCGTGACCGTGGCGCTGGGGCTGATCCTCTCGGCGCTCGCCGCATTCCGCCGGGCGGCCGCGACTTGTTAGCGCTCGCGGAACCGCTAAGCTTCCGGAATATGGCGGCAGAACCGGCCTCGACGAGCGAATTGCTCCCCCTGATCACCGCCCTTTACGGGTCGCTGGTCGAGGACGAGCCGTGGCGCACCTTCCTCTCGAAGCTGCGCCAATATATGCACGCCAAACATGCGACGCTGATCGTCACCCGCTCGCCGGCGACCCCGCCCAGCCTGATGATCACGCCGACCGCGGACCCGGCGCATATCGAGGCGTATCGCGATCACCTGTTCCGCATCGATCCGTTCATCAACCTCCCCGAAGGCGAAGTGGTGTCGCTGCACGATTTCCTCGGCGACTTCACCCAATCCGAATTCAACCGCGACTATCTGCAATTCGAGGATGCCGCGCATATCCTGGGGGTCGATCTTCACGGCAGCGGCGGGTTCGAGACGCGGCTGCGCATCACCCGCGCGCGCGGCGACAATGCATTCACCGCCGAGGACCGCCAGCGCTGCGCCGCGATCGTCCCGCATCTGCGGCAGGCGATCGAGATCTTCCAGCGGCTCGAAGCATCGCGCTCCGAACATGCGGTCTATTCGGGGGCGATCGAGCAATTCGCGGTCGGCACGATCATCCTCGATCGCCAGTATAATGTGATCCGCCACAATTCGATCGCCGACGAGATATTGAAAGAAGCGGACGGGATCTTGCTGTCCGGGGCGCGGATCGTGCTCGCCACCCCCGGGCAGGATGCCGCGTTCCGCGCCTTCCTCAAGAAAGTGCCGGGCGAAGGCGATGCGCAGGGACATATCTTCCGCGTCCAGCGCCCGTCGGGGAAGCGCGATCTCGGCGTCGTCGCGCGCCCGGTGGCGACCCCCGATTTCCTCCACGCCGGCAGCGCCCCGGCGATCGCCCTGTTCCTCGGCGATCCCGAGCGACAGTTCGACGTGACCAGCGATGCGCTGCGCGAATTGTTCGAGCTGACACGCACCGAATCACGCATCGCCGCGTGCCTCGCCAACGGGCTGACGGTGCAGGACAGCGCCGACCGGCTGGGGATCGCGATCAACACCGCGCGCGCGCATCTCCGCGCGATCTACGCCAAGACCGGGGTGTGCCGGCAATCGCAGCTCGTCCATCTGATCCACACCAGCATGCCCGAACTGGCGGGGCATCAGCGCAGCGCGGCTTAGGGTACCCCCGGCCGTGAGCCGGAACCGCGATCTCCTCCAAACGGACTAAGCGCCGCCCGGCAGCCACCTTATGCTGCCGCCAACAAGCGACCGGACAAACCGGCGCGACGGAGAGGTGAGCCATGACCGGTGCCCAGCAATCACCCCCGCCGCCCGGTGCGTGGCGCATGGCCGCGCTCGCCTTGCTGATGCAGAATAGCGCGACCGGGCTTACCTTTGGCTCGTTCGGTGCGATCGTGCTGGCGATCCAGTCGCAATTCCACACCACGCGCACCTACGCCTCGCTCGGGGTGTCGCTCGCGGTGGTCACACTGTCGCTGCTCGCGCCGTTTCTCGGGACGATGCTGGTGCGCCGCGTGCCGATCCGCCGGGTGATGATCGCGGGGCTGTTGCTCGGCGCGGCGGGCTATGCGCTGCTCGCCTGGGTCAGCGATATCCGTGCGCTACTCGCCATCTATTTGCTGATCATCGGCCCCAGCCTCGTCATGTTCGGCGCGCTGCCGTCGAACACGCTCGTATCGAGCTGGTTCGGCGACCGGCCCGGTCGCGCGCTCGGGCTGGTCAACATGCCGCTGTTCGTCTCGCTGGTGCCGCTCGCCAGCGCCGCCATTCTCGGCGCGCACGGGCTGAGCGCGGTGTTCGCCTGTGTCGCGGTGACGCACCTCATCGTCCTGCCGTTCGCCTTTGCGGTGCGCGACGGCCCTTATGCCGCCGCGGGACCGGGGAAGGATCTCGGCGCGGGATCGGGCGCGATCCTCGCGCGGCCCGAATTCTGGCTGCTCGCGGTCGGCGGCGGGATCATCGTCGGCGCGGGGATCATGAAGATCAGCCACCTCGTCGCGATCGTCACCGGGCAAGGCCATAGTGCGGCGACCGCGACGATGCTGCTGGCGATCTCGGGCGGCGCCGGGATGCTCGGCTCACCGCTGTTCGGCTGGCTCGCCGACCGGATCGGCGGGGTCGGCGCGCTGATCGCCAATGCCCTGCTGCAATCCGCCACCTTCTTCATCCTGCTCGCGCCGGTCGGGGTGCCGGCGCTGGTGGTCGATGCGGTGCTGATCGGCGCATGCGGCGCGGGGGTCTCGGCGACGCAGGGCGTGATCTTCAGCCATTTGTTCGGCCCGGCCAATTTCGCGCGCGTCTTCGGGCTGATGAGCATCGCCACTCTGCCCTTTCTGTTCGGGATGACCCCGCTCGCCGGGCTGCTCTACGATCGCTCGGGGAGCTATGCGCTGCCGGTCGCGGTGACGATCGCAATGCTGTTCACGGCGGCGCTGGTGCTGCTGCCGTTGCTCGGCGCGGAACGCCGCCTGCGCCGGCCGGCCGGTTTCGCGCGCGGCACGGGCGTCAGCTTTTCAAAGGAGTGAAATATGCAGGCCAACGATTGGTTCGCGATCCAGAATTTGCTGTTCCAATATCCCTATGCGCTCGATCGCGGCGACTTCGATGCGGTCGGGCAATTGTTCGCCGAAGCGCGGGTGTATAGCGGCGGCGCCTTGCTCGCCGATCGCGACCCCGCGGCCTATGCGCGCACCTTCCGCGACTGGGTGATCGTCTATCCCGACGGCACGCCGCGCACGCGCCACATGCTGGCCAATGTGATGATCATGCCCGAGGGCGACGATCGCGCGATCGTCAGTTCCTATGTGATGGTGTTCCAGCAGGTGCCGGGCGGGGTGCTGCGCCCGGTGATCGGCGGCGATTATCGCGACACGATGGAAAAGCGCGACGGCCGCTGGCGCTTCGTCGAGCGGCATATGGCCAATGACCTGATCGGCGACCTCACCGCGCACGGCCGCGCGATCGACGTGATCCGGCCGAGCCGGGCGAATTGACGAAACAAACTCCCCTTCCTTGAACAAGGGAGAGGTCGGGGGTTGGGTTGGTGTGGGGGGCACCGTCGCACCAGCCTCATACCCACCCACCCCCAGCCCCTCCCTTCACCAGGGAGGGGGGAAGAAAGGGGCAAATTTCACGCCGCCCTAGTCAATTTTGACGTAGTGGCCCGCCGCCCGCGCCGCGAAGCTCGACCCAACGCAAAAGCCCGGAAACCGGGCAGATTGGGGAGAGGAACGATGCGGTTTTCGCGCGCGATGTTGCTTGGCTATTCGGCGGCTGTGGCATTGTGCCCGGCCATGGCCCGGGCGCAGGAACAGGCCCCGCCCCCGACCGATCAGACCAGCCGTGCACCGACCGGACTGAGCGATGTCGTCGTCACCGCGCGGCGCACCGAGGAAAAGCTGCAGGATGTCCCCGCCGCGGTCACCGGCTATAATGAGGCGCAACTCGCCGCGCTCGACATCAAGAGCTTTGCCGATATCGGCAAGACCGTTCCCAATCTCGACGTGCAGCGCCAGTTCGGCTCGGCCAGCGCCCCGCAATTCTACCTGCGCGGGATTTCCACCGGTTCGCTGAAGTTCGAGACCGACGCCGGGATCGGGCTGTACATCGACGGCGTCTATCTCGGCCGCCCGGCCGGCACCGCCTTCGACCTTGCCGATATCGAGCGCGTCGAGGTGTTGCGTGGCCCGCAGGGCACCTTGTTCGGGCGCAATTCGACCGGCGGCGCGATCAATTACATCACCGCCGCGCCGACCGGGGTGCTCGGCATCAAGGCCGAGGCGACGGTCGGCAATTTCAATCAATATGGCGGCAAGATCACCGTCAACCTGCCCGCGATCGGCCCGCTGTCGGTGCGCGTCAGCTATCTCCATGATCAGCATGACGGCTATGTCCGCAACCTGACGCCGGGGCGCACCTACACGTTCGCCGCGCCGTTCGGCACGATCCGCTCGGCCGACAGCTTCGGCGCGGAGAATACCGATGCGATCGGCGTCGCCGCGCGGCTCGATCTCGGGCGGTTCGTGGCGGATTATAAATTCGATTATACCGACAAGGTCAGCACCCAGCTCGGCCAGCAATTGCTCGGTTTCGATCCGAGCTTCGCCGCCACCGCCGCGGCGATCTATCGCGGATCGAGCGTCGTCATCCCGCCCTCGACCACGCGGCAGGATGCGCTGCCGCTCGATTTCAACACCCCCTCGCATCTGCGCATCCAGGGCCACAGCCTGACGCTGCGCTATGACGTGACCGACGATATCTCGATCAAGAGCATCACCGCCTATCGCAAGCTCGACGAATTCGTCGGCGGCAACGATATCGACGGCGCGGCCTTGGTCGATCCGTTCACCGGCACCGGGCAGCCGTTCACCGTGATCAGCAGCGTCGAGGATCGCCACCAGCATCAATGGAGCGAGGAAGCGCAATTGCTCGGCAAGACCGGGCGGTTCGACTGGATCCTCGGCGGCTTCTGGTTCCGCGAGGTCGGGCGCGACAACAACCCCGTGTTCCTCGGCGATCTGTTCCCGACCAATGGCACGATCGTGCCGAGCCAGGGCCCCGGCACGGGGACGACGACCAGCCTGTTCGGGGTGCCGAGCGACTATCTCGCCGGGTCGAACGTCGCGGTGCGCAACACGTCGATCGCGGGCTATGGCCACCTCGCCTACAAGGCCGAGCATTTCGAGCTGGCCGGCGGGTTCCGCTACACCAAGGACGACCGGCTGGAAACGATCATCGACGGCGGGTTGCGGCCGTTCGCCATCCCCTCGGCAACCTTCACCGCATCGAGCGATCACTGGGATTTCGACGCCACCGCGACATGGATCTTCAACCCCAATATGCGCGCCTACGCACGCTTCGCGACGGGTTATCTTTCCGGCGGCGTGGTCGGCGGCATCCCGTTCAAGCCCGAGACGATGAACAGCTATGAAATCGGCTTCAAGGGCGATCTGATCGGGCGGACGCTGCGCATCAACGCGGCGCTGTTCCACGCCGACCGGCGCAATGTGCAGACGCTGGCGTTCACCGCCGCGGCGGGCACCTATATCATCTCCGCCCCCAAGGCGCGCGAGAATGGCTTCGAGCTGGAGCTGACCGCGCTCCCCACCGCCGGGCTGACCTTCAACGCCTCGTTCGGCTATCTCGACAACAAGCTGTCGCCCGATCCGGTCAATGGCCCGGTCAATTCGCTGGCGCCGCGGTTCACCACCAGCGTCGGCGGGCAATATGATTTCGCGCATTTCTCGAACGGCAGCTACGCCTCGTTCCGCATCGACGGCTTCTTCCGCGACAAGCGGCTGAGCGATCCGTTGCCCAACAGCGCGACCTCGGCGCTCACCACCCTGCCGTCGCGGTTCGACATCAATGCGCGGCTGTCGGTGTTCGACCTGCCGGTTGCCGGAACCAAGGTGAAGGTCAGCGCCTGGGTACAGAATCTCACCGACAACAAGGCGCTGGAATTCGCGCGCAACCTGTCGACCACCGTGATCGGCGTCTATCAGGTGCCACGCACCTTCGGGCTGACCGCCGGCTTCTCGTTCTGAAACAAGTGTCCCCGCCTTCGCGGGGACACGTCCGTTGAAATTACTTCCCGCGGAAGTGCGGGATGACTTTCTCGCCGATGTTGCGGATCGTCTCCATGATCGCGGCGTGCGGCACGCCGCCCATCTGGAACAGGAACAGGATCTCGTCAGCGCCTGAATCGAACAATCGCTGGACGTAGCGGATGCAATCTTCCGGGGTGCCGTAGGCATCCTGCGCGACGGTGTAATTGCTCGTCACTTCGTCGCCGACCGGGATCTTTTCCTCGGAGAGATAGGCGACCACCGCCTCCTTCTCCTGCTGGAGAATCGCCGCCTGCTGGTCGCCGGTCAGTTCCTCGTCGACCGTCGGCTTCGGGCCGCCCTGATACCAATGCGCGATCGCTTCGGCAAAGAAACGCTGGCCGCGCAGCCCGATCCGCCGCGCTTTCTCGCGATCGTCGAGCACCACCGCGGCACACAGAGCGGCGAGATGCTCGGTCGGGCGGAAACCGACCTGATCCTTCGCCGCGCGCGTGCGGAAGGCCTCGCGATAGATGGCATTCTTCTTGGCGATCTCATCCGGCCCCGAGAAACCGAGCACCAAAGCGCCGATACCGCGCGAGCCGGCAGCGACCAATGTCGCCTCGCGGGTGCACGCCATATAGATCGGCGGGTGCGGGTTCTGATACGGCTTGGGGTGGATCGGGCGACGCGGGATGTTAATATACGTGCCTTGGTGTTCGATCTCGTCCTGCACCATGATCTTGGGGATCAGGTACATCGATTCATCGATCATCGGCTGCAGTTCGTTGAGGTCATAGCCGAACGTGCCGGCCTCCTGCTGCGTGCCGCCCTTGCCCATGCCGAAATGGACGCGGCCGTTCGACAGGATGTCGAGCGTCGCGATGCGCTCGGCGACCTTGACCGGGTGGTTCATCGCCGGCGGCAGGCAGACGACGCCGTGGCCGATGCCGAGGCGGGTGGTCTTGCCGGCGAGGAAGGCGAGGAAGGTCTCGGGCGCCGACATATGGGCATATTGGGTCAGCGCGGTATGCTCGACCGCCCACACATTGTCGAAGCCCAGTTCCTCCGCCAGCAAGGCCTGCTCGACGATCTCGTGGAACGTCCGCGCCTCATTCTCGCGTGACGTATCCACCATCTGCGCTTCGTAAATGATCGAGAATTTCATAGCGTTTCTCACATGAACTGCCGCGTCGATGGTAATCGGCGGCAAATCGCCCGCCTCATCAATTTTGACCAATTCGTCATCGCGCTCTGGTCCATTTGGAGCAGGCGCCGCCGGCCGCCCGTGGCTAGGCTGGCGGCACTGACGAGAGGATCGCGAAAAATGGGCATGTTCGAAGGCAAGGTGGTGCTGGTGACGGGCGCGGCATCGGGAATCGGGGCCGCCGCGGCGCAGCGTTTCGCGGAAGAAGGCGCGGCGGTGGTCGTCGCCGACATGAACCGCGACGGCGCGGAAACCGTCGCCGAGCTGATCCGCCAGACCGGGGCGCGCGCGATCGGCGTCGCGGCGGACGTGTCGAAGGCCGACGACAATCAGGCGATGGTCAAGGCCGCGGTCGACCAGTTCGGCGCGCTAGATGCCGCCTATCTCAACGCCGGTGCCTATGTGCAGGCGCCGTTCGAGGAAGAGAGCGAAGCCAATTTCGACCGGATGTACGCGATCAACCTCAAGGGTGCGTTCCTCGGGCTGAAGGCGGTGCTGCCGGCGCTGTCGAAGAACGGCGCGGCGGTGGTCACCGCGTCCACCTCGGGGGTGATCGGGCTCAATGTCGCCAGCGCCTATAGCTCCGCCAAACATGGCGTGATCGGGCTGGTGCGTTCGTCGTCGCAGGCGTTCGCGGCACGCGGCACCCGCGTCAACGGCATCTGCCCCGGCCCGGTGGCAACCGCGATCCTCGGCGTGCAGGGCGTGCCCGCAATCGCCCCAGCCGACACGCTCGAAGCGACGCCTTACGCCGGGACGCTGACCCCGCAGCATATCGCCGAGCTGGCGCTGTTCCTTGCCAGCCCGCGCTCGGGCGGGATCAACGGCCAATATATGATCGCCGATGCCGGCTTCCTCGCCAGCTATCCGCCGATGCCCGGCGCGGAGTGAGAAACAGGATTCGTCATTCCCGCACAGGCGGGAATGACGGATTAAAAGTCGCTCAATGCGTCTCGACGCGGATGCGGGTCAGCCGGGTTTCGGCGATCAGCCAGCGGCCGCCCTGGCGGACGTAACGCTCGTGATAATGGCCGAAGCCGTGGAGCGTCGCGAACGGCAGGACGCTGTCGGGGCCGACCCAGATATAATCGTCCATCGCCCAGATACCCTCGGCCGTGTCCGCGCCGGTGAGGGTGATTTCCGGGTTATGCCCGTGATGCGCCGACCGTGCGCCCGCCAGCGCCCCCGAGACCGACGCGACGAAGCCATCCGCCCCGCGGATCAGCAGCGCCTCGTCGCGCGGGGACACGGAATCGCGGAAATCGGTCAGCGCATCCTCGGTGAACACACCGCGCAGCAACGCCCAGTCCTGCGTATCGATCGCGCGGAAATAGCGCGCCTTGAGCGCGCGTATTTCCTCATGCGCGTCGCCGCCGCCGCTCACCGCTCAGGCCGCGAGGAACTTGGCGCGATAATCGGCGAACGGCCGCTCGACCTCGGCCTTGTTCAGCCCGAAATCCTCGAGGCTGTACTTATGCGGCGCGCGATCCTCGCGCTTGTTGTGCTCGACCCATTGCTCCATCCCGGCGCGCACCGCCGGGGTGACATCGACCCCCGCTGCCTCCAGCACGCGCGCGCCCTGCCCGATCGGATCGGACAGCAGATCGGCGTAACGCACGTCGACGAAATTGCGCCCGCCGGTCTCGGCGCGCACGCGCATGAAGCCGTCGAGCAATTCCGCCAGCCGCGGGACCCAGAAACGCGCGACGCTCTCGCGGTCGATCGTCTCGGAGACCATCTGGTAGAGGCTATATTCCATGCTGCAGTAAGACGGCACGGTCGCCACCGGATCGCGATGCGTCATGACGATCTTGGCCTCGGGGAACACCTCGATCACCGCATCGAGCGCCATCAGATGGCCCGGGGTCTTGAGCACCCAGCGCGCGCCCTTGCGCGACGGATCCTGCCACTGCAGCGACTGGAGGATCTGCTTCAGATCGCGATAGCATTGCGTGCGATCGGTCGCCGGCGCGGTCAGCCAGTGCGCGAAGCCGGGGACGTGATAAGTGCCCTCGATCATCGTGCTCGAATAGAGCTGGCCGAGCACGATCAGTTCCTCGTCGGGCTGATCGAGGCTCATCGGGTGGATCGACATCAGATCGGGGATGTTGGCGACCATATAGTCGAGCAGCCCCTGCGCCGATGCGCGGCGCTGATCGGTATCGCCGCGCGCCTCGCCGGGGAACGGCGAATAATTCTGCGCCTCGAACCAGCGCACCCCGGTCATCCCCGGCGCCGAGGCGAGCATGCGGTGAAGCATCGTGCTGCCGGTGCGCGGCAGGCCGACCACCACCGCGGCAACCTCGACCTGCTCGTCGAGGATTTCGGGATGCTGCTTGATCAGCTCGACATGCCGCAGCCGGTTGACCAGCCCGTTGACGATCATGCCCTTCGCCACCGCGACACCCGCGGGGCTGAGCTGTGCCTCATTGTTGAGCGACGGAATCAGCGCATCGATATTGGCGAAAAACCAGTTGTTGCCGAAATCGTCCAGTCCGGTCTGCGCACGCGCTTCGGCGACGAGCGCCTCACGATCCGGAACACGCTCTTGACCCACGCCGCTTCTCCTTCGCATATCGATGTCATTCCTGCGTATGATTCACAGGATTCGTATCAATTCATGCTAGCAGCAACGCAAAATCTTTCAAGCCTATTGCACGCCGCCGTGGAGCAGGTGGACGAGCTGCGACTGGCGACGCGCGCCGGTCTTGGCGAAGATCGAGCGCAGGTGCGACCGCGCGGTATTATGCGCGATGCCCAGCGCATCGGCGGCATCGACCAGCGAGCGCCCGCTCGCCAGCGCCACCGCGAGATTGGCTTCCATCCGGGTGAGCTGGAACAGGTCGCGGATCGCCTCGGGCTCGAGCTGCGCCTCCTGCCCCGGATCGCTGACGAACAGCGCCAGCGCCGCGCCGCCGCGCATGAACGAGGGCGCGGCGATCGGCTTGGCGATCGCGGCAAGATCGCGCCCCGACGTGCGGGCGATGCGGAAGCGCTGCGGCGCGGGGTCCGCGTCGAGCGACTTGAGCAAATTCTCCAGCTCCTTGCGCTGCGCCCCGTCCTTCAGCCGCAACCGGCAATCGGCGACGGTGAGCCCGTCCCCCGCCTCCAGCAGCCGATCGGCGACGACATTGGTGCGCACCACCCGCCCGTCGCGGTTGAGGATGATCGCGGCGACGCCCATTTGCTCGACCGTGCCGCGATAGACGCCGTGCTCGGCGCCCGAGACCTGGACGCGCTCGAACAATCCGATCGCGTGGCGCAGATGCGGGACAAGCGCCTGAAACGCCTCGCGCTCGGCGGTGTCGAAATCGGGCAGGCTGCGATCGCGCGTCGCACGCAGCCGCGCCTCGAACCCGCTCTCGAACCGCAGATCGACGCCGAGGATCTGGTCGCCCCCCGCCGCGGCGAGGAAGTCACGATAGAAATCGGTATCGCGCGCGGCCTCACCGCCGAGAAATTCGGCGAAGGCGGTCACCTTGCCCTCGGGCAATCCCTTGAACGGATCGCTGGCGAAAAAGCTTTCGGCATATTCGTCCGCCATGTCGCTCGGCGCATCGGGGGTCAGGATCGTCCCCGGCGTCGTCATCCCCGGCGCGGTCAGGATCAGCGTGGCATAGCTCGCCTCGAGCCAGGTCGCCAAGGCACGCAGGAACGGCTCCCACGGCGCCTGTTGCAGCAACCCGCCGTAGAGCGTTTCCAGCAGGGCCGAAAACCCGTCCTGATCTCGTTTCGCCATGCCGTTTCCTCTACGGTCCAAACTCAGCCGGAACAACGCTGCGGCCGGGGACGGACCTTATTCCTTTCCCACTGACCACCAACGGAGAATGACAATGGCCCTGCATCCTGCTGCCGCATCGATCCTGGCGATGATGAAGCAGCTTCCGTCCGCCGTCGGGCCCTTCACCGTCGAGGCGTTCCGCATCGGCGATACCCAGCCAATGCCCTTCCCCAAGCCTCCGGTGGCCGAGGTGCGCGACCTGACGCTCGCCGGGCAGCCGGCGCGATTCTACAACCCACGCCCCGGCGAAACCCTGCCGGTGATCCTGTTCCTCCACGGCGGCGGCTGGGTGGCCGGCAATATCGAGACGCATGACGTCACCTGCCGCGCGCTGGCGCTCAAGGCCGGGCTGCCGATCGTCTCGCTCGATTATCCGG
>APMI01011717.1_pt1 | contig 11324 bp, 9 predicted proteins | sample 667938 | NCBI WGS metagenome assembly APMI01 (sample SAMN01084076, study PRJNA167559) | wastewater metagenome | biome: Wastewater | place: Denmark: Ejby Moelle, Odense | collected 2011-11-28 | reverse complement strand
CGGCGGATTTTAAGTCCGCTGTGTTTACCGATTTCACCATCCGGGCCCGGGGAGACTTACTTGGGTTGCTGGTCCGGCAACGTGATGTTTACTTCGAGGATCTCGCAGTTGCCCTGCTTCTCGAGCTGGACCTTGATGTCGTCGGGGCCGACATTCACGTATTTCGAGATCACCGCAATCAACTCGCGCTGCAGGTCGGGGAGAAAGTCCGGTGCGCGGTTGGCGCCACGTTCGTGGGCAATGATGAGCGACAGCCGCTCCTTGGCCACCGAGGCGGTTTTCGGCTTGTTACCGAAAAAGTAGGAAAGCAGGGACATCTTACTTGCCTCCAAAGAGCCGTTTCAGGATGCCGGGCTTTTCGTAAGTCACAAAGCGCAAGGGGCGGTCTTCGTCGAGGAAGCGCGCGATGACATCCTGGTAGGCCGTGGCTACGTCGCTGTCCTTGAGGTGAATTGCCGGAGTGCCCTGGTTGGAGGCCTGAAGCACGTCGTCGGATTCGGGAATGACGCCGAGCAGGGGCACGCGCAGGAGCTCCTGGACGTCCTTGTAGGACAGCATTTCACCGTCCTCGACGCGCTTGGGCGAGTAGCGGGTGACCAGCAGGTGTTCCTTCACCGGCTCCCGGCCTTCCACCGCGCGGCGGCTCTTGCTTTGCAGGATGCCGAGGATGCGGTCGGAGTCACGTACCGAGGAGACTTCAGGGTTGGACACGACGATGGCTTCGTCGGCGAAGGTCAGGGCCATCACGGCGCCGCGTTCGATGCCGGCAGGGGAGTCGCAGATGACGTAGTCGAAGGCCATGTGTTCGAGCTCCTTCAGGACCTTTTCGACGCCTTCTTCGGTCAGCGCGTCCTTGTCGCGGGTCTGCGAGGCCGGCAGGATGAACAGGTTCTCGCAGTGCTTGTCCTTGATCAGGGCCTGGTGCAGGTTGGCTTCACCGTTGACCACGTTGATCAGGTCGTACACCACGCGGCGCTCGCAGCCCATGATGAGGTCGAGGTTGCGCAGGCCCACGTCGAAGTCGATGACGGCGGTCTTGAAACCGCGCAGCGCGAGGCCAGTGGAGATGCTCGCACTGGTGGTGGTCTTGCCGACGCCGCCCTTGCCGGACGTTATTACGATGACGCGTGCCACGATGTTCCCTTCGGTATTGATGCCGCTTCAGTCGTTCTGGAGCGGGTTGATTTCGAGTGTATGCAGGTTGTCCGAGCCGGTCAGCTTTACCTGGGCACCACGCCCGGCAACAGCTTGCGGAATGCCGCGTTCGAAGGTGCGATACACACCGGCGATGGAGACCAGCTCTGGTCCGAAATTGGTGCTGAAAATACGTGCGCTGGTGTCGCCCCGGGCGCCGGCGAGGGCGCGACCGCGCAGGGGGCCGTAGCAATGGATGCTGCCGTCGGCGATGACTTCCGAGCCGGGGCTCATGCCGGCCAGCAGGACAAGATCGCCGCCCTTGGCGTACACCTGCTGGCCGGAGCGGAGCGGGCGGTCGACGACCAGGGTGGGGGCAACGAGGTTGGTGGCAGCCGCGGCGGCGGGGGCTGTGGCAGGTTCTGCGACGGGGGCCGGCGCCGGAGTCGCTTGCGGGGCAATCACGCGGTGTCCGGCCGTGAGGCCTTCGGCGCCGAGCAGGGCCAGGCCGGCGCGGCGGGCGCCGTCATGCAGGCTTTCGTGCAGGTTGCGGACGCCGATTGGCTGCACCTGGTAGCGGCGTAGCAGGCTCAGGATGGCCGTCCAGTCCACCCGGTCGGGAACGCTGGTGAGCTGCGCAAAGTCGAGCACTGCCGGTTCTCCGGCGAAGAAGTCCGGCATGCCGCCGAGCATCATGTGCAGGGCGTCGGCAAGACGCGTGGCCTCCGTTTCACGGATGTGGGCGGTCATTACCGCCAGGCTGGCGCCTTTGAACTCGATCAGTTTGCCCTGCAGGGAAGCGTCGGCCATATTTGAATGCGGTACGTAAGTACGGACTAAAACCGGTTAAGTCTACTTTTCAGCAGGGTTTCGGGCAAGTGTGCCAGCAAAATGCCTGAAGATCAGTGCAGCGTGGGCCGTTCAGCGAACAGGGCCGCGACATCTTCAGCCGTGAAGCGGTATTCGTGGTTCGAAAGATCGTCGTGGATCAGGATCACCTCGTGCTCGGCGATCATCGCGTCGAGCTCGTCGCGGCCTAGCGAGCGCAGCATGTCGCGCACCTTTTCGTGATCCTTCGGCCAGTGGTGGGTGACTTCACGTGCATCGAGAAGGCGGACGGTTTCCTGGTGGAACAGGCGGGTCAGGATGTCTTCGGGCGGCAGTTCGAGCAGCTCATCGCTACGCACGGTGGACGCCAGATGGGTGATCCGCTCCCAGCCGTCGGCATCCCGCTTGTCGGCGTCGGGCAGCTTCTGCAGGAACAGGCAGGCGGCGGCGCTGGCCGAGCTGGCGGTGTGCAGGACGGCCGGCTGTTGCTCGGACTGGGTCAGGTAGTGCTCGAAGACCGAGGCAACACTGTCGCCTTCGAGCGGCACGTAGCTCTGGTAGGGGTGGCGCAGGCCGGGCATGTCGAGGGTCAGCAGGAGCTGGCCGTCACCGACCAGGTCGATGACACCGGTCTTGCCGGCGGCGGCGTCGCTGGCCTTGGCGTAGCCGCGCAGGTTCAGTGCTTCGGTAACGTCAACGACCAGCAGGCTGACCGGGCCGTGGCCCTGCAGCTGAATGGTCAGGCGGCCGGATTGCTTGAGGTTGCCGCCGATAACGCAGGCTACGGCGCTCATGGCGCCGAGCAGGTCACGCACTTCAGCCGGGTAGTCGCGGTTTTCGAGGAGGGCCTGCCAGACGTCATCGAGCTTGACGATGGCGCCGCGGATGTCGAGGTCTTCCAGCAGGAAGCGCTGGACGTAGCTGGTGGTGCTCATTCGGACTTTCCGGCGGAAAACGGGATGCTGGCGTAGAGGGTCGGGTCGAAGCCGACGAGCAGCTGGCCGCTGTCGGTTTCAACCACCGGGCGGCGGATCAGGCTGGGGAATTCGACCATCAGATAGACGGCGGCGCTCTGGGTGCTGAACTCCTGGCGCTCGGGGGGCAGCTTGCGCCAGGTGGTGCCGCGCGTGTTGAGCAGGGTCTTCCAGCCGACCACCTTGCTCCATTCGTGGAGCTTGCCGGAGTCGATGCCGAGCTTTTTATAGTCGTGGAAGGTGTAGGCGATGCCTTGCTCGTCGAGCCAGGCGAAGGCCTTCTTCATGCTGTCGCAGTTCTTTATGCCGTAGATCGTGGTCATGGGGCCAAAAGCAGTGCGACGCCGGTGAGGCGTCGCTGGAAAATCAATGAGATGGGGCGGATTCTAGCCGCCTGCGGCTTTGCTTGCGCTTATTTCTTGAGCGCCTTGGCAAAGGCCGAGGCGAGGGAGCCTTCCGCTGCCGGCTCACGGTTGGGTTTGCCAGGCGCTACGCGGCTGTTGCCGCGGGGTGCATCGCGACGGTCGCCAGCCGGTTTGCCGCTTGCCTGGGGGGTGTCGCCCATGCGCATGGTGAGGGCGATGCGCTTTCTGGGCAGGTCCACCTCCACGACCTTGACGCGTACCACCTGACCGGCCTTGACGACCGAGTGTGCGTCCTTGACGAAGCGGTCGGCCAGGGCGGAGACGTGCACGAGGCCGTCCTGATGCACGCCGATGTCAACGAAGGCGCCGAAGTTGGTGACGTTGGTGACGACGCCCTCGAGGATCATGCCGACAGTCAGGTCCTTCAGTTGTTCGACACCCTCCTTGAAGCTGGCGGTCTTGAACTCCGGGCGCGGGTCGCGGCCGGGTTTGTCGAGTTCCTTCAGGATGTCCTGCACGGTGGGCAGGCCGAAGCGCTCGTCGGTGTAGCGTTCGGCCTTCACGTCGCGTAGCAGGTTGGCGTTGCCCATTACGTCACGCACGCCCTTCTTGATGTCGGCGAGGATGCGCTCGACCACCGGGTAGGCTTCCGGGTGCACTGCCGAGGCATCCAGCGGGTTGGTGCTGTTGGTGACGCGCAGGAAGCCGGCCGCCTGCTCGAAGGTCTTGGCGCCGAGACGCGGGACGTCCTTCAGCGCGTTGCGGCTGGCGAAGGGCCCGTTGGCATCCCGGTGGGCGACGATGTTGGCGGCCAGCGTTGCGTTGAGGCCGGAGATCCGCGTGAGTAGCGGCACTGAGGCCATGTTCACATCTACGCCGACGGCGTTCACGCAGTCTTCGACGACCGAGTCCAGCGCGCGGGCCAGGCGGGTCTGGTTGACGTCGTGCTGGTACTGGCCGACGCCGATTGATTTTGGGTCGATCTTGACCAGCTCGGCCAGCGGGTCCTGCAGGCGGCGGGCGATGGAAACGGCGCCACGCAGGGTGACGTCGAGATCGGGGAATTCCTTGGCTGCCAGTTCGGAAGCCGAATACACCGAGGCGCCGGCTTCGGAGACGACGATCTTGCTCATGTGCAGATCGGGCTGCAGCTTGATCAGGTCAGCGGCGAGCTTGTCGGTCTCGCGGCTGGCGGTGCCGTTGCCGATGGCGATCAGCGACACCTTGTGCTTCTCGCACATCCCGGCCAGCGCATGCAGGCTGCCATCCCAGTCGCGGCGTGGTTCGTGGGGGTAAATGACGCAGGTGTCGAGGAGCTTGCCGGTCTGGTCCACCACGGCCACTTTCACGCCGGTGCGCAGGCCGGGGTCGAGGCCGAGGGTGGCGCGGGGGCCGGCGGGGGCTGCGAGCAGCAGATCCTTCAGGTTGCGGCCGAATACGCGGATGGCTTCTTCTTCGGCTTTCTCGCGCAATTGGCCGAGCAGTTCGAGTTCGAGGTGCAGCGAAATCTTGACGCTCCACGCCCAGCGTACGGTTTCACGCAGCCAGGCGTCGGCGGGGCGGCCCTGGTCGCGGATGCCGAAGTGACCGGCAATGCGTCCTTCGCAGGGGTTGGGGCCGGCCGGGCTGCCGTCGGCGGGGTCGGAGTCGAGCGCGAGCTGCAGGCGCAGGAAGCCTTCGTTGCGCCCTCGGAAGAGGGCCAGGGCGCGGTGCGACGGCACCGTTTCAATGGATTCGCGGAAGTCGAACCAGTCACGGAACTTGGCCGCTGCGGGGTCGGCCTCCTTGTCGGCGACGACTGTCGAGGCGACGACCCCGTGGTCGAACAGGTATTCGCGCAGCTTGCCGATCAGCTCGGCATCTTCGGCGAAGCGTTCCATCAGGATCTGGCGGGCGCCGTCGAGCACTGCCTTGGTGTCGGCAAACCCGGCGTCGGCGTTGATGTAGGCAGCGGCTTCGGCTTCAGGTGTCAGGCTCGGGTCGGCAATCAGCGCATCGGCCAGCGGGGTGATGCCGGCTTCGCGGGCGATCTGCGCCTTGGTGCGGCGTTTTTGCTTGAAGGGCAGATACAGGTCTTCGAGGCGCTGCTTGGTTTCGGCGTGCTCGATGGCCTCACGCAGGGCCGGATCGAGCTTGCCCTGCTCGGCAATGCTGTTGATCACGGCAGTGCGGCGTTCTTCGAGTTCGCGCAGATAACCGAGGCGTTCTTCGAGGTTGCGCAACTGGGTGTCGTCCAGGCCGCCGGTGATTTCCTTGCGGTAGCGGGCGACGAAAGGTACCGTGGCGCCTTCGTCCAGGAGCTGCACAGCAGCAGAAACCTGGCGGGGTTGTACACCTAATTCGGCGGCAATGCGTTGTTCGATCGGCAGAAGCATGGACGGGCTGGCGCGCAAAAGGGCGCATGGTGCAGAAACGCAGGCCTCCCTGCAAGTCCGTTGCCCGCCTGCTTTCCGGTAAAATCAACGAATTGTTCGTGTCGCGCACTTCTAGCTGCGCGTACATCCAGTCGGGTCGCTCCATGTAGCGAGCCCGCTTCAGCAGGAGATTACATTCATGAACCCCGTTTTCACCGCGCTGGCTGCGGTGGCGTTTGGCTTGATGATGGTTGCAGGCGATGCCTCGGCCACCAACAAGTCGGCCCACCACGAGCCCGCCCGCAAGGCCGCAGCGCCCTCAAAGTCGGCAGCCAAGTCTGCTCCCGGAGTGGCCGTCAAAACGGCTCCCAAGGCTGCTTCCAAGACCACTTCTTCCCGCAGCAAGGTGGTCAAGCCTGTCGCCCTGAAGGCGCCAGCCAAGGCCAAGGTGCTTTCTGCCAGAGAAGCACGTGCGGCCGCAAGGGAGGAGGCCCGCGCCAGTAAAGCACACGGTTCTGCCAGGGCCGATAAGCGCGCCGGCAAGGCCGCGCCGGTTGTCAAGGAGGCGCCCGCCAGGGGCCGTGCAGCCAAACACCATCGTGGTCGCAGGGAAGTCGTTCAGATTGAACCGCCGCGCAAGAAGGGGCGTGATCAGGTTGAGGCTGCTGCAGCGCCAGTTCGCGAGGCGTCCCGCAAGGCGCAGAAACGCGCTGGCCGCGAAGCCTTTGTGCCGATCGGCCGCGAGGCATTCGTGCCGACTTCGCCGCCCGTGCTGCAGGCGGCTGATCGTCGGGCACTGGTGACGCCGCCGCCGCTGCCGGCCGCTGTCAAAGTTCAGCCTCGTCCGCCGGTGTTGGCTCCGCAGCCAGTCACGGCGGCACCGTCGGCGCCGGTTGCACTGCGGCCAACGACGGAGCTGCCCAGACCCGCACCGCGGGTGCTGGTCCCGCTGGGGGCAGCGTCGGCAGGCTTGTCGGGTGCTGAGGCCGCAGCTGCTTCAGCGGCGGCAGTTTCGCAAGCGCATGCTCCCGAACCCGCTCACGTGGCGCCGCAGCCAGCTGTGTCGCAGCCCGCTGTGCCGGCGGCGCCGTCGGCTCCTGCGCCGTCTGTTTCCAGCCCGGTCATGCCCGTGCCTGCCGTCCAGCCGCAGCAGTCGGCACGTCCGGGGCGTGGCCTGGCTCGAGCCTACGCGATGGACGGGGCGACCTTTTACCAGAGTGGTCGCAAGATCCGGGTGCAAGGCCTCGACGTGAAGGAGCCGGGAATGACATCGGAGCATGCAACCCAGCGCCTGCAACGGGCGCTGGACTCAGGAAACCTGACGGTGGAGCCGGTGGAAGTCGACGCCTCCGGTCACACTTTAGCGGTGGTGCGGGTGAATGGTCGCAATGTGGCCGACTCCGTGCGGGCGGTGGCCAACTAGACCCGCCACCTTACATCGCGACGAGAGACTGCCGGCCCCACCAGGATTCGCCGGCAGGCAGTTCCACCGGTTGACGCACGGCGGCGGCTTCCACGCAGAGCATGTGGCGGAAGCCGTCGGCAGGCATGTCGGCCAGGTCCAGGCATTTGTGTTCCCACGGGTTCCAGATCACCACGTCCGGCAGGTTTTCGGCGTGGATGCCCAGCGTCTGGTGATCTTCATGCACCAGCAGGGCAGGGGGCATGCCGTGGTAAATGCGGTCCACCTCTTCTTCGATCACCAGTTCGCCGCCCATTTCCAGCTTTTGCGTGTTGGCATCGATGCAGTCGCGGTATTCCAGACCATGCAGGCCGGCGATGCGCGTGGCCTCGACTTCCTTGACCTTCAGGTAGGTATGCAGGGCGGCGGTGAAGCTGAATGGCGTATCGCCCGTGTTTTCGACTTCGAATTCGATGTCGAGGCGTCCGCCACCGATGGCGATGCTCATCTCGGCGGCGAAGGCGTGCGGCCAATCGCCGCGCGTGTCTTCGTTATCTTGCAGGCGCAGGGTGACGAGGGTGAAGTCCTTGCCGGGGCGCGTATTGGCAACCGTCCACAATTGCTTGCGGGCAAAGCCGTGTTTTGGCAGCGGGCCGAGTTCGCCGAACTGCGGGAAGCATACCGGGACGCCGCCGCGAATGGCCGTGTGTCCGTCGAACACGGCCTTGGGACTGAGGTAGAGGCGATCCTGGCCGCCTGCAGGGGTCCACGACAGTACCTGGGCGCCGAACAGGCTGATGAGGGCGACGGCGCCATCGGGCGTTTGCAGCTTGATGACGGGCTGGCCGTGCAGCTCGGCCATTTCGATCTGGTCAGTCATATTTCCGGAAAAGGCAGAATTACAGAGGGCGCGATGATAGCGCGGCGACCTCGCTATGGCGGAAACAGTCGGTGGTGTGATCGTTCACCAGGCCGGCCGCCTGCATGAAGGCGTAGCAGATCGTGCTGCCAACAAAGCGGAAGCCGCGTTTCTTGAGGTCCTTGCTCAGGGCGTCGGAAAGCGGCGTGCTGGCCTGGGCATCGCCGAGGCAGGCGAGGGCGTTCTGGATGGGGCGGCCATCGACGAAACGCCACAGGTAAGCGTCGAAGCTGCCGAACCCGGCCTGTACGGCCAGAAAGGCGCGGGCATTGTCGATGGTTGACGAAATCTTCAGCCGGTTGCGAACGATGCCCGGGTTGAGCATGAGGGCCGCCTGGTCGGCTTCGGTAAAGCGCGACACCACGGCCGGGTCGAAGTTGGCAAAGGCGGCGCGGTAGTTGTCGCGCTTCTTCAATACGGTGATCCATGACAGCCCGGCCTGGGCGCCTTCGAGGGTGAGCAGCTCGAAGAGCGCCCGGTCGTCATGGAGCGGTACGCCCCACTCGGTGTCGTGATAGGCCTGGTACAGGGGGTCTACCCCGCACCAGGCGCAGCGGACGGGTTTCTGCATCAGCCTTGCAGGGTCAGGATGCCGTGCTTGACGGTGTTGTCTTCCGGATCGTTGTGCAGGATGAAGCCGAGGCTCTGGACGAACTTGAGCATGCGGTCGTTGTTCGACAGGAACAACCCGTTCATGCTGTGCAGACCGCGGTCTCGGGCCGTTTCGATGAGCACGCCCATCAGCCGGCGGGCGAGACCGCGGTGTTGCCAGTCTTCGGCAACAACAATGGCGAACTCGCAGGACTCGCCGTCCGGATTGACGGCGTAGCGTGCCACGCCGATTTCGATTTCCACGCCGTTTTCTTCAATGATGGCGAGGAAGGCCATTTCGCGGTCGTAGTCGATCTGCGTCAGCCGGGCGACCATGGCGGGCGGCAGCTCGCGCATGGTGTTCATGAAGCGCAGGTACTTGGTTTCGGGCGACAGCTTGCGCACGAACTCCACTTCCAGCTCGGCGTCCTCCGGCTTGATCGGGCGCACCAGGATCTCGCCTTCAGGCATCGAGATCTTGGTGATGAGGTGGGACGGATACGGGTGGATCGCCATGTGGTCATAGCGGTCGGCCGTCGGGGCGATGTTGTCGACCGTGATGCGGGCGTCCACGGCAACGGCGCCGTTTTCGTCAACGATCAGCGGGTTGATGTCCATCTCGCGAATCCACGGCAGCTCGCAGACCATTTCGGAGATGCGCAGCAGGACGAATTCCAGCGACTCCATATTGATCGGCGGCATGTTGCGGTATTCGCCAAGGAGGGTCGCCACTCGGGTGGACTTGATGAGATCCTGCACCAGGTAGTTGTTCAGCGGCGGCAGCGCGACTGCGCGGTCGGCCTGGATTTCAATGTGGGCACCACCCTCACCGAAGGTGATCACCGGGCCGAAGACCGGATCGCGGAAGGCGCCGACCATCAGCTCGCGGCCGTAGGGCTTGATGACCATCGGCTCGATGGCGACGCCGTTGATGATTGCATCGGGGCGCTTCTTCTTCACCTCTTCCAGGATTTCCTGGTAAGCCGAGCGTACCGCGGCCAGGCCGCGCAGGTTGAGGCGCACGCCACCGGTGTCAGCCTTGTGGGTGATGGAGGGGGAGTCGATCTTCATTGCCACGGGCAGGCCGAGTTCTTCGGCGAGGACCATGGCTTCGGTGGCGGAGCGGGCCACCACGGTTTGCGCGATGGGAATGCGGAAGGCGGCCAGAAGGGCCTTGGACTCCATCTCGTTGAGATTCTTGCGCCGCTCGGAGAGCGCCGTTTCGATGACCAGACGGGCGCTTTCGACGGACGGGGGGTTGAGGTCGGACGACAGGGATGCGGGCGTCTGTAGCAGCAGCTTCTGGTTGCGGTAGTAGGCCGAGATGTGCCCGAACAGCTCAACGGCAGGCTCGGTGGTGCGGAAGGTGGGAATGCCGGCCGCTTCGAAGAGCTTGCGCCCTTCGCGGACCTGCTGTTCACCCATCCAGCAGGTAAATACCGGCTTGTCGGCGGTGCGCTCGATCTCGATGACTTTCTGCGCGACTTCGGTCGGGCGGGTCATGGCCTGCGGGCACAGGATGGTCAGCACGCCTTCGACGTTGTCGTCGGCCAGCACGATTTCCATGGTCTTGCCGTAACGCTCCGGATCGGCGTCGCCGATGATGTCCACCGGGTTGGTGTGCGACCAGTTGGCCGGCAGGATCTCGTTGAGCTTGGCGATGGTGGCGTCGGTGAGCTTGGCCATCGGGATGCGCAGGTCGGCAGCCCGGTCGGCGGCCATCACGCCCGGGCCGCCACCGTTGGTGATCACGGCGAGGCGGTTTCCGCGGGGGCGGAAATGGGAGAACAGCGCATTGGCGGCAGCGAAGAGCTGACCGAGGGTGTACAGGCGGATCACGCCGGCGCGGCGCAGGGCGGCATCGAAGACCGCGTCTTCACCGACCATGGCGCCGGAGTGCAGGAGAGCGGCCTGGGAGCCTGCCGGATGGCGGCCGACCTTGATCAACAGCACCGGCTTGACGCGGGCAGCGGCGCGTAGCGCGCTGACGAAGCGGCGCGCGTCCTTGATGCCCTCGACGTACAGGAAAATGCTCTCGGTGCGGGAGTCCGACACCATGTATTCGAGGACTTCGCCGAAGTCCACGTCGACCGAGGTGCCGAGGGACACGACGGACGAAAAACCCACGTTGTTCGGCCGCGCCCAGTCGAGAATTGCCGAGCAGAGGGCACCGGACTGGGAGATCAGGCCGATGGAGCCCTTGATGGCACCGCCGTCGGCGAAGCTGGCATTGAGACCGAGTTCCGGGCGCAGTACGCCCAGGCAGTTGGGGCCGAGCAGGCGGATGCGGTGGCGGCGGGCGTTCTCGACGGTGTTCTTCTCGAGCATCTTGCCCCGCGGCCCGTTGTCGGAGAAACCCGACGGCAGCACGACAACCGACTTGGTCCCGGCGCGACCACAGGCGTCCACGATGGCGGGCACGCGATCAGCCTTGGTGGTGACGACGGCCAGGTCGAGGCGCTGGGGAATGTCCTCGACGCTCTTGTAACAGGGCACGCCCAGCACGGTTTCGTACTTGGGGTTCACGGCGAACAGCTTGCCCTTGAATCCTGCTTCCAGCATGTTGCGGACGAGGATGTTGCCCAGGGAGAACTCGCGTTCGCTGGCGCCGATGATGGCCACGGAGCGGGGCTCGAAGAGAGGCGTGAGGTAGTGCTGTTCGTTCATGATGAGTACTCGAGTGAGTGCAATTCGTGCGGCTATTGTGCTGCCGTTTTCACGGGATCGTCAGCCGTTTGGGGTCGGGCGGATTTTAAC
>APMI01007507.1_pt1 | contig 11324 bp, 11 predicted proteins | sample 667938 | NCBI WGS metagenome assembly APMI01 (sample SAMN01084076, study PRJNA167559) | wastewater metagenome | biome: Wastewater | place: Denmark: Ejby Moelle, Odense | collected 2011-11-28 | reverse complement strand
GCCTCTCGCGACATCCCGGCCGACTCGACGGTGCTCTACGCCCACCTCGGTGGGCAACTCGCCCTCAACGCCTACGCGTCAGCCTTCGACAAGTAGGGCAACGACCGCCACGAAGGGGCCGAGTCGTGCCCCCCACGCCGCGCGTCGTGGTGGGCGGACCAGTCCACCGCGAGGTCGCGTCCATCGGAGTCCCGCTGGCCAACCGGCACGGCATCCGCCAGTGCCGCGGGAATGTCTCCGGCACAGCGGAATCGGAGAATCTAGTGCGCGAGGTCGTCGACTTCGTCAGCGTGTCGGCCGTCGGGGCGGAGTCCTCGAAAGTCCCCGAGGCCCCGGCCGGGCTACCCGCCAACGAGGCGCGGTACGTCAAGAACCGTCCAGTCGGCCGTCGACGCCGTGCAGGCAGGGCGGTGCCTCGCCACCAGATCGTAGACGCCTGTGGCGTGACGCCGGACAACGTCAACTGGAACGGGAACGAACGGTATGCCGGTCGGCCTCGAGGTCATGGCCCCGTCGGTCGCGCACCCGCAGCGCGGGGGTCAGGAGGGCTGCGCCGTCGGCAGCGTGACCAGGACCTCGCAGCCGTCGTCGATGGATCGGACCGCGGCATGTCCGCCATGGGACTGAGCGACCCCGGCCACCATCGCCAGTCCTACGCCCATGCCTGCCGAACCCGACCGCGGACCCGGGGTCCGTGCGGCGTCGCCACGCCAGCCGGCCTGGAACATGCGCTCGGCATCCTGCTCGGTGAGACCGCCGCAACTGTCCCGGACACGGATGTCGACGTGCCCCTCCCGCTCCTCGATGACCACCCGCACGGTGCTGTGGGCTTGGGTGTATTGGACGCCGTTGGTGACGAGGTTCTGCAGCATCCGCCGGATGTAGCCGGCATCGCCGGTTACCACCACGCGGCCGACCACGTCCCCGGTGAGCGCGACGCCTCGCTCGGCGGCCAGCGGGGTGCTCGTCGCGAGCACCTCGTCGAGGATCTGGTCGAGGGCCAACGGCTCGCGCCGCAGCGGACTACCCGAATGCAGCCGGCTCAGGGCGAGCATATCCTCGACCATCCCGGTGGTGCGTGTGGCCTCGGCGCTGATCGCTTGCAGGTAGCGCTGCGGATCGGGAGCCAGCCCATCCTCGATGGCCTCGCTCATCGCCCGGATACCCGCCAGTGGCGAGCGCAGGTCATGGGACATCCACGACAGCAACTCCATGCGGGTCTGTTCCAGCTCACGCCGACGGTTGACCTCGGCGAGCTCCCGCTCGGCCCGCTCGGACATCGCCCGCACCCGCGAGGACACCGCGACGCCGCTGGCCAGGGCGACCGGCGCGGTGGCCACGAGCAGCAGCAGCAGCTTGGTGCGGGTGTCATCGTCGATGACCATCTGCTGGGCGCCGATCGAGACGCCCACCAGGATCGCGACGAGTCCTACCAGTGGCGCAACGAGCGCGGCCCACCGAGGTGACCGCCCTCCGAGCAGGAGTATGCCGATGCCGAGAACCAGCCCGACCGCGGCCGAGGCGAGCATCGAGCCGAGCAGGGGCCCGATCATGGGCTCTCCGATCCGGCGACCGGCTCCCAGCGGTATCCGCGTCCCCACACCGTGAGGATGCGGCTGGGTGCCCCAGGCTCAGCCTCGATCTTCTCCCGGAGGCGCCGGACGTGCACGGTGACCGTCGACGGGTCGCCGAAGTCCCAGCCCCACACCTGCGCCAACAAGGTCTCCTTCGACATGACCCGATCGGGGTTGCCCATCAGTGCGACGAGCAAGTCGAACTCCCGCAGGGTCAATGCCAGCGCCCGCCCGTCGAGCGAGGCCTTGCGGGCCTGCGGATCCACGACGAAGCCGCCGTCGCGCAGGACCGGCGCGCCGATCGCCGAAGGCGCCGCCGAAGTGCGACGCAGGATCGATTGCACTCGCAGCACGAGCTCGCGGGGGCTGAAGGGCTTGGTCAGGTAGTCGTCGGCGCCGACCTCCAAGCCGCGGATCCGGTCGTCCTCGTCGCCCAGGGCCGTGAGCATGAGCACCGGGGAGGTGATCGCCCGCTGCCGCAGCCGACGCAGCACCTCGAACCCGTCCACGCCCGGCAGCATGACGTCGAGGACGATCAGGTCGGGAACCACGTCGGCGGCCATCCCCACGGCGGCCGCGCCGTCGGGACAACGGTCGGCCTCCATGCCGGCCGCGCGCAGGTAGGTGAGGACGATCTCGGCGACGGTGTCGTCGTCCTCGACTACCAGGACCCGGGTCATGGCCGAACGTTACTTGGCCGGCGACCCGCGCCGGCGGGCTCTCGAGGTCATCGATCGATGCCGGCTGCGACGAAGCGGCGTGGGTCGAAGCCGGCGATCTTGACCGGTTCCCCGTCGGGTGTCTCGACGAGGGAGAAGGGCACCCCGAGGTGGCCGTCGCTCACCGCGAGGAAGTCGGTCATCGCCTGGGGATCGGCGTCGATGACCTTGCTCGTGATCGTCACGTCCCGGTCGGCCAGCCACTGCTTGAGGGCGACGCAGGAGGTGCAATGGGTGGTGGAGAAGACGGTGACTCTCATGCGCGGGTGCACTCCTTGCTCAGCCGAAGGTGAAGGCGTTGGCGCTCACTCCGCGCGAAAAGGTCAGAGTGAGGGTGGCGTTGGTCAGCGGTTGGCCGGCGCTGGCCAGGCGATAGAGCCGAGCGACCTCGACGGATGCCGTGCCGTCGGGCCCGCGGTCGACCCCTGGCAGGGCCTGGCCGTCCAGGCCGACGCCCACCGTGCCTCCCGGCGGGCCGTTCATGACAAGGAACACGTCCCGTCCGGAGTAGCGCAGGGTCAGCGTGGCGCCGTCGGCGGCTGCGGTCAACGACTGCTCGCCGACGTCCCAGCGCCCGCCGAGGGTCCACTGGTCGGCGCCGAGCGCGGCGACGGGCGAGAACGTGGCCCCAGCACCGTCTACGAGGCCGGGGCTGCCGGCATACCCCCGCGCTCGTGAGGTACCGAGGTAGGTCTCGGGTGTGCGGGCACCCGTGGAGGCGGGCCCGGCGTCGACCTGGACGCGGGCGGCGCCGGTGGCGCTCTGCCCGAGCAATTCGCGGATGCGCGTCTCGGTCTCGGCGTACGCGCCCTCGCCGAAGTGGGTGAACCGCACCTTCCCGTCTCGGTCGATGAGGTACTTGGCCGGCCAGAAACGGTTGCGGTAGACATTCCAGGTGGCGAAGTCGTTGTCGAGGGCGACCGGATAGGCGATCTTCGCCTGCGCGACCGCCCGCTGGACGTTCGCCGGGACCTTCTCGAAGGCGAACTCCGGGGCGTGCACGCCGATGATCCGCAGACCGTCGGCGGCATACCGGTCGTACCAGGCGTTGAGGTAGGGCTGGGTCCGCTGGCAGTTGATGCACGAGTAGGTCCAGAAGTCGATGAGCACCACCGTCCCGCGCAGACCGGCGAGGGTGAGCGGCTCGGAGTTGACCCACTCCTGGATGCCGGTCAGCTCAGGCGCGGGGTAGGCCGAGGGATCCGCGGGTGACATCTCGACCGTGCCGTTCGTGGCCCCGTCCACCAGCCCCTGCTCGAGCCGGGTGATGCCGATGGGATCGGCGTCGACGAGGCTGGTCTGGACGACCTTGTCGAAGCCGGTGAGCACGGACAGGCCCACCGCAACGAAGAGCACGGCGACCGTGCGGGCGAACCACCCACGGGGGTTGCTCGCCCAGCGGATCCGCTCCAGCAGCCGCCGGCCCAGCAGGGCGATGGCCAGCAGGGCGGTGCCGACACCGAGGCAGTACAGGGTCAGGTAGATCATGCCGAGCACCGGGCTGGCCGGCAGGACGGTGGCGATCGCCCACGCGTAGGTGGGACTGCAGCTGCTGAACACCGGACCGAGCGCCGCACCGATGCCGACCGCCGAGAGCGTGCGGTTGCCGTTGGCGGCGGCCTTGCCGAGCAACCGCTGACTGCGGTGCTCGAGTCCCGAGCGGGCGGACACCCGGGACCAGATCCCGGGAAAGAGCATCGAGAGGCCGAGAACGACGATGAGGCCCCCGGACACGGTGGTCCACACCCGCGGGTCGACCCCGATGAGCACCGTGGATGCCTTGAGCAGCAGGGTGAAGAGCACCAGCGAGACGACCAGGCTCCCGGCGATGACGAACGGGCGCCGTCGGTCCCCCGCAGCGCCGCTGACGCTGCCCCCGAGGATCACCGGGAGCAGCGGCAGGACGCAGGGGGCTAGGACGGTGAGCATCCCGGCCCCAAGCGAGACGAGCGCGGTGACCAGCATCGGTCAGCTCTTGAGGTCCGCCAGAACGGTGCCCACCTGCGGGCTGGTCCACTTCTTGACGGCACCGCCGGTGCTGTCGAGGAGCACGTAGGTGTGCTGCATGGTGACGCCGTACTTCTGCCGCAGTGCGACGTTGCTGTCGTAGTCGACCTTGACGATGGTGACCCCGGCCGGGATCTGGCCCGGCGTCGACGTGAGCTCGGCGTCGGCCGCCTTGCAGTCAGGGCACCAGGTCGCGTGGAAGAAGTAGACGACCTTGTCGCCGGCGTGCATGGCCATGGTGGCTTGGTAATCGGCGAGGGTGAGGTAGGCGCCGGCGGCCATCGCGCCCGTGCCGTTGGGGGACATGGCGGACTGGGTGGGCTTGCTCATGGCCGAGTCGGAGGGCTTGGCCATCGCGTCGGAGGGCTTGGCCATCGCGTCGGAGGGCTTGTCCATGGCGGTGCCGGCCGGGGTGGTGGCGGTGGCCGCCTTCTCCATGGCCGGTGAGCCGGAGGAACAACCGGCGAGCGTCAGCACAAGTGCTGCGGGGACGGTGGCCAGAGCGATACGGAGGTTCATGACCCCAAGCCTCGCGCGGGGACCCTGACGGACGGCAGGGGGAAATCCTTACCAACCCCTGACGTCGTCCGTCGGCGAGGATGGCGTCCTCGTGCGCTTGGCGCCCGATGTCACTCGGGCAACCTTGCGCTGCCTCGGGTCTCCCTCGAGATCTAGGACGCCGTGCCGGAAGGGCCTCCCCCCATGCACGTTGTGCTGCAGGAAGATTGGGCGGACACACCTTGTGGCGAGTCCTCACCATCCCGAGGCGTACGGCTCCGTCCACAGTGCCGCCGTCAGCGTGACGGCCTTGAACCACGCCATGAGCATGGCGCCCACATCGTCGCCGTCGTCTGCGGCGTCGCGGAGGAAGGACTCCACGGTGACACTGATCGGGACGACGAACGCCACGAGGTAGCGCATCGGAACCTCGGCCGAGGTCGAGGTCACCCCGTCGGTGGAGTTCTTCTTGTCGCGGGTGTGACGCCGGGCGATCTCGTGCTGTTGGTCCAGCCATGCCTGGTCCCAATCGCGCGAGCACAGGTCGTCGATCCACCGAGCGAAGCGCTCGCGGACGGCGGCGAGATACGCCCCGTCGGGCTGACCGTGCGCTCCGGCAAAGGTCGCGACAAGGTGTCCGTGGGAGCCCACGAAGCCGTACCACGTGTCGAGCACCGCCTCGGTCTGCGGGACGAGCAGCTCACCGGCGCGCCGCAAGCTGCGGCGATCCTCGTCCGACCATAGGACGGTCTGTTCGAGTAGCCGCAGGTCCTCGAGGGTCACCGGACTCGTGGCGAGGTCAGGTGATCCGAAGGAGTAGCCGGGAGGTCGGTCGGTCATCTCACTCTCCAATCATGAGGATTCCTAAGCATTGTCAATGTAAGAAGCTGAGGAGTCCTTGTCAATGGCTATGCTTCGCGTATGAGGCGCCCCGAAGACCCCACCCCCCTCGGGGTCGCCTCGTGGACTGCCGAGGCGGCGTCGTCGAGTGCCACCTCGGCTGCCTGGGACGGTGACTCCACGCTGCGCACTTCCGCTCGGTTGGCGTCGGCTCTCGAACGCATCGGCGCGGCCCGTCGGATGCTCGTCCAGGACATCGCCACGCGCAACGGGCTATCGGTCCTGCAGGTCAAGATCCTCAACCACGTGGGGACCACCGGTCCGGCGAATATCACGGCTCTGGCCGGTGCGCTTGGGGTCAGCATGCCGACGGTCTCCGACGCCAACGCCGCCCTGCGCCACAAGGGAATGGTCGAGCAGCGGACCGGCGCAGACGCCCGCCGCCGGACGGTCCACCTGACCCGCGGCGGCCGTGCCATGGCCCGACGCATCGAGGCCGACCTGGAACCCTTCCGGCGTGCCTGTGAGAGCGCCGGACCGGTCGGGCTCGGCGCCGCACTCGCCGTCATTCACGGGCTATGGCGCGAGGGCATTCTCGCCGTCGACCGGTCGTGCGCGACGTGCCGTCACCACGTCGAGGGATCCACCAGCGTCGGCCGGTGCGACCTGCTCGGCATCGACCTCACGACGGACTCCCTCCGCGTCGACTGCCCCGAACACGTGTCCGCCTGAGACGCCCGCTGCGATCCCCTCGGGGTGCCGATAGCCATCCGAGCCTGTCGTGACGCCCTGGGGCATTGACATCCCCCGGCGAGGTCCGTCACGATGCGTGGGTCAACTGCATTCGGTATTCGGTATGCCGTACGTAGCGGCAATCCCTCCTCACTGGCCCGAAGCGGAGGAACGATGGCTGTCGACAACCCCGAGAAGGCAGGCTCTCCCGTTCGGCTGCACCGCCGGTCCTTGGGCGTGCCCCATATCGTCTTCTTCGTCGTCGCTGCCTCCGCGCCGCTGACCGTCGCCGCGGGCGGAGTGCCTGTCTCGTTCGCCGTGACCTCGTTGACCGGGATCCCACTCGTCTACGTGATCATCGCGGCGATCCTGCTCGTGTTCACCGTCGGCTATGCGGCCATGAGTCGGCACGTGACCAACGCCGGCGCCTTTTACACCTATGTGAGCCGAGGGCTTGGTCAGGCTTGGGGCGTCGGGGCCGCCCTGGTCGCGGTGGTGGCCTACAACGCCATGCAGGTAGGCATCTACGGCCTTTACGGGTTCGCCGCCTCCGGCGCGCTGGAGACGTTCTTCGGCGTGCAGGTCTCGTGGGTTGTCCCCGTGCTCGTCACCATGGCCATCATCGGGGGGTTGGGCGCACTGCAGGTCGACGTCAACGCCCGGGTTCTCGGGGTGTTCCTCATCGCCGAGGTCCTCATCGTGCTCTCCTTCGACATCGCCGGGATCACCAAGCCCACCGAGCCGCTCACCGCCGCACCGTTCCTGCCCTCGGCGTTGGCGGGCGGTGCCGTCGGGGCGGCCCTGTGCTTCGTCACGGCATCCTTCATGGGATTCGAGTCCGCCGCCATCTACGGCGAGGAGGCGAAGGATCCCAAGCGCACCGTCGCCCGCGCGACGTACATCGCGGTCTTGCTCATCGGCATCTTCTACGCGTTCACGGCCTGGGCGACGTCGATGGCGGTCGGGGACAGTCAGGTCATCAGTCGCACCCAAGAACTCGGCGCCAACCTGTTCTTTGTCTACGCCGAGCAGAACGTCGGGCGGTGGTTCGCCGACATTGCCACCGTGCTGTTCGTCACGAGCCTCTTCGCGGCACTCCTGTCGTTCCACAATGCCGTCGCCCGGTACTTCTTCAGCCTGGGACGGGAACGAGTCCTGCCTCGCGCACTTTCCCGGGTGCAACCACGCACGGGCGCGCCGATCGCCGGGTCGATCGCGCAAACCGTCCTGGCGCTCGTCGTCGTCGTCGTGTTCGGGGTGGCCGGCAAAGACCCCGTCCTGGGGCTGTTCACCTGGCTGACCAATTTGGGCGCGCTCGGCGTCATCTTCCTCATGGCACTGACGTCGCTTTCCGTCGTGTTCTACCTGCGCCGCTACAACGAACTGCTTGCCGAACGGACCGCTCATCACGCCGTGGCCTCGGCCATCGCGGCCGTGGCCCTGTTCATCGTGTTCTACCTGGCGACGACGAACTTCGACGCCCTCTTGGGGGCCGAGCCAGGCGATCCGATGATCTGGATCCTGCCCGGACTCGTCGTACTGGCCGCCGTCGTCGGTCTGGCCTTCGGCTGGACGCTTAAGCGGACACGGCCGCACGTCTACGACGGCATCGGGCGTGGCGGCGAGACGGACACCGACGCGGGCGTCTGACGCGACCATCTACGTCACGATCGACCTGCCCGCCCGGACCATCCTTGACGCACGCCGTCTCCCACCCGACCAGGCCCGCTCCGGCCGATGACAAGGAGAACGAGCCATGAGCCATCTCGACGAGAGTGCGCTGGACGATGCAGTGGCCACCCTGTCAAACGACGGCATCGACGTCGTGCGGCTGACCTATCCCGACCTCACCGGTGTCGAACGGGGCCGGGACATCCTGGCGAACCGACTGGGTCGGACCGCGGGCGACGGCGTCGCGTTCTGTCGATCCGTCTACGCCACCACGCCCACAGGTGATGTCGTGGATATCGAGGGGGGCATGTCGGCCGGCCTGCCCGACGTCGTCGCCTTCCCCGACCTCGCGACGCTCCAGGCCGTGCCTTGGGAGCCTGGCGTCGCGACGTGCATCGCCGACGTCTTCAACCCCGACGGGTCACCGTCGCAGGAGAGCCCCCGCTATGTCCTCAAGCGCATGATCTCGCAGTTCGACGAGCTGGGCATGCGGCCCCTCCTCGGCCCCGAATTGGAGTTCTACCTGCTCGAGCCTTGTGCGACGTCGGCAAACGGCTGGCGACGCTACGGAGAGGCTCCCGGAAATGTCTACGTCACCGGGCTCAAGGGGGACCCCGACAATGCCCTCCTGAGGTTCCTGCGCCACTTGGCGGCATACAACATCGACGTTTTCGCCGCCAACCACGAGTTCTCGAGCGGCCAGTTCGAGATCAACCTGTGGCACTCGGATGCACTCAGCGCCGCCGACCGTGCCTTCCGCTTCAAGTGTGCTGTCAAAGAGCTGGCGCGACAGGAGGGGAAGCTCGCCACGTTCATGGCCAAGCCCGCCAACGACGAAGGCTCGTCAGGGTTCCACGTGCACTTCTCGACCGTGGGTCACGACGGGGTCTCGCTGTTCGACGATCCCGATGGCGAATTCGGTCTCTCCGACCTGGCCAAGTCGGCAATCGCGGGCGTCCTGCGCCATGCTCCTGCGCTCGCCGCCCTCTGCAACCCCACCATCAACTCCTACAAGCGGTTCGGGCCGGACACCCTGGCACCGTGGCTGATCGACTGGGGCCTGGACAACCGCAGCGCGATGATCCGGATCCCCCCGGAACGTGGTCGGGCCGCACGTATGGAGTTGCGGCTTGGGGATGCCAGCGGCAACCCCTACCTCACGTTCGCCGCGCTCTTGGCGGCCGTCTATCTCGGTATCGAGGACGAGCTCCCCGCACCTGACCCGCTCGAAGGATACGGCTACGACAAGACCCGAGCGGAGCAGATCCCCGCCGATCTGCGATCCGCCCTGAACGCTCTGGAAGCCGACACCAAGCTCACCGCCATGTTGGGCGACCGGTTCGTCGATACCTTCCTCAACTACAAGCGAAACGAACTCGAACGCTTCGCCAGTTGGGTCACCGATTGGGAGTTCCGCGAGTACGCCTATCACCTGTGAAAGCCCCCGCAGACCGGCCGCGTTCGTCGGGTCGAAGCCGTACCGAGCTCGAGGGCCTCAGGCCACGTTTACGATATGCCGGTGCACGAGGTCGAAAAGGCGGTTCCTCCGGTCAGGTCCCTGCGCCCCATCCGGCGCGAAGGGAGCAGCCTCGCCGACGTCGCCTACCGCAGGATCAGCGAAGCGCTCCTCACCGGCCAGATCCCACCGGGCGAGCGTCTCGTGATGGATCAACTGGCGGATCAACTGCAGATCAGCCGCACTCCGGTGCGCGACGCCCTGTTGCGCCTGGAGCGAGAGAACCTCATCGAGCCGACCGGGAGGCGAGGTTACGTCGTCCGGGTGATGACCTCCGACGACGCCGTGCACCTGTACGAAGCTCGCGCGGCGATCGAGGGGTTCGCGGCCCTGCGGGTCGCCGAGATAGGCAAGCCGGCCATCGACCACGTGCGCCGGGCGATCACGGCCGCGAAGGGCACCAACACCGACGCACGCAGCGCCTTCGACGCGAATCTGGGCATCCACCGAGCGGTAGTCGAGGCAGCGGCGAACCCGGCGCTGCTCGAGCTCTTCGACGACATCTGGCAGCGGGCGCTGGGGCTCGCCCTCTTCGCCGACTTCTTCAGCCACGACCATCAACGACTTCCCGCCGACAAGGCCCACCAGCCCCTGCTCACGGCGTTCGGCAAGGGCGCCGACGCAAGCTTCGAGGCCATGCGCGACCACATCCGCGCCGGCCTGCGCGTGCACGACCGTTGACCCCGAGGGGGTCCGCCTACTCCTTGCATCCTCCCGAGCGTCCGTATACCGTATACCATGCAGCCGGCCACAGCGTGACGTGACGGACCAGTGCCGGACGGAACGGAGGCATTGTGTGCGGGATCTCAGGTCGGATCAGGAGGACCGTCGGGCCGGTCGGCCGCGAGGTCGTCGAGTTGGCCGCCCGGATGCGCCATCGTGGGCCTGACTCGACCGGCTTCGGCATTTACGGGATGCCGCGTGAGTCCGGGCTCGTGGTCCGGGCTTTCCTCGACGACAGGCGGGGCCTGGACGGCGCGTTGGAGACGCTCCGGTCGGTGACGAGAGAGGCCGGCAGCGACTTCACCGCGGACCCGACGTGGGACGACACGAGCCAGCCACACGTGCTCATCCGGGCCGAGATCGGCGACCTCGCGGACCTCGGTGCCTGGACGCTCGCGGTCGACGATGCGACCGATCTCCAGATCCTCTCGGTGGGTCGCTCGCTGGAAATCATCAAGGACATCGGCGACGCCCGCGAGGTGGACGACAAGCACCACGTCTCCGCGATGACCGGTACGCACGCGCTGTCGAGCATGCGCCTGGCCACCGAGTCGCTCGTCTCGCCGATCGCCAGCCACCCCTTCTGGGCGCGGCCTTTCTCCGACGTGTGCATCGTGCACAACGGCCAGCTGACGAACTACTACCTGTGGCGACGCAAGCTGGAACGTGCCGGATACCACTTCTCCAGCGAGAACGACTCCGAGCTCATCGCGGTGTGGAACTCGGTGCAGATGAGCCGGGGCCAGACCCTGGAGCAGTCGCTGCGCGCGAGCCTCGACGAGCTGGACGGAGTGTTCACCTATCTGCTCGCGACCCCCGACAGCATCGGCATGGCCAAGGACCGGTGGGCGATGAAGCCGCTGATCGGACTGCAGGCCGACGACGGGCTGACCCTCGCGACGGAGGAACAGGCACTGCGCGCCCTCTATCGGGAAGAGGTCCCCGTGACGAACTACGACGGGCGCTCGCTCACCGAGGTCTGGCCTGTCGTCACGGCGCCAGGGCGTGCGGCGTGAGCAGCGACCCGGCCCCGGTCGAGGTCCT
>APMI01063240.1_pt1 | contig 11325 bp, 9 predicted proteins | sample 667938 | NCBI WGS metagenome assembly APMI01 (sample SAMN01084076, study PRJNA167559) | wastewater metagenome | biome: Wastewater | place: Denmark: Ejby Moelle, Odense | collected 2011-11-28 | reverse complement strand
GGTATACGGTGGATTCGTACACCACGATGGCGCCCTTCTTCATGTACTTGCCAACGCTCTCGCTGGACTTCACCAGCGGGGTGAAGTCGGGCTGGTGGGCCTCGTCGACCGGGGTGGGCACGGCGACGATGATGAAGTCGGCTTCGGAGATGACCTTGGGGTCGGTGCTGCAGGTGAGGTGCACGGCGGCCTTGAGGTCTTCGCTGCTCACTTCACCGGTCGGGTCAACGTGGCGGGCGTAGGCGTCCACCTTTTCCTGGTGCAGGTCGAAACCGACGGTCTTTTGCTTCTTGCCGAACTCGACGGCGAGGGGCAGGCCTACGTAGCCGAGGCCGATAACTGCTATAACACTCATGATTCAACCTTAATAAAATTAATATAATTAGTTAAATATTCTACTTACAAACCAATTAATTCCCGATAAACAGCCATCGTCCTTTCTACTACAATTAGCTCATCGAACTCAACAAGAGCTTTAGCTCTAGCTGCCGCTCCTAATCTTTGACACAGAGCGGGGTCGTCATGTAATTTCGCAATAGCATCAGCAAGTGCGTGAGCGTTTTTAACCGGAACCAACAACCCATCTAAATTATCAACAACGACTTCTCGGCAACCAGGTACATCTGTTGTTACCAGTGGCAACCCACACGCACCAGCCTCAATCAACCCCTTAGGCAAACCTTCGCGATAGCTCGGCAGCACAACCGCATCTACACTTTTGAACAACAAGGGCATATCGCTTACATGCCCCAACCAAACTATTAAACCTTCCTTTACCCAAGCTGCTACAGTAGCCTCAGAAACTGAAGCAGGATTTCCGACATCCGGATCACCTGCAAGTAAAAAATCGATCTTATAGTTTTTCTTACGCAAATACCGCGCAGCCTCCACGTACTCAGCCAAACCTTTGTCCCAAAGCAAGCGTGCCGGCAACAACACACGGAATCGGTCACCTCGTCTTCGCTCACCAGGCGGACTAAAACGATCACAATTGACGCCTGAGCCAGGGATTAAGCGAACAGCACTAGAATCAATTAAACCCGCAAGCTCAAACAACGCAACGTCATCTGGGTTTTGCAAAATCAACCGAGAATCACGACCACCCAATGCCATACGCAACAAAGCACGAACAAGCGGACGTAGCAGCCGGGCTTTAATTTCATCGCTGGTAAAAACATATCCCATACCAGCTACAGCATTCACCCGAGCTCCAACCCTTGCTAGACGCGCTCCAAAAGAACCGTACACAGCACACTTAATTGTGAAACCATGAACCAGATCGGCTTTTTCGCTTTCAAACAATTTTTTTAGTCGCAAGACCAACGCGAACTCACGCCAAGGATTAAGACTCTGTCGCTGCATGGGCACAGGAATCCAACGAAATCCTAATTCGCGTAGCTTCTCCCCATACGGACCAGGAGGAGAAACAAGAACAACTTCATGCCCAGCATCTCGCAACGCAATAGCTAAAGAACGACGGAAGTTATACAAATACCACTCCGTATTGGCGAAAAGAATTACCTTCAAATCAGCCCCCAAAGACAAACGTAGTGATCATGAGAAAAGTGGCACCCACACAATCAAAAATTTAAAAACTTTCTTTCAAATTTGAAAATTTAAAAGATTTATATTTAACCCAATCGCCAATGAGGACCTCGAAAAACCTCATTTTCCTAAAATTCGCCTTCATCAAATCAACGACTTACGGCACCGGTCTTCGTGAAATCGGGGGTTTTTCGAGGTGCCCAATAAACGAAATAATTTTTAAAAAACACTCACACATCGACGAAAAACAAAGCGAGAATGCAATTTAAAAAACACCTTCATCTTAAACAAGATTAAAAAACTCCTGACAAAAATTAGCTAACGAAATAATTTTCGGAATCTACCAATCGCAAATAAAAGGCCTCATACTGCTTTACGATTGAATTAATTTCATAACATTCCTGCACTCGTTTTCGCGCGCGCAAGCCCAAGCTCTGCCTTTCAGACTTAACCATGCCGAGAAGAGTAAGAACATCGCGCGAAAGACCTTCCATATCCCCCACATCAACGACCATACCGGTATCACCGACAATATCAGCAGAGTCACCAGCATCGGTAACAACACAAGGAACCTCACATGCCATAGCTTCACCAAGTACATTGGGAAATGCTTCTCCATGCGATGAAGAAACCAATAAATCTAATGAGGCCATTATTTTTGGAATATCATCACGACGACCCAAAAAATGTAAATTAGCAGCATCACTAAATTTTTTTACATAATCCATTAATGGCGCATTGCTTTTTTCCAAACCTTTACCGACAAGAACAAAGTGAACATCGGAGCGTGCCTTCACGACCAAATCCGCTGCAATCAAGAAGCCCTCGATATTTTTCTGCGGATTGTATCGTGCCACTAACCCTACTAAAGGAGTTTCTTGAGACAATGACAATTCATCTCGTATTAATTGACGTGCTGAATCATCAGGTTTAAAGCGACCAAGATCAAATCCATTCGGAACAACAACCATTCGACTTTCATCGTAACCATATTCAGCATGAACCCTCTTCGCCTTAATCGAACATGTCATAATACGCTTAGGCAAGTGACGTGAGAGATGGGCGCACAACTTCACGATTCGCAAAGTCATACCTTTGTTGACATCTGCATTCAAATTACTGTGGCGCACCCCCCAGCCGACAGCTTTAATACCTGCAGCTCTAGCTGCCAAACCACCTAGTAGATCCGCGTGATACATCCATGTGTGAACCACGTCGGGCCTGAGAGTACGCAACCGCGCGATCAACTTTAGGAACTTCATTAGATTCAAAGCTCTCGCCTGCATTCCCAACGCCTCTACTGGAACGCCTAAAGACTGAATTCGTGGCCCGAAATCCCCAAGGGTGGATAAGGAAATAACATGCGGTTCAAAAACTTTACGATCAAGGCGCTCTATCACTTTAAAGAGCATAGTTTCAGCGCCCCCTGTTCCGAGCCCAGTTATTATAAAAACGACTTTCACCTTATTAACACCTCTTTTTAACGCTCAAAGTACCTCTGGTCTCAACTCCATGCAGGCCTAACACGACTGAGCTTAAGAGAAAGATGAAATCCCCCCAACCAAGTATGTGTCGAAGACCACCTTCAAAAATCATAAAAAAAATCAAATAAACTAAAGTCCCTATCGACACACCCAACATATTTTTGCTTTCGGCAGCCAACGAGATGGACCTGTGAACAAAATTCACTTTCTTTGCAATGAGGAACACAACTGAAATAATGAGAAAAAAAGGAAGTACCCCGCCAGCGAGAAGTATCCACAAAAATCCGCTATCAAGCGGAGAGTGATATTTCTCCATCACAATAGCACCGACAGATGGGCCATAAGGAATCAAAGACGAATCAACGAAAGCATTCCAAGGAACAACAAATGTACCCGACGCTCGATCCTCCAAGGCATCAGCTCGAGCAATAAAGTTTGCAATAAAATCGCCTGGCAAAACGAAATAAAAAGAAGCAATTAGCGCAACCAAGACCGCAAAAGCAGCCCAAAGATTTTTGGCCCCGAAAAACGTCCAAATCACAATCAGGGCAGAAAAAGCCAATCCTAAGAAACTCGTTCTACTTCCCGTCAATGCCACATTAAAGCCGCCAAGTAAGAAAAACGGCAAAAAGAGAAAAAGTCTCCAACGCTGCTTATCAAAAAACAAGAACGAAAAAATAATAGTCAACGATGAATACATGGCATGGCTATTTGGATTTCCACCACCGCCATATCTCCTCAAAATAGATAAATCTAAATGTGGAGGATAAAAATACAGCTTTAAAATCAAGAACGTCACCAGAAAAAAAGAGGTAGCAATAAAAACTGGACGCAATGCTTTCGAACCACAAGTCCACATGCTAAATAAAAAAACCACCATCAAAAAATAGCCGAGGTTGTAGGAAATCGCAGCCCCACCGTCGAAAACAAACGAAAGGGCCATACAACCTAGAAATGCAATATATACTTTAAGAAAAAGAGGAAGCGAGATCAGGCTGATTTTATTTTTTGAAACCAAAAAATCCATAAAAACCAAAACACCAACAACAAAGACAGAATACTTTCTTTCGGGAAGAGACACAGGGAGCACTTGGAGACTTTCCTCGTCAAAATACTGGAGGCTCTCTAGGGCCTGGTCTCCCGTTCCGAACAAATAAAAAAAAAGACTAACAAACGAAAAAGTCACAAGAATAAAAGATCGACGACTTAGCATCGAACCTCCTAATTTAACCGAAACTTATATTGAAAAATCCAAAAAATAACCATCAACTCGGCACCTAGATAAACTACGATTCCACCACATCGAGCCTTGTAATTACCTCAAACAACCCATACAACACAAAATCCAATTCAGACAAGCGCTTTTTCACGAGAAGTGACAATAAAGTCAAAGGAAATATGCAAAGCGGCAGGCCTTGATTTTAGATTAGAACCAAAAATACTAAAGGATTTGGGTGCAATGAGGCGCTTTTAAGCCATAAATAAAAAAATTTAAGAACGGGTGTTCGAAGATCCATATAAACAAAACTGTTTTGGACTAATATATTTTTTAGAGAAGCCAATGTTCAGCCAATCGCCCAACCTCAAACTCTTGAACTCGATTCAATCCATTCGTCACAAGACTATTTCTCAAAGCACCATCAGTGATAACGCGCCTAATGCCGTCAGCCAATCCTGACACATCTCCCTCAGCAATCAAAATACCACTTTCCCCATTTTGGATAATTTCAGAAGGGCCGTAGGAACAATCGTAGCTCACAACAGGGCAACTATTACTCATGGCCTCGACTAAAACATTACCCCATCCTTCATGTCGGGAGCTAAGCACAAAACACAGAGCATGCTTATACCAATCCATTACATCTTCGACAGTTCCAGGCAAAGAAACACGGTCTCCGATACCAAGCGAAGACGCCTGCTTCACAAGAGCGCTGCGCTCCTTTCCCTCGCCAAGAATAACTAGCTTTAATGAGACATCATTAATTTCTGAAAAAGCCGTTAAAAGCCGATCAAATCCTTTTTGGGGATGCAATCTACCGACGCCAAGAATGAAACGATCAGGATACTTTCCAGTTAGAAAATCGCTACCTCCAATCCCTTTTGGAGGAGCAGGATTTGGAATAGCGATTAGCTTAGACTTAGGCACACCAAGAATACAAAGGGCGTTTTTGACACCGGACGAGACAGCTACGACTTTTCGTGGCCATCGATACATGATTGGCATCAAAAGGCGGTGTGATCTAGGAAAACGCGCTGGATCGTTATGCACGCTAACGACCAATCTGTTCAAATCCCCAGCCAGCGCTAAAGAGATGATCGAAGGAAAATTCGCACTTTCCATGAAGCTAATTACTCGATCAGGCTTCTCTGCCCTGACAAGCCTGTTTAGCCTAAAAATCCGGTAAGCTGCATTAAAAGCTTTCCTCAATACACCGCTTTTAGCTGGCAAATGCAAGTCAATGAGTTGCCCCCCAAAATCATAAGCAGGGGAAGATCCATCGTAGACGGCCAGTAATACCTGATGCGACTTCGCCCACTCCTGAGTAAGCAACGACACAACTCTTTCAGCGCCGCCACGACGCAAGGAGGGAATAACGGCTAATATCTTCAAGATATACGTCCTTGGATAATTTTTAGATAAAACTCATCGAGTTGTTCAGCAATCTTTGGCCAGTCCAACCGCTCAGCAAAATTGCGTCCATCATTTCCAAACTTGCTACGCACTTGCGGGCTCGCCATTTCAATGAGTGCATCGGCAAGCGCATCTGGCTTATTCGGCGGCACTAACAACCCACCTCGAGAATCCCCTATTAACTTCTCCAAATAGCCAACATTAGTACTCACTACAGGCAAACGGTGCGCCATTGCCTCAAGCGTAGCAATAGAGAAACTTTCATAAAAAGATGTTAATACAAAAACATCTGCTACTGAAAGCCAGCGATGCACTTCGGATTGAGCCTTATATCCCATAAAATGGACTTGCTGGGCGATACCAAGCCGCCCTGCTTGTGCTTTTAGGCCTTGCTCCGTCGGGCCATTTCCAATAACAAGCCAATTCCAAACAACGCCTCTTTTTTTAGCTATCGCTATTGCATCGAGCAATAAGGTATGATTTTTAACCGGGACCAATCTTGCGGTCGTTACTCCCAGCAATGCAGCCCTGTCAAGCCCGAGAGCTTCATACATCTCTGGACGGCTAGCGGACACAGAATCAACTGCATCAATATCCACTCCCGGTTCCACTATATTGAAATCTACGCCCTTTTCAAACTCTAAAGCCTCCAAAGCCCACTCTGTAGCTCCGTGCGTAAATAAGCCGAAATGAGGATTTAAACGGAGAGTCGATAGACGACTCCGCACGAGGCCAGACGGAGGACCAGGAAGCCATGAAATGACTGACATAGGCCGCCTTGTCTGGCTCAACAACCAAGTCGGCAAATTGAATAACGAGCAGCACTGAACAACATCGAAAACAATATCTTGAGCAGAGATCCACCGCTCCACTGCCCTCTCAAATAAATAATTATCTAAATGATAAAAAGCAGCTGACAATTTTCTATGAAACCGCTCTGTAGCATAAGAAAACCTACGTAACTCTGGCACAGAAAGGTAAACAACATCTAAATCACAAAATAAATTATTTGGAGATCTAAAGTAAGGCTTTCCTGTAATCAACTTTACCTTATGCCCTCTTTCCTGAAGATGGCGAGCAGCATTTAGATCAAAAGACTCCCCCCCACCAAAGAGCATACCAAGGGCGCGATTAACGATAAGAACATTCAAACCATTTACCTCATATAATTTCGCCTAGACAACCTGAAGAGTCAGCAGGGCAACCGCACCCAAACGTTATGACGCGGTTGACTCAAAATCTGCTCAAAATTTAGGAAAAACCGCCCCTTTCTGGTCGCCCAAGATGCTGCCACCGACTAGTGGAAGACGTTGCGACTTCCCGAGGGCCTCTTCTCTGCCTAAGAATTGAGCTATTTTCTAGTAACGTGACGATTTATCACATTAAGGTGTGATTGCCCTGAAGAGTCAGCGTTCATCAGTTCTTGCAAAACAACGAGAAACTGGTTTAAAAATCATATTCAGTTCACGAGCACGTTCTATGAGACGTGACAACGTTTTGTGCATCTCCGGGCAATCTCTAAACTCCCAATAATGAGTCGCCACAACAAAAGGAGCAGAATTTTTTGAACACATATCTAGACTTTTAATTAAATCATCAGGGTTTGCCCGAGGAGTTAAAGCATAAGCACGTAGTTCTCGGCGCCCTCCAAAGCAAAGAGGGAACGGATAGGCATCACCGTGCTTTAAACGCCAAGACCACCGTTTAACGTATGCGAAGAGATAATCAAGCGTCACAGGACGATCCCCTCCAGCCCCCATGATTCCCGACAAATCGAGATTAGCTTTTCGAATGGCGACCACCCCATCTTTACCAATCGTATTGCTCGGAGGAACAAAAATTTTTATTTTTGTCTCAAGTAAATCTTCAAGATAAGTCTTACCCTTCAATACTTCTGAAATTAATTGCGACCTTGACTTCCACCCAAACTCACCGACCCATCGCCCTTCTATCTTCCTGTACTGGTGATTGAATCCATGAAGCATCACCTCTACTTCCCCAAGCCGAATTTTACTTATCAACCAGCTAACAAGAGCTTCATTCTCTCCTAGTGGCAATTCAACGTCAGCAGGGTAACTAGAATTAAAACTGCGCCCTCGATGTTCAGGAACAGAAAAAGGAACAACAGCGAGAGAAATCGGAACCTTTCCCCAATAGTTCGAATAAACAGAATCTAGCTCTTCAGGGGAGGTAAAGAACGACGTATCGTCGTCACGGATAGCAAAAAAACTCATCAAATCACCACAACTTAAATTTAATTAAAATTAAACAATATTTTGCAACCCATTGAACCTATATAAATTAGCTCACCCAAATTGCAAAAAATGGCACCTCACACATGCCCCAGATGAAACCGGGTAACGAACGTTTCGGCGACGCACATAGGAGGCAAGAGGATCGAATTTTTGAGTAATACGTTGGCTGAGCTCGAGTCATACATCGACTTCGTGGCGCTGGCGGCTGAGGCGGATGGCATCTCGCCCCAACCGGTAAATCATGCAGGTCGATAAACTGCGATGCGCTACCGAGACGGCAGTTGGTCTTCATGCGCTTATACAACCTTTCGAAACGCAGATGGAGAACGAACTCCAACGGCTTAATCGCATGAGCTACAAGAATCCTTACGGGTTGGCTAACCCGGCGAATATCGAGCACGTGTTCGGGGCACTCAGAGGGATGACTAGCAATTTTCGTCGTGCCGTCGGTCAGGCGTGGAGAAAATTTGTGATAACGATGGTGGCAGCTTTGCGGCATGCTTATATTCAGACGGCCGAAATCGAGAAATTCTGACGCCCAAAATGGACGGTGCTTGGTTCGACTCGAGGCAAAAAGGAGATGCACTACCAGAGAGAGGAATGATTTGCCGAAGAAATTGAATCGGATTCGATCGCGACCATCGTTGCCGGGCATAAATCATTGAAAATATCTGCTTATTTTAAATACCTAAAATTAATCAATACATCGTCTTGTTGTGAAGCACGTATTAATTTATTTTTACAACTTTTGGCAGAACCCGCTTAATCGTCTGGCGAACAAGACCTCTCTCCTCCCCAAGATAAAACATACCTGCAGTCAAAAGCGTGGCGCCGACTCCTAAAAAACAGACAAAAAGCGAAAAAATATTACTGGCCCCATAAGAAAAAAGATTAGGGAAAATTAAATAAAATGGCGCCAAACAAACCACGATCCAACATGACCACTTAACATGTCGAAGCCAAGCAATCCGATAACTAAGGGACTCAAGTCCATGAAGACCACTAAGCAACATTATCCAATAGCTCATAGATGTGGCCAATGCAACACCAATAACTCCCCATTTAAACACGAACAAAAACAATGAGCCCAAAATTGCATTTGCAAACATACCCATAACTGTCCGTCTAACCATAAAGCCAATTTTTTTTTCGACCTGAAAAACTTGATCAAGCGGCCCTATAAGAAATAGAGGGAGAATCATCCATACAGAGGCTTTCATTGTGCTGGCAACACTTTGAGCGTTTTCAACTGTAAATGCTCCACGTTTAAGCAGTAAATCTACCAAAGGCTCTCCGGCACTGAGCATGAAACATGTCGCCCCCAAACCCATGAGTATCGCCATGGAAATAAGATCATTTAACTTTGAACTACGAGCCTGAGAATCCGGAGACGCCGCAATTATCGTAATAAAAGATCCGGAGAGAGCAACGAGGCTTGGCAGCAGAGTTGTCAGCGTCATTGCGTAAGCGAGCGCAGAAACCGCACCGGTCGGCATAAAGGAAACAAATAGGCGCTCTGTTAAAACATAAACATACTGTGCCCCCTGAAGAACCAACAAGCCAGGAGCCAAAAGCAACGACTGACGAAGAGCTGCGGAAAAGGGATTGTCAAAAGAGATTGCGTATTTCCAAGTCTTTAAAAAAAGATAAAAAAACGCCCCAATAACCCCAAGACTAAACGACCACAACAACACATGGGGATCATACTTAAACTGGTAAACACAAACTAAAACTATTAGTGCAATAAAAAAATCCGATTTATATGCGGGGGCAAACTGTCTTAGCGCTCGTAAAATAGCGCTCATAAGTCGCAACGGCACATAAAGAATTATTACGGGCAACAGCCAAGGAATTGCTTCCGCAAGTAGTTTTTTTCTATCAGGCTCAAATCCTACAGCCACTATCGCCAGCTCGTCTCTAAAAAAATAGAGCGCGGCTCCTAAAAACAAAGAAGCCATAAGCGTTATTACAAATAGGCCAGACGCAATCTGTTTAAAATCTTTCTCACGCCCCTCTTGCCATGCCCTCACCATACTCGGCACAGCAACAACATCCATTAAACTAGCCCACGAAAAAACCAACACGCCCAAAAGCGCAGTTACCATATAAAAGACATCTAACTGAGCACTCAACCCAATAGCAGCGGCAATAATTACATGCTTCAAAAGGCCTGCAACACGATCTAGGCCTTTCCACACAACCGATGAGCCAATTGACCGCAAAAAAGACTCTTGAACCATCAAACACCACTCAATGAATTAATGGAACGAATATACCAAGGCATAGCTACCTCAATTCCCTTAACAATGTCGAATTGAGGTGCATAGTTCAGCATGGACTGAGCTTTTCCAATATCAGCCTGCGAGTGAAGCACATCGCCCGCTCGAAAGTCACGATAAACAGCAGATTTTTTGTAGTCCAGTCCATTCACACTCAGTGATTTTTGCAGCATCACATACAATTCATTAAGACTCGTACGCCCACCAAAAGCGACGTTGTAGACATGGTTCCGAACGGAAAAATCACTTGTGGTAGCAGCTAATAAATTAGCCTGAACTGCATTTTGCACATAGCAAAAATCGCGGCTCGTCTCACCATTTCCATTAATAAATACATCATCACCCTTAATCATCGAAGCGATCCACTTTGGAATAACAGCGGCATATGCACCATTTGGATCTTGACGCGGGCCAAAAACATTAAAATAGCGAAGCCCAATAGTGTGAAAACCATAGCTTCGCGAAAAAACTTCAGCATAAAGCTCATTTACATATTTCGTGACCGCATATGGGGAGAGTGGCTTGCCAATAATATGCTCCACCTTCGGCAAGCCGGGATGATCACCGTAAGTTGAACTACTGGCTGCATAGGTGAAGCTTTGAACACCAGCATCACGTGCAGAAAGCATCATATTAAGAAAACCATCAATGTTTGTTGCATTACTGGCAATTGGATCGTCGAGTGAACGCGGAACAGAGCCAAGCGCAGCCTGATGTAAGATGTAGTTGACTCCAACGCAAGCCCGACGACAGTCGTCAAGTCTACGAATATCACCTTCAATAAAAACAAAGCGCTTCCATTGCTCCGGCGTAACTAAAGATTGAACTTCTTTTAAGTTATGCTGATGACCAGTAGCAAAGTTATCAAGCCCTACAACGAACTGATCTAGTTTTAGCAGTGTTTCAAGTAGGTTGCTACCGATAAAGCCAGCCACCCCGGTTATAAGCCATTTCTTAGAAGTTAAAGGCAGGCTAGCCATAAGTTGGTCGTAAGCAGTCATAAAGTCCGTGGCAATAAAATTAATAGTTTATTTTTACAGAAAATATAAATAAATTAAAAATAAAAGATATTTACCTTATTTACTTTGACCGTAAGAATACCGATAAACATACCCTTTGTATCCATATCG
>APMI01023477.1_pt1 | contig 11330 bp, 13 predicted proteins | sample 667938 | NCBI WGS metagenome assembly APMI01 (sample SAMN01084076, study PRJNA167559) | wastewater metagenome | biome: Wastewater | place: Denmark: Ejby Moelle, Odense | collected 2011-11-28 | reverse complement strand
GGACGCCGGGGGGGGCCCCGCCACCAACGCCGCGCGCCGTCGGGATGTCCACCAATCGCGAAAGGCGCGCGCCATCGCGATCAACAGGCTCGCGAGAGCAAAGGCGATCCAGCCGACAAGACGGGTCGCGGCATATAACAGGTGATATACGAGGCGGAACAAGACTACGATCATGGTGGTGGTCCCCGTTCTTTGGGAAGTTGAGCGCGTTGGACGCGCTCAACTTGGATTGAGGCCGACGACCTTGCGCGGATCGATTTTCAGCCAGTTGCCGCCTCCGATCGGCATTGCCCCGCGATTGCCACGCGTCGCTGCAATTTTGAACGGCGCCTCATAGACCTTGCCGCCGAACCACACGCGCACGACGCCCTCGGGCGGGGCCGGCAGATCACCGGCGTAGAGATTGATGGCGATCTCGGTCTTGGACAGATCAATCGCGCGTGTGTATTCGACGAACTCGAATTGCCTGTCGCCGGTCGCCGAGGTGAAGTCCTTGTTGAAGAGGCCTTCATCGGTACGAGTGCTGCCGTAGAAAAGCCAAGGGCTCTTCGTATCGCCGCGCGTGTAAAGATCGAGATCGCAGGGCGCGGTCCATTTAATGCCGATCCATGCGACGCCCAGCGTCGTCGATGGCGGCGTATGGCTCAGCGGGATGTCATCGCGGAGAAAATATTCGCCGGGTTGCGCCATGCTGGCGGGGACGGTCGCCGCGAGGGGCGGCCGCGCGCGCAACATTTCGAGCTTGGACTCCGCGCCCAGCGTATAGGTCGCCTGTCCCGAACTATCGTTCGCCAAAGCGCGTTTCAGACACGTCGTCAGGTCGTAGCTGAAGGTGCCGACCGTACCGTCCTGCGCGCGGGTCCACAGCGACCAGAACCGCCGCACGGATTCCTCATGGGCCTTCGTGGCGAAGGCATCCTGACCGCCGGGCCAGCAATAGTGGATTGTGGCGCCGCTCAGGCGATTGGCGAGACCACTCGTGCCAAACGGACTATCCGAAGGCGCCGCCTTGATATGTGCGTCCGACGGGTAGAAGCGATTGGTCATGGCGAACCGCCCGTCGCGCGGATCGAAATACAGCCAGCCGCCAAGCACCAGCACATCAGCATTTTTATCGGGCAGGGCGGGCACGACGTTGCGGCCAATTTCGTTGAGCACATCGGGGATCATGATGTTCTCGGGGATGTTGCCGGGATCGGGCATTGCCGGCAGTATGGCGAGCGTTCGCAGAACCGGTGCGAATTGCTCGGCGAGCTTGCGCTTGGCCCAGGCGGGGTTGCTTGTGCGTGCATCCTCGGACGGGCGTATCGTGGCGAGTTGCTCACCGCGAGCGCTATAGAACACGACTTGATCACCGCGTTTGATCGTCGCCAAGGCGCTGGCGAAGGCATTGAAATCCTCGCGCTTGTCGCGCGCGGTGTTCGGCGGCAGGACAACTATGAGGGTGTGGGCGCTGCAATTGGCGATGGAAAGAAGCAGCGCGACCAGCACCGAGACGCAGGCGATAATCTTCGTCATGGTCAGTCTCCTTCAGGGTTCAAAAAATCGCGATTGGCTTTGGCGACCGCCGCTTCCTGGGCGTTCCTGGCGCGGCCGATTTCCAGACGGACCGCGAAGCGGGCTTTGTCCTCGACGGCGCGAGCGGCAGCCTCGAATGCGCGGAGAAAATCCTCGGCTTCGGCGATCGCATCTTCGACGATCTCGATCTGGTTCTCGATGGCGTTGCCAAGTTTCTTCGTGTGCGCGTAGGCCGGGTTATCGACCTCGATTTGCTTGCGTCCGCCGAGGAGGAGTTTTTCAGCAGCGGCAAGTGTGATACATCCGAGTGTGATGTCGGCGACAAGGTGCGTCAGCACCAGCGTGATGGCCGGCAGGCGTGTGTTCGATATCCCGGCCATGAGCCAGGCCGATGCGCCGGTTTCCGGCGAGAAGACCAATGCAAGCGTGACGACCCACGCCGTCAGGCAGGTCATTCCGATGACCGACATCACGGCGAAGAACAATTTTTTGAAAAGCCCCGGCGTCAGGGATGCGTCGATCGCCTTGAGTGCCACGCTTCCGAGCACTGCGGCGCCCATGAAGAGCGACGCTCCCGATGGATCGGTTGCGTACATGTCCGAGCCGGACCGAACGATGTAGGCGACGCCCACTGTGTTCGATGCGTACAGGGCGAAACCGGCCAGCACCGCCTGGAGGGAAGCCGCGACGTAGTAATAGAGCGGCTGCCTGAATTCACGTTCCGCGGTGATGCGCGTCCAGAACACATCGGTGCGACCCAGCATGCGGTCGAAGCGCGCCAATTCCCGCATCAGCCGCGCGATCTTCCGATCGCCGCGCGTGATTTCCATTTGGGCGCCATAGACGCCAGAATTCTCGCTTTCTAACTTGTTGCGCATCCTCTGCGCGAGGGCGTTCTCGCCGTTTGGCTCGAGAGCCGCGAGACGGACCTCGTTGATGTCGAGGGGCGGAATATGAAGCGCCAGACGCCCGGTCGGCTTCTTGTTCACATGCATGTTCATGACCGATCTCCCTGGGTTGAAGCGCTCTCGACGCGGCTAAAACCCGATGACTGGTCGGGCGCGAGAATTTCCGGCGCAATCGCGACGCGCCAATGATCGATCAATGCGACGAGCATCCCGCGTGGGTCGCTCTGCCAGGCGCCCGGATGGACGAGACGCCGCAATAAGGTGCGTTCGCCGACAAAGCGGACATCGTAGACATTGGCGATGTTCAGGATGGGTGCGATGATTTCAGCACGCCCCTCGATTATCGGCGGCGAAGTTGGCGATACGCGGTAGACAACGATGTCCGCGCCGATTGGCAACGGATGAGCCGGAGTAGTGAGGGACACACGCGCTGACGTTTCGGCGAACCGCTGCGACCGCCGCGCGGCGCGTGACGCGTTCTGATTCACTCTGCGCAAGAGACTCTCCTCGTTGCATGAGGATCTCTCGCTGGAGAGTTCGGCGTACAGCGCACCAGATGACGTGCGCTGTCGGATTCGAAAATTACTTTGTCGGGGACGTTGTACGAGCCTTCCCCGAAGTTATCCCATGTGCCGTCGGGGGTCGGTCGCTGAAAAAGCACGAATTCTTTCTTCATGAATTCTGTCCTTCGCTGTGGGCGAGAAGTGCTCCCTATTGCGAAGGATATGCGTGCTTTTGGGATCAGCTCAGCTCAAGTGGTAAATTTCGGAAAAGTTCACGCAGAGTTCCCGCGTTTTCAAAGAGACAGATGATGGCGGAATTCAATTTCTGGCGCGCAAGAGCCTAAGGCGGTGATGGACGCGTTTGTTTGGCCGTGCTTCGCGGTCTCCTGCGCATACTGGGACGCACCAGTCTTGCGTGCCCGTGCTTCGTGAGTTTGCCACGCAATTCGCTGGAAGTGAGGTTGACCAGACTCATAACCGAGCTCGCGGTGCGTTCACACCGAGCCAGCGTCAAACACGCTTCCAGGCGTTGCTCCTCCCTTCGCAATGCGAGCGGATATTTCGCGATGGCTTCGGAAGGCGTGATAGCTTCGCCAAATTCGGCAGCAATCTCCGTTAGCAACTCGGATTTTTGTGAGATTTTATCGGCATTTCGTGCCCAGAGGATATTGGGGTAGTACAGTCCAGCCTCGAGAATGTGCCGCGCGCTCAATCCAGTTTTCTCCGCGATTTTCTCGGCGAATTCATATGTTCGATGAATTGGGAATTCGGCTTTTCGGAAAGCGCGCGCTACAGTGTCGAGGTCGACTTTGCTGCCTTCACTGACGAGCCGCGCGTGGGTGTCAATCGCGCGGACGGTCATGCGGTGCAGATAATCCGCGACCGTGAAAACGCCGCCCGAACTTTCTGCTTGCTCGGCGGCGTCCTTGGCGAACACCTCAGAGAAGTATGCATTAATTCGTAAATAATTGTCTTGATGAATAACGCCAATCATACCGTAATAATACTACAACAATTGCGTAATGCATATAGCGTTATTGCTTTCGTCGTGAATTGACATATCTATACAGTAATAATGGCAATGATAACGGTTATTGGCTCGTGTCTATCAACGCGCAGTCTTCAGAGGGGGTGCCGGCTTTAGCCGGTGGTGAAACCGCCGTTCCACTACTCAATCCCGTCCAATTCGCCTCGACCCAGACTCTGAATCTGTACCTATATGCCTCTAAACTCGACTTCGATGACATCTCGCGCGCCCTCGCAATCGCGGAAGAGGCGTGCGCGCAACAAGAGCTCTTTCAACTGGCGCAGATCCATCTCGCGCTTGAATCTTGGCCTGTCGTGCTCATTGAGAGCGAGCGTGCTCAATGGAAAGCCAAAGTATTTTTGGTTCGATAGTAGTTCTTCCCCCAAATATGTAGAGCCTTCGGAGACGATCACAAAACGGGAGGAGCCAATGCAGCTTCGGTTTTCTCGTACCCACGAAATAATGCTCCAGAAAAGAATGTTGGGTAGGTGACTGTGAAGGCTCTTTTGAGTAACCGAACTGTCCGTTGATAGACCGGAAAAATACCAGTATGTGCGGGGGCGTCCGGAAGCGGCCGCGGAAATATCCTTGCCTAGGAGTTTGTGCTCGCTCGTTCTCCGTTCAATAAAATCGAGAGCCCACTTTTTGGGTACAGGAAAGAACCCGGTGATTGCCGCGATCTGCTTTTTCGGGCCAATTGAACTGTAGAGGAAGCCGGGCGGATACGCCTTCCACCATTCCATAAACAGTTCATAGGGGATATCTTCGACGTCACTTCGTCCTTCTTCCATATAGCCTTCTACGTCAAATCCAAAGTAAACGTCACGCAGTGTTGACTCTGTTGATATCTGTCGGCCGTATATATTTTCCCAGCGTTCTTCCCAACCCCGTTGCATGCCAATGCGTAGCTGCTCGCGAATGGGCCCCAAAGATTGATTGTCGCCACAGAAAACGTCTTGGATTGGACCCCAGAATTCACGGCGACAAGCGGATTCATTGCGCTTCCAGTTGCTGATGTTGCGCCTCATTCCGTCCTCAGTGACTGTTCTCCTCTTCTTGTAGTACCCTTCGAATGTCACGGTTAGTTCCGCAGCCAATTCCTTGTCGTCCCACCAATTTCCCTTTTTTCCAAGGGCGATATTTTCGAGCTTGATCCGGGGCCGGATGCCGTTGTTCATGAGCCAGCGAAGCTGCTCGGGAAATTTCATTTCGCCGAATTCCCGAATGATTTTGTCGCAACTGACCGCCATAGTCTTTCCCCGTCTGACTATTTGTGATCGCCATCGTCATCGAGAGACTTCATCATGACGATGGATACCTGATGAAAGCCGTTTTTCTCGAACCAATGGTGCGGTCCGGCGTTCGTGAGCCCGCTTTCGAGGAAGACGCGCTTCAGATTCTTTTCCCGCATGCGATCCATGATCCAATCCATGAAGGCTTGGCCAATACGATTGCCTCGCTCCCCCTGCGCGACCACGATGTCTTCAAGAACCCCGAAGGGGATCGCTGCATCGGTCTCGAATTCCACGAGCGCAACACCAGCTAGCGCTCCGTCGACGATGCAAAGCGCGATCCGCTTCGTGCCACCATTGTCGTCATTCGCTCGTTCCGTGAATTCGCGTCTTACGACGTTGAAGAGATCCCGAGACCACGTCGTCGGTGTGTCGGCGCGGCCGAACATAAGCTCCGAATGAGAAATATAAGACGGGCCGCTTTCCACGTTTTCCACGAAAAACCGCGCCGTCTCCTCGACTTGGGATTGTTCCGTCAACCATTCGAATTCCATCTCGAAACTTCCTTCAGCTGCCCCGGTTTGGGGGAGACGACCAAGCAGATTGGATCGTATGGGCAAATTTCGTGGGAATGACAACGTTCAGGAAAAGTTCGGAAAAGTTGCACCTAAAAATACAATAATTCAATGGGATGGGCCGCTGTGGTGGACGTTCGATCCCACTATCAGCGCTTACCTATCGCAATATTTTCCTCTCCGCGGGAGATCGCCGCGAAGCGTGCCGTCGCCGGCCTCGGTGTTGCCGTGCAGTTCCCTGGCTCGTCTCCGCCTTGGCGGTCCGCAGGGGCGTCCTCTCATGGGGGACGTTCACCGGGCCCGCTGGCCATTCAACGCGGCTCGCTTCCTCCCCCGGCAAAAGAAGTCCGGTGTCGTGCAGCTCCGCCCCGCTGCGCGACGCGCGAACGCGCGGCTTTTGATCGGCCGGCTCATGGACCCGGTCGCCTTGTCCCCACGAGGCCGCAATCGCGCGGCCCGCAAAAGGGGAAACCGCCATGACCAAAGAACGCTTCGACATTCATCAGCACATCACGGATCAAATCATCGCGACGCTGGAACGCGGCGTCGGTGAATTCAAGCTTCCCTGGCATCGCACCGCCGGCAATGTCATGCGCCCCACCAACGTGGCTTCGAAAAAGCCTTATCGCGGCGTCAACATCCTGACTCTCTGGGCGAGCGCCGATGCGCGCGGCTTTGAGTCTGGCCTTTGGGGCACCTATCGCCAATGGGCCGAGGCTGGCGCACACGTCCGCAAGGGCGAGAAAGCCGCCTACATCGTCTTCTACAAAGAGTTTCTCGTCGCTGGCGATGACGATGAGGACACCGAAAGACGTCTCTTCGCTCGCGCGACGCCGGTCTTTTCAGCCGAACAGGTTGAAGGATATGCTTTGCCTTCGGTCGATACTACGCCGAACGTGGTCGAGCCCATCGTCCATGCCGAGGTCTTCGTTGCGCAGACGGGCGCGCAAATTGTTCATGGTGGATCGCGCGCGTTCTACCGGCCCGCGACCGATCACATCCAGATGCCGCCGCGCCAAGCATTCATCGGCACGCCGACAAGCACGCCGGCCGAATCCTACTATGCCACGCTACTGCATGAGCTGACCCACTGGACAGGCGCCGAAACACGGTGCAACCGGCAACTCGGCAAGCGCTTCGGTGATCAGGCCTATGCCATGGAGGAACTCGTAGCGGAACTAGGCGCGGCTTATCTCTGCGCAGATCTCGCCTTGACTGCCGAGACGCGCGAGGACCACGCCGCTTACATCGCGCCGTGGCTGGCGGTGCTGAAATCTGACAAGCGGGCCATTTTCACGGCCGCGGCCCATGCGCAGCGCGCGTGCGATTTTCTGGCCACTTTTGGCAAGGCGTCGGATGCGCCACTGCGGGTTACTTGAGCGCTCACGGTTTTGCGCCGCGCCGTTCCTGCGCGCTCACCCAGTCGAGCAGGACGGAGCGGCGCGCACAAAGCAGCGAGCCAAGCCGGAACACCGGCAGGCGCGAACTCTCCGCGAGATGATAGACCTTGCGGCGTTCATTGGCGTCGCCGAACAGAAATTCGGCGATTCTGTCCGCCCCGCGTAACAGGTCGCCGGAAAACTCCGGTTGTGGAGTGGAGTGCGTAGGTTGAATGTTCATGGTCGTCTCCCTTCGTTGTTGTTTTCTTGCAGTCGCTGACGCTGGCTCCGTGTGATCCAATCCTGAGCGTCAGAAATGTTCGCGGGAGGCGACAAAAAGGCGGCTCCGGCTTTTCGTCGGGAGGCCGCCTGTGTCACGCTGTTATCATGCGGCAACGTCGGGGTGCGTCAATACGCGCGGGTCATGCCCGCGTATGCATTCGGGAAGTTTGACAAAGGTTCCAACGACGTTTTCAACGGCACTGTCTGGCTGAAGCAATCAGCGAAGACACTGTCCTCGCTTTTCTTGAACGGCAATCCAATCGAGCAGGACCGAGCGGCGCGCGCAGAGCACCGCCCCAAGTCGGAAGATCGGTATGCGCGAGGTTTCTGCCAGATGATACACCTTGCGGCGCTCCGCTTCGCTGCCAAAGATGAAATGCGCGATCTGATCGGCGCCGCGCAGCAGATCATTGGCGATCGTATCGGAATTGGCTCCCACGTCGGACGTCGCGTCGGTCATGATCCCATCTCCTCCTTCGGGCTAAGCAGGACAGCGATGTCCCTGATCGTGGATTGCGTCACGCGCCGCTGCTGAGTGAGGTCGCCGTTGGCGCGATGGCGTTTGACCTGCGCCGCCCAGCGTTTCAATTCGGCGGTCGATGCGCCGCGTGCGGGCTCGCGTATGCAATAGCGTATGGCGCACGTCTTGCCGCCGGGCAGACCGGCGAGGCGAAGCTCGCCCAGCGCCCCCGGCGAAATCGCCGCGATCTCGATCAGCGGCCAGGCGGGTGGCGCCCGGTCCGGAATATCTGCATTTGAACGGCGAACGATTTGGGCGAGCGCTCCAGTTGAAGCAGATGCGAGCAGCGCCTCGAGCGCGTCGATGAATGAATGATCCGGCCCGAGCCGCGCAAGTTCAGGCAAGCCCACGCCCCGATAAAGACCGTCGCTCGATGTTCGAGCATCGGGGCTGGTCAGCTCATAGCGGCGAAGCGCCTCGACGCTGTCCTTGACCTGCGCGCTCGCCAGCACGGCGAGCACTAGATGCGGCGCGTCGCGCGGCGTCACATGCGCCGCGCTCCAACCCCGCCCGCCCTTGGTGCGCAGACCCGCTTTCACCAGATTGCGATCATGCACGACCAGCGTCGCCTCCGGCAGGCCAAGGGCCTGCGCCAAAGTCGTCACCAATGCGCCGGGGGTCGCCACATTTAACTCCATACGAGAGCCATTCGCATTTTACATGAATGGAATTGAGGGACAATACCATTCGCATAAGAGACGAATGGAATTCTTGGGAATCTATCCCGCGCGCGGCCTGCACCGCGCGAATGATCCAGTGGGCACCAGCACCTATTGCGATTTTCTCACGAAGCTTCCCATCCATTTCAGTCGTGCTGTCTTGCCGGAAGGGGAGCAGCGCGCGTCTCATCGGACATCATCAACAACTCAAGAAAAAGGAGACGTTCATGTCCACATTCGTCATCGTCGGCAAACGCTTGATCCCCCGCGAGCACATCGCATTCGTCGAGCCTTTCGATCCAGGTTCCAACCCGCGCTTCAACACGTCGCGCCCGTTTCTCTCGCGCGTCGTCATGGTCAACCGGGACAGCATCCTCATCGAGGAGAGCGTTTCGGCCTTTGCCGAGGCCAATGGCTTTCGCTTGCTGTCGGCCGATCGCGTCGCAACCAATCCGGCGGTGCATTTTCGGGTTGAGACGTTTTTGCCGGCCGAAGGCTTCCGTCCGGCGCGCGCCTACGCCTCGCGCTTGTTGTGGCGCGACCTCGATAGCAACGATCAAAGCAAGCTCTTGCTCAGCGAACCTGAAACGGTGCTGGCGATTGTCGTGCAAGGTCAAACGCTGGACGAGCCGGCCGCTTCTGAAAAAACAACTCGTCCGCCGCGCCGGAAAGGGCGAGCGACCGAAGTTGCTGCACGGCCTGCGGACGGGCCGATCGGGTAGGAAAAGACCCCGCGATCGGGGATCGCGGGGTCTTCGCTGGAGTTTGCGGTCAAGCATGGCCGGAGTGAAGAAGAAAAGCGAGTTAAAGCATGGTGTTAGTCATTGATGTTTGTGATGGATTTTCTCGACAGAATGTGATAAAACCTCTGCTGCTAATAACAATAGCGGAGGTAATATCACAGGCGATGAAGTCCGTCGGAACCCAAGGAAAACGTGCGGTCGAGCTCCTGAAACAGCGGGGGATGCTCCGCCAGAAGGAGTTCGTGGCTGCGGGCATCGCCCCGCAGACGCTCGCGCGCCTTGTCGAGGAGGGGGCGATCACGCGCCCCGCCAGGGGACTTTATCAGCTTGCCGACGCCGCGCTCGAAACGTCACACACGCTGGCCGAAGCCGCCAAGCTGGTCCCCAAAGCGGTCGTGTGCCTGACTTCGGCGCTTCAGTTCCACGGCCTGACGCTGCACATGCCTTCCGCCATCTGGATGGGCATCGACCGCGCCGCGTGGCGTCCCACTTTTGCCTATCCCCCGGTTCGCTTCGTGCGCTTCGCCGAGTGGGCGCGCGTCGACGGCGTCGAACGTCACCGGATCGATAGTGTCGATGTCGCCATAACCAATCCAGCCCGCACAATCGTCGATTGCTTTCGCTACCGCGCCAAGGTTGGCGTCGATGTCGCCATGGAAGGGCTGCGTGCGGGTCTGCGCGAGCGCAAATGCACAGCAGACGATCTCTGGCGCTATGCGCGCAAGGCGCGCGTCTGGTCGGTCATGCGTCCCTATGTGGAAGCGATGGTGGCCGATGGCGCGTGAACCTCGCAACATCGGCGCGTCGGTTCGCGCCCGACTTCTCGAGCGCGCCCGCACGGAGCGCTCGGATTTCCAGATCTTGTTGACGCGCTACGCCATCGAGCGACTTCTCTACCGGTTGAGCGTGTCGCCCTTTCGGGATCTCTTTGTTCTCAAAGGCGCCATGCTATTTGTCACCTGGGTCGCCGATCCCTTCCGCCCCACACGCGACCTCGATCTGCTCGGCTTTGGCGATGACGAGGTTGGCCCGCTCGCGGAAACCTTTCGTGCAATTTGCGCGCAAGCGGTCGAGGCCGACGGCGTTTCGTTTGACATCGACGGTCTGACGGCGGAGCCGATCCGCAAAGACGTTGACTACGGCGGCGTACGCGTGCGCACTTCCGCGACCATCGCTGCCGCGCGTATACCGATTCAAATCGACATCGGCTTTGGCGATGCGATCACACCCGGCGCGATCGAGATCGACTATCCCGTATTACTCGACACACCAGTCCCCAAACTGCGCGCCTATCCGGTCGAAACCGTCATCGCCGAAAAATTCGAAGCGCTCGTCACGCTCGGCATGGCGAACAGTCGGCTCAAGGATTTCTACGATCTCTGGATGATTTCGCGGACTTTTGAATTGCGCCGATGCGCGCTTGCCGCGGCGGTACGCGCGACATTTACGCGCCGTGGCTCGTCGCTTCCCGTGGAAACGCCTGCCGGACTGATGGACGATTTTGTCGCGGTTCGATCCGCGCAATGGACTGCTTTCGTCGGACGCGAGCGTATGGCGGCCGCCCCAGCGTCATTGTCGACTGTGATCACTGACCTACGCGCGTTTCTGCTTCCGCTCATTCGAGACGAGAACAGCGAGTGGCTGTGGTCGCCGCAAAAAGGTTGGCAGCAACTCGCGGAAAAATCCGCGCCAGCCGAATAGCCATCAATGCACGGAAGGGAATAAATCAGGTCAGGTTTGAGTTGCAACGAAAAGGCTCAGTGTGCCTTGGCATCTTGGCGCATTTTTAAACCGAACTCGCTTTGTGCAATCGGGCCAGTCGCGCGTCGTCGTTGATCGGGATGATTGCTTCTCTTCGTCAGGCCTTGCGCATACGTCTCAAATGGCGCACCGGCAATATCGCCGCGTACCGTTCCGGTGGCCTTTACGTCGTCAAGCTTGCCGCCGTGGACTATCCGCCCGTGCGCGACCGCGCCGCCGCGCG
>APMI01043777.1_pt1 | contig 11332 bp, 7 predicted proteins | sample 667938 | NCBI WGS metagenome assembly APMI01 (sample SAMN01084076, study PRJNA167559) | wastewater metagenome | biome: Wastewater | place: Denmark: Ejby Moelle, Odense | collected 2011-11-28 | reverse complement strand
TAAATAAAAAATAAATCAGTGATCAGGACTATCTGTTATTAGTAAACTAACTTTATGGATTTGTAGCTGGTTTTGGATAGGAACAAGTGGACGCTGTTAACTAGTCTCCAGATATTGGCATGTTGCTTTACTATATTGCTATGTATCCGTCAATGCTATTTAAAATACATGCGAAAATAAAAATACTATAAAATGCTAAACTGCTTTATCGAGTCATCCCTCTCTATGTATTTGGGTACCTGACTCTAAAGTATTTGGAGTACCATCTCGAGTGGATGCTTCCTGCTTTGTTTGAAATTGTAGGCAAGCTCGTCGCCTCAACAATGGAGCCAGGTGTAGCTTCCAATGAGCTGAAGCCAAGCATTCTCAGTCGATACCTTCTTTACAAATACCTGAAGCAAGCTCAGAGTATAAAGTTATAGCCCTGGCTTAAAAATATAGTCGCTGTCGATGCACAATAGTGTTTAAAATAGGCGCCTATTCTCACCAACAAAAACTCAAATGGGCCAGGTCGACAGAATTTAGGAGGCTTGAGCTAATATGGCTTTATATAATATCCTAATGGACAGTTCGAAATGGAAGATTAAGAAGCCATGTTACGGCGAGTTCTGTAGTAGTCAGAGCGAGAAGCTGCTCGTATGAATTAAAATATGGGCTTAGATGATTTTAATATGCCCAAATAAGCGTAAAATGAGATGGAGCCCGAATTTGTCCATGTTGCAAGTTTCCCTGATTGCCCTAAATTCTTAAAGTAGATGTTGTAATAAGCTTTAAAGTAAATTGACTACACAACTCCGCCAAACACTGAAGGGAGCTGTCAAAAAGTAGCATTTTTCTACACACTTTACAAACTATGCAGAAACAATTGTATCAATAAGGTCGATTCGTGCAAAGATTCTTATGAGTTCATATGCTGGAGTATCTGTGAAATTGTATAAAAGTTATGTGCTACATACCAGTAATCTAACACAGGCAATAACACTGCCAGTCCGCAGTACACTAACACACTCTGTATACTGATGATGTGGCTCAACTTGTTTGGTATGGTCTTTAAGGACATCAAATAGAACTATGCTGCTGATGAGAAACTTAACGGCTATTATGAGAAGACCAAAGATAGCATCATGGCTGCACTTAGTAAGTTCAAAATATAGAATGTAAAGAAACTACAAAATGTGCCTAATTTGTTTGCGAGACGCATAAAAGGCCATAAAATACTGACAAAAGCTCACATAATATATGGTTTCATAAGTGTACTACAGCGACCATGCTAAGCCAATTTCGTTTTGCTAACTCTGGGATGCTACTGGCTATTCCCACACGATGAGAAATACTACCAGAAGAAGAAGTACGTGGACACCATCAGAGAGAACTAAAAGACAGGCAATATCAATAAAATATATTAAACCGCAGTATCTAACCTAGAGATCTGGAAGGAAGTGGGCGATACTGAGTGGCTCAGTGCTTGGGTTTAAGACCAGCGTGAAAATTGGCCTAGAGCTATCTAATTATTGACTCTCTATTATTAGTGAAATCATTGATTATATATTGCAGTACTAATTATTCTAATTCATTCATATTAAAAGAATTAGCATTTATTAATAGGCTATAATTATTATCGCAGCAGTGAGCAAAACATCAACATGGGAGCTTGTTTCGGGTCAACCAGAGAACCAAACAGAAATACATAAGTTGATTTATTAGTTTAAAAAGCGCAGTAGCAAAAAGATAAAAAATTAGACTAGTCCAATGATAGACTAAATAAGCAAAGCTAAATTTGGAACAAATAATTGTCATTGACATCAAAAACAAATAAATTATTACCAAATTAAACAAAAATATACTAAACTTAGAAATCCAAAGACAAATAAAGGTCATAGACATCAAGTTTGAAGCATGTGATAGATAAATGTAAAGTTTAAGTAAATAATTACACAATAAATCAAACAAATCAATCAGAAGTGGAACTACAAATAAAAAGTCGGAAAGGGGTTGTGAAAAACTACGGGGTTCGAAGAATATCTGCATCTACAGTGTAAGTAGATGAAAAATGGCAAATGAATATGATGCCAAACTTGCAATTCTCATCCTCGACAATATCTCAGCATATTTCATCATAAATTTCATAGATAAATTAGTAGTCGAGAATACCTGAGAACACTTTATTGAAAACAGTGAGAGTAAAGCATCATAAATAGAGCAATCGAGAAGTGGACAATTCTATATTCATGCAGCAAACTATTATCAAAGGATGTAGTGTCAAATTTATAGAATAAGAAAATTAAAATATATAGGAACTGGAAGTTGATGGAGTGGAGTTCATGGAGTTCAACCATCCTGTCAACTGAGCACTATACTAATTTGATATTTTCATTATTTTGTTCTTTCTATTTAATAGAACATAAACAATAATTTAGTATATTAATAAGAAAATAGTAAATAAATATCAAATAAAACTGGCAGTAGGTTATACCATACTCTTCATCTTATTAATAATATTGATTAGTCTGTCTCGCCTAGCACTATCATTAATATTTAGATGAATTGGTTTATTAGATACAACAGTTTAATTAATTATTGGCTACTCTTACATACTTTGTTCATTTCTGGTTATGAGCTGTTATTGATCTTATTCACTTGAACTTTCATAATCTGAGTAGTTTTACAATATGTAAAATGTTGATTCGCATTTTTTAGCATAACTTTGCATAATATTTGGAGGAGGTAATATTAATGACTATTTTTTATTTCTGTTTAGTTGTATGTTTATAGAAAAATTGTTTTACGTATTCGACTTAACTTTAGCGATTACTGCATTTTTGAGTCTCTGTCTCTCGAAATACTACTCCAGTACACTCAATTTTGCAGTTGGATTCTTAACAGGCTTTTCGCTGATGATTGGCTACTGATGAGACTCATGCATAGATGTTTTATTGTTCAACTATTAGTCTAAAATGATCAAAGTTGGCTTCTTTTTCGTTTTAGTAGTCACTTTTTGCTTATTAATTGAGACATCGCCGTATTATACTTGTTTTAATATCTTATAATCTTTACTGCTCTTTTAATATTGATTGTTTTTGTATACTGGGTTATTTTTCTTTGTTTTTTTGTTAAACTATTTGACTATACGATCATCATTAATGTCAAACTGAGGCTTTAATTGCATAAAATTCGGCATTCTAATTTATTGATCTCGACTGTTAAAATCTGCAAAATTAACAAACTCAGGCGTTGATGTCAACAGTTGAGAACTTGCACTGGGTTTTGATGTATGATTAAAATGCTTTCTACTCAAAATATCAGGTAGAGTGGGAAGAGGAGCATGTTATTAATCGATGCGAGTGTTGTAATTTATAGGTAACATTTTGTCCTCTTCAAAAAATATGGTGCTGTTGTTGTGCCGCATATCTTTGCAATTAGTATTAGTATTAATATAATGTAGAGGCAAAATTGTAATGTGAATTGAAGTAAGAAAATAATAAATACATTAATCATTAAAGAGAATAAAATGTTTACACATTGATATTCTTAATTTTGCATACTTTTTACTCGAATAATTCGTTGAACTGTTCGCTGCTTAGTTTTTATTCGTTCTTTTTATTGTATGTTTTTCTTAAAGATTTCTTTAACTTTTATTTTTACATTCTGCCTTCATTTTATTTAATTATTGATTTGATCTCGTTTTTCCAGCCTTTCCATTAATTTTCATCATCTTCTTCATTCTTGACAACAGGGACTTGCAATAAATCGAGGGAAGGTTTACTTTTGTTAGTGTGCACTTATTTTTATTCAATTTATTTACTATTGGGTTTCTAGGCTTATGTATTTTGATGAGCAGCATGATTATTTTCGTTTTTAGGCTGTTTAGCGATTTGCTTAGTCTTCTTAGGGGCATACTCTCCCCAATGTTTGTCTTGCTCACTAATACAGCTTGTGTGATTCTTATGATCATTGCCGTAGAACACCTGACTGCAGTCGATGCATATCATCGAACCGGGTGAGCATCTGCCTCGGATATGATTGTCAACTTGCTTCTTTTTAAGAGTTAAGTCACAGTACTCGCATACGAAAGTTACCATGCTTTATAAAGTATTGTTGATATTCTAATAATCTGTAATTCACTAACTGATCTATTTTATTATCATATAAGTATCACCCTTTTATAAATGTAGTATCGCAAATCGCTCGAATTTTTATAGATAAAACCTATCATTTAAGTATAATATTGAAATTTCGTAAAAATTAAGCATACTTTCAGCCTCCTTGAAAATACTATAAAGAGCTTGAGAAATAACGTGTCGGATATAAAAAGTATTCAAATTGACATTTTCGCAAATTATTATACTTGTTATAAGCATTAATAATACATGGACTCATTAGATAACGACCCACATACTCTTTGCGTGAAATGTAATAACTACGTCAGAACACCAAATTTCTTAATTCATGAAGCTCGCTGCAAAGGCCCTACCAGTCTTAACCAGTCCAGAGTGACCTCACAGATATTGAACAACTCTAGAGCATTTAATAACAAACCAAAGCCAACCACTATACAGAATTTACCAAGAATATAGGAATAGGAGAAAATTCCATGTCATTTTTGTGGGTATCCGCAAACTTTGATGGAATTGGACTCTCATCCTAAACAATGTCAGCATCGTGAATAGCAGTGTGAGGGGTGCCGATAAATGTTTCCCCGTTCCCTCATGGATCAGCACATGATGTTCTGCCCAGCTCGTAGATCTAATCAGCAACAGAATAGACCTCAATTCTAATAGTATAATTAGTAACCTTAGTTTGACCTGCCACGTAGACCTCAGCAAAATTACCCTCGTAGATAGATGATAAACCCCACCGACATATTCAGCATATTCATGGACCAAATGAACAGAGTAAATAGCGGGATGGGCAATATGAATATGAACATGAATATGAATATGAATCAAATGGGTGGACAAATAGGACAGCCTACTCGCACTAGAGTCATGAGAGTGGTCAGCTTTGGCGATTTTATGAACCTAGTATAGCATCTCGCCGGACGTCATGGTCGGATGGAACAACAAGGATTGAACGAATAACAAATATCGCAGTTTCCAGTTAGTAAATTTAAGCCTAGTCCAGAAAAGAAAAATATTGAGGGAGATTAATTATGCATTATCTGCTATTGTAATTTTGAAGCAGGAGAAGACTGTATGACACTACCTTGCAAACATATTTTCCATCCAGAATGTGTAGGCACTTGGCTCAAGAAAAATCCTACATGTCCTGTTTGCAAGCATAACTTTGGAAACTAAAGAAGGTCACATCATCATTGATTTAATTTATAAGGGTTTTTTATAGATCCTCGCTATATCAAAAAACTGCAAAATTAATAAGATAAATAAAATCGAATGTTCTTTACAAAAACGAATCAATTAGTCTGGTTGCTTAGTTCATATAAATAATTGTATCTTTTTCAGGGAGCGCTGGGAACTTTTGCTTTCGAAAGTTCAAGTCTAACATTTCTTCCCTTTAATTCCTTCATATTTAGGTCATTTTGAGCTTTCATTGCATTCTAGTGGTTAATAAATTCGACAAAAGCGAATCCTCGTGACTAAATAATTTAAGTAATACATGACCAGTTTTGGGATCTTTAGCTATTCTGATCTATCGTACGGTAGCGCATGGAGCAAAAAAGTCATGTATTTCTTATTATGTGACATTAAATGATAGATTAGCCATGAATAAAGTGGCTTCACTATTGTTCATTGATATTGTTATCTATTACAATGTTCTAGTTATTATGATCATCAACTTTGCCATAATTATTGAAAGACAGCATACAATAAATCGTATAATAATAATAATGATAAGACAAACAAATTAATAAATGATCAAAGCAAAACTTTCTTTCCTTGGAAGGTTGCAATTGAGCCCTTCTTTGCGTTCTTATCATCTTGGCTGAGAGCAACAGCAGAGTTCTGTCTCTCATTATTATTGCCACCTCTGAAACCTCCTTGCCTGCCACCAAATCCACCAGCTCCACCGTTGTTGGGTCTGTCTCTCTGAGCAGCTGAATCGAGTCTAATTTGTCTACCGTCAAGATACTGACCATTGAGTTCAGCGTAGGCCTTCTTTGCGCTGTCAACGTCGAAGAACTAGACATAACCGAATCCTCTTGGCTGAATTATAAAATATTATTTACTTTGCCTGTTTCTTTATCAGTCACGATTCTAGCTGATTGAACTTGTCCTGAAGATGCGAAGAACTATTTAATAGAATCAACAGTAGAGTTGTATGATAATCCACCGATGAACAAAGTGGGGGTTTCAATGTTGGCGTTAGTGGCAGGCTGATCGAAGCTTCTGTTGCCTCCTCTCTGCTCTTGCTTTTGTCCAGTGCCTCTTGCTTCCTCGACTCTAATATTTCTGCCCATATGATCTGAGCCGTTGAGTTCGAGAGCCTTGTTAAGGGCTGATCTAGTTGAGAATTTAACAAAGGCAAATCCTTTTGGTTTGCCATCAGGTCTATTCATCATTTTTACGTTCAAGATTTTGCCGCATGAGTTGAAGAGATCTCTAATGTCACCATCGAAGGCATTGAAAGAAAGACCCTGTACTGCAACTTCGAATTATCCTTCTTCCTCTTCTTCTTTTTCAGCTTCTGGTTATTATTTTTTTGTTTGTTTTCCATTGGCAGCCTTTTTAGTAATATCCCCTGAAGCTTTTCTCTTTGGTGCTGGCTTTTACTCTTATTATTCATCAGACTCGTCTTTTTTTAAAGGTTTTTTGGCTGCTGGTTTCTTTTTAGCTGGCTCTGGTTATTCTGACTCTTCATCTGAATCAACTGCTGGCTTCAAATTTTTAGGCGCAACTTTGGTCACCTATTTTGAGCCCTTTCTTGTTGGTTTTGGCTTTTATTCAGATTATTATTCGTCTGAATCAGCTTTTTTCAAAGTTTTTGCAGGTGCTTTGGCGACAACTTACTTTGATGCTTTTCTAGGTTTTGACTTTTCTGAAGATTATTCGTCAGATTTTTCAACCTTTTTGTTCTTGGCTTGAACAGCAGGCTTTAATTATTTCGATGCCTTTCTAGCTTTTGGCTTTTCCTCTTCAGATGAAGACTCTTCAGAGGTTTCTTTCTTTTGAGCAATCTTGGCTTGTTTAGCATCCTTCTTATTTTTGGTTTAGGCTACAGCTCCTTTTTTAGGGGCAATGATTTCATCTTATTATTCAGAAGATGTATCTTTCTTTTTGTTGGCCTTGACTGGGGCAACTGGGGCTTTAGCTGGTGCTTTCACGTTGATTTTAGGAGCTTCCTCACTGCTCTCTTCAGAAGAATCTTGAGCTTTCTTAACTGGCTTCTTAGCGACGGATTTTTTTGGTTTGGATTCCTCTTAGTCAGAACTGGGCTATTTAGCTTTTACCGGCTTTTTGACAGCTTTGTCAACAGAGCCTTTTCTAGCCTGAGCTGGAGCTTATTCATCAACAGATGCCTTGGATCCTTTTCTAGGAGCCTTGACAACCTTCTTTTTATCTGCAACTGGAGTTTCTTAATCACTTTAGTCTTTTTGAGCAGCAGGTTTCTTGATGGGCTTTCCTTTTGGAGGCACGGCAGCATTGGTATTATTTCCTTTCTTTTTGTTAGCGATTTCTGGAAGCGGGCTGCTCTATTCGCTATCGGAGGCCTAAAATTATGGACAAATTACTTCGACGACTGTTGGTTTCTTTGGTTTGGCCATGGATTGTTGAAATTAGGATTTTAATTATAAAAAGGCTGGCTATAAACGAATTAAAATTTATTAGATATTACTAAAACGCACTCAGTGGTGAAATCCCAATAATTTTATCAACCAAACTTCATTTCTATTTTATGGTTGAAATATTCATATTTTTAATATTGACTAGGTTGTTGATAAAAAGTATGCTAAATAAGTATTGAAAATCAAGTTCTAATCTGTGGAAAATCATTAGAACTCTCGAAACCTATTGAGCAAATATTTTAGATTGGCTTCGTTGCAGGTCATTAATGAGCAGAACTAAGAGTATGGCATTTCTCTATCGTCATCTTCAGAGATCCCTGTTGGTAGTTCGAATGTAAGTGGCAGCATGATGAAAGTTGAACAATATTGTACTGTTGGTAGCAGTTATTGCAACGAAAAACCAAAAGAAGCCTGTAAAAATTAGCAGTAAAAATCATTTAGTTCGTTCTCAGTGAATAAGTACTTGGAAGAGTAGGGAAAGCGAGAAAATATTTCTTCACGGCTATGAACTTGCAGTTTTTAGCAAAGCAGAATGTAAATAAAGCTAGCTACGATTTCACGATTGTGATACTGCAGAGTCGAAATTTACAGAATCACTAGGTCAATGTATTGCATAAGCGTGCGAAAATTCAGATAACTCTACATTAATCATTAATTACTTCAGTGTCTGTGAACCTGACATTATGCAAGTTGTCTTTAAACAGCGGTGTGAGATTTTATGTATGATGCTCCAAATACAAGTCCCAATGTTGAGCTATACGATTTGCCCACATGTTGAGAGTAGGTGGATTTAGTTTCCATTTTAGTATTTTACAGATTTATTATTCGTAGTCTAGAATCTCAGTGAATGAAATTCCAGGAATTTTTAAAGAATTGACAGCAAAGGACATACCTTCAATTTTATTAGCAACTGACATAGCCGCACAAGCCAAAGTTTGCAATTTTTCATGAGGAATATTACTAGTAGATGCTAAATATCGATCGATATAGTTGACTGCAAGCCCAAATGTCTAGCGTTTAGATCCCATCTATGTGAGGATTTATATCATCCAGCTCATAACTTTGGCTCGTTTCGTCCATGAAATATCGGGCTGCTTTCTTTTTAGATAGCAGTTATAGTTTTCTGTTTTGGAATAAGCTTGCTATTTACAAAAAAGCTATGAAAGCGCCTAAGACTCAAAATTGATCTGAATTTGTGCATTAGCGGCTTAGAACTCAGCCATTTCCTGCTTGAAGTTTCTTTTTGGTGGATACTGCTACAAAGCTAACTATATAATACAATTAATTACTAGTTCTACCCTGCACATGAGAATGCAAGTCCACACTCATGGGCTTCATAGTTTTTTTCAGTTTTTTCATCACAGTCTCTTTACACGTCAAGTGATGGATGCTGTTTATGTTCAACATTTCCTCGAATACTTCTGTTTTAGTTAGCTTTTCTTTTTCCTTCCGTAACTATTAAAAGTCGAAATTCGATCTCGATTCCTTATTCTCTTTAGAGCTCATCTTAGTTTTTGTTTTGTGAGGTTTAGAGATGTAGTGAGGCTGGGCATTACGCTTGGGTTTTCGAATCTTGTGCTATTCATTGTTATTTTTAGAGTGACTTGGCCTTGATGCTCGATTATTCTGTGCGATTTTCGACTTGTGTTTCTCATGATCGAAGCAATACAGAGCAGTTTCAGGACGAATCTATTTGCTGTGGCCTTACTTCTGTCTCTGCTGATGATGAAAATACGAAATATTTGGAGGCTGTTTAGGCTCGCAGTTTGGTCCTATTTTTATGTGCGAGTTGTTTATCGTTTTATCGTTCGCTATTCTAAGCCCTACGATTGATTGCTTTTTTGTGCGTAAATCTCGATCGTTCATAATATAACGATAAAATTAATATTTGAAAATAACGAAGATTTAGCCACACCGCTCAACCCAAATAATACTAATTAAAAACTATATTCTAACAAATGATACCCGTAATTTTTACTTGAATGTTCACTTAAAGCCTTTTTTTCTGAGATCAGCCATAAAATCGTCAATCAAGACTGGCCAACCGTCTTACTATTTATACTCTTGCACGTTCTTAACGGTTGTCGCAAACTAATATGTCATCGACCACAAGTCCCTGTATACTTTTGCTGGCTTTTTCTATAAATTTTCAAGAAATTGAATAAATTCCTTATGAAAAGGCATTATTGTTTTGAGATAAGCATCCCAGATTTGTACAGCTACATCAAAATCTAGAGTTGGTGTTTGTGTCACTGAATACAAATCGAACATGCCATCATACATACTCTTGAAAAGAGTCGATTTCTCATGTAATTATTTTCTTAGCGTTGGAATATTCTAAAACAGCTATTTAAAGCTTTTAGTCCTTTAATAAATCGATCAATACTTCGTGTATTAGAACAGATTATAAAACTGTTCTTTAGTGGTTTATCCTGATTTTTTCATCTCCATACAGTTGATCATGATATGACCAATCACAATATCACTCATGTCAATTTTGAGAAGATTTAAGAAAGCTTATAATCCTTCCTAGTTTAGTACTTTAACTCCTTTGACTTCAACTAGAGTTATATCATTTTTACCTGCATGTTAATTGAAGAATTTTTATATTTCCGGGTTAGATTTTGCTAGATTAGATGCAGGCATGGGAGCGCCATCATCAAAAAATCGATTTACTGCATTTTGGAAATTCCATTGACATTTCGTAAGATACTCAGTAGCAATATGCCTTGAGGTGTTCGTCATACCTATGAAGTCATCGATCTGCTATTTCTGTGTGCTGTTCTAAGATGTTTATCATTCAATTACCATTCTTGAAATCTTTGATATAATCTATAATATTAGTAAAGTATATGATATGTTCATAGTGTATACTAGTTTCATAAGTGAGGCTAAAGCCAATAAAAATCATAAATTGCATCATTTATTCAACATTTTCTGCTTCAATAATGTAGGCTTCTTGTGTTCACCTCAAATCTGAGTGCCCTAAAGGCTTCAAGCTTGGAAACGATGAAAAATCATGTGTGCGAGCAACAAAAGATTGCCCCAAAGGACAGACGCTAGACAGTTCTGGCAAAATCTGCATAAAAACTAAAAAGTTAAAGAACTGCCCTCGTGGTACGAAGCTCGGTAGCGATGGAAAATCGTGCTATCGAGACAACGGATGCCCTGATGGCTATTTCCTTGGCTAAGATGATAAAACTTGTGTTGACAACAACGGTTGCCCTTATGGAACAACCCTAGACAGCTTGGGTAAAACATGTGTAGCATCACAAGGGTGCCCACCTGGATTCAAGTTAGGAGACGATGAAAAATCTTGTGTCGATAACAATGGCTGTAAACCTGGCTAAGTGCTAGATGTGTATGGAAAGACTTGTATTTTCAATAATGGTTGCCCTTCTGGAACATCGTTTAGCTCAGATGGTAAATCTTGCATCGGAAGTGGAGAAAGTGGATGTCCTGAAAATTATGTGCTTGATGAACAAGGAAAATCTTGTATTCCCTTCAAATGATATAGAATTTACCAATTAAATTTATGATTTATATCAATATGAAAATTTATTTGTAATTAATAATATTACTTTAATCATC
>APMI01000868.1_pt1 | contig 11332 bp, 8 predicted proteins | sample 667938 | NCBI WGS metagenome assembly APMI01 (sample SAMN01084076, study PRJNA167559) | wastewater metagenome | biome: Wastewater | place: Denmark: Ejby Moelle, Odense | collected 2011-11-28 | reverse complement strand
GGCGCTGGCCGCCGCACCACCCGCCACCGCCGTCAACCCAGGCATCGGCGCCGAGGCTTCAGGGTCGGGACGAGCCGTGTCTATTGTGGTGGCAACCGATATCTTTCGGTGATTCACCCGCAATCCGAGCTGCGCAATCAGCGCGCTCTCAATGTTGCGGACGGTGTTCTTCGGTGCGATCTGATCGGTCGTCAGGACGTGGATTTCCTCCACAGCCCCCGTGTCGCTAGGGACGATGCGCACAGCCACCACCCCCGGAAGCGTGGCGATCAGCTCCTCGGCTCGGCGAATAGGCAGCACGCTCCCCGCAATACTCCCCTGGGGAGAAGAGGGCGACGACAAGCCGAAATTGACAGGAATGGACAGGGCGTGGCTCCGCGGGCTAACCAGCTCAAGAGGAGGGGACCGACCGTCTTACGGGGCCAATATGTGGCTGAGGACGCCATCGTGCAAGGCTCCGTTTGCTACAAAACGTTGTCGGACATACACGTACCCTCCCACACCTCAAGCTTCGTCGAGGGGTTCCTCACCCAACAGGGCGCCTTCCCCCTCGTATTCCCGCAGCTTACGGTAGAGCGTCCGCTCCCCAATCCCGAGCAGTTCCGCCGCTTTTCGACGGTTTCCACCGGTATCACGGAGCGCGGTCTGAATCGCCACCCGCTCGATCTCGGCCATCGTCATTCCGGGACCAAGCGTGATGACGGTGGGTGGGACCGTCGTGTCACGCGGCTCGATGCCGCGCACCACACCATAGGAGACGGGTGGCAGGACTTCTGTGAGCCCCGTCGCATTTGCGCCGACCGCGCGACCATCCGCCCAGTGCGGCGCCGCGGGGCGCGTCTCGATATCCATGCGTCGACGCAGCTCTTCAACCTGCAGCTTGAGCTCCACCAACGAGCGCACGATGAACTCCAACTCGCGCCCCTGCGCACGTTCGCCTTCGCGCACTACGGGCCCCACGTGCACCGGCAACAGACGCCGACCACCGCCATCGCGAATCGCGCGCGGAATATCATCGGCTACGATTTCACGCCCGTGCGCGAGCACAACCATGCTCTCGATGAGATTGCGCAACTCACGCACATTGCCCGGCCACGCATAATCCACGAGCACACTCAGCGCTTCGGCCGCAATGCCGTGGAAGGCGCGGTCATGCAACGCCGAGAACTCACTGACGAAGCGACGCACGAGCAACGGAATGTCTTCACGACGCTCGCGCAGCGGCGGCAGATAGACACTCAGTACGTTGAGTCGATAAAACAGATCGGCGCGAAAGTCGCCGTCTTCGACATGCTCACGCAGCGGTCGATTCGTCGCCGCCACAACGCGCACGTCCACGGGAATTGCGGCACTTCCGCCCACGCGCGTTACGTCACGCTCTTCAAGCACGCGCAGCAACTTCACCTGCGTCGACGACGGAATTTCGCCAATCTCATCGAGAAAGAGCGTGCCGGTATCGGCGAGCTCAAATCGTCCAAGACGTCGCTCCGCCGCGCCCGTGAACGCGCCTTTCTCGTGACCGAACAGCTCACTCTCGAGCAACGTTTCGGGGAGCGCGCCGACGTTCACCGCGATGAACGGTTTGCCGCGCCGCGGACTCAAGCGATGAATGGCCCGCGCCACAAGCTCCTTTCCCGTACCACTTTCGCCTTCGATGAGCACCGTGCTCGTCACCGGCGCGATTTGCTCAATCTTGACGAGCACTTCCTGCACCGCCGCACTCTCGCCCACGAGGCCGGTGATCTGCGCCAGCCGCTGTCGATCGAGACGCCGACGAATGGCATCGACGACGTCATCAAGCGGCACGGGCTTCGGCCACGTTTCGGCGTATCCCAACTCGCGGAGTCGCTCGAGCATCGGCGCATCGGCCACGTCGGTGAAGCCAATCACGGCGACGTTGTCCCACAGCAGCTGCCGCACCAGGGCGATGTTCGCACCATCGAGGAGTGCGCCGGTTAGCACCAACACCGATGGCTGGGCGCGACGCAGATCGCCGCGTACATCGTCCATGGGCGAGAGCGTCACGGTGTGTACACCCAACTGCTCCAGCGCCGCGTTGAGCCGAATGGCCGGCTCAACATCGGTCATCAGGATCGCAACGGGGCCAACCTCGGTATCATCCGCACCGCCACGCTTTCCAACAGCGGCACGACTGCGAGTGCTCACGCCTTCCCCGGTCGCTTGTAAAACGGCAGCTTCACCACGCGCGCCGGAATGGCCTTGCCGCGGATCTCCACCGCGAACGTCGCGCCTTCTACGGCGGCAGCGGCCGGCAAGAAGCAGGTGCCGATGGGCGTGCCCAAGGTGGGGCTCATGGTACCGCTTCGCACCTCGCCCACGGCGACGCCATCGAGATGCACGGGATAGCCCTGCCGCGGAATTGCCCGCTCGTCGAAGGTGAAGCCCACGAGCTTACGCGCGGTGCCCTTCGCCACCTGGTTCGCGAGCACGTCCTTGCCGAGGAACGGCTCGGCCTTCCCCAGCTTTAGGAGCCAGTTGAGCCCCGCTTCGACCGGCGTGGTCTCGTCATCGAGCTCGTGGCCGTAGAGACACATCCCCGCCTCGAGACGGAGCGAGTCACGACAGCCCAAGCCCGCCGGCGCGACGCCACCCGACGCCATGACGGCGTTCCACACGTGCACGGCCTTTGAGGCATCGAAGTACAACTCGAAGCCCAGCTCTCCGGTGTACCCGGTACGCGAGATAATGCACGGCACGCCCGCGACATTGCCCTCGGTGAACCAGTAGTACTTAATGCCGTCGAGTGGCACGTCAGCCAAGGCTGCGACAATGGCCGGTGCGTCAGGCCCCTGGATGGCCAGCAGCGCCGTCGCGTCGGAGATGTCGGTCATCGTGCAATCGAAGGCCGCGCGATGCGCCTCCAGATGCGCCAGATCCTTATCGCGATTGCCCGCGTTGATCACCAGCATGAGATGATCGGCGAATCGATACACGAGCAGATCATCGACGATGGTGCCATCGGCGCGCAGCAGCGTGCTGTACTGCACCTGCCCCACGGCGAGCGCCGCGACGTCATTGCTCGTAACCGAGTTCACGAAGCGAATCGCATCCGGGCCGCGCACAATGACCTCGCCCATGTGCGACACATCGAACATGCCGCAGCGCTCGCGCACGGTCTTGTGTTCGACGGTGATGCCGGTGGGGTACTGCACCGGCATTTCGTAGCCCGCGAAGGGGACGATCTTGGCGCCGAGGGCGACGTGCACCTCGTGGAGCGGGGTGCGCTTGAGGGCGCCCGAAGTCGAGTCGGTCATGGCAGGATAAGAAGCGAGGCGCACCCGAAGTGGGTGCGCCTTGAAAGATGCCGAAAATGGCAGCTCTTAGCCAGCCACGCTGGCAGCAATTCCGAGCCCCGTTCGGGCTATCCGATGGCGGCCATCACTTCTTCGGCGTGCCCGGCCGGTTTGACCTTTTCGAACACTTTCACAATGTGGCCGGTGGGGTCGATGACGAATGTCGTCCGTTCGACGCCCATGTACTTCCGCCCGTACATCGACTTCTCCTTCCACACATCGTACGCCTGCAACACCACCTTTTCCGTATCGGCAAGGAGCGTGAACGGCAGTTCGTACTTGGCCTTGAACTTGGCGTGCGACTTAACCGGGTCGGGGCTGATGCCGAGGATGACCGCCTTGCGTCGCTTGAAGCGCGGGAACAGTTCACCGAACTCACACGACTCGACGGTACATCCTGACGTGTCGTCCTTCGGGTACGCATACAACACCACCCACTTCCCGCGCAGCGACGACAGCGTGAGCGGCTCACCGGTGTCGGTGGGCAAGGTGAAGTCGGGGGCAAGCGTGCCGGCAGTGATGGGCATAGTGTCGAGCGATCTCCGGTGCTGAACGCCGGTTAGAGTGATTCGTTGCCCATGAGCACGGCCATGATGGCTTTCTGCACGTGCAACCGATTTTCGGCCTCATCCCACACGCGACTCTGCGGCCCGTCGATCACCTCAGCGGTCACTTCTTCGCCGCGATGCGCGGGGAGACAGTGCAGGAAGATGGCGTGACGCGCCGCATGCTCCATGAGCGCGCCGTCCACCTGATACAGCGCAAACGCCATCGCCCGGCGTGCTTGTTCCTCTTCCTGCCCCATCGAGGCCCACACGTCGGTGGTGACAACGTCGGCGTTCGCGACGGCCTCGCGCGGATCGCGCAGCAGCCGCACGTCAGCCTGCTTCTCGCGCGCGTACGCGAGAAACTGCTCGTCGGGGTCGAAGCCTTCGGGGCACGCCACGGTCAATGTGAAATCGAGATGCGCCGCCGCTTCGATCCACGAGTTGGCCATGTTGTTGCCGTCGCCCACCCAGGCCACCGTCTTCCCGCGGATATTACCCACGTGCTGATGCACCGTGAGAATGTCGGCCAGAATTTGACAGGGGTGCGACAGATCGGTGAGGCCGTTGATCACCGGCACATCGCTGAACTCCGCAAGGTCCACCGCATCCTGATGCGCGAAGGTGCGAATCATGATGCCGTTCACGTAGCGCGAGAGTACGCGGGCCGTGTCGCCAATGGGCTCACCACGCCCGATCTGCACATCGCGCGGCGACAGAAAGTGCGCCGAACCGCCCAACTGCAGCGCGCCCACCTCGAATGACATGCGGGTGCGCGTGGACGATTTCATGAACAACATCGCGAGCGCCTTACCGGCGAGCGGCTTCCGGTCGTACCCGCCGGTTCGCATGCGCTCAGCCAGATCGAGGAGCGCGTACGTCTCCGCCGAAGAGAAGTCGACGATGTTGAGGAAGTCGCGGTGCGGGCGATCAGCCCGCGGCGGCGGTTCGTTCATGATGATGCCACCCCAATCGGGGTCCCCAGCGGGGGAAAAGCAGACGGCGCGACCAAAGGGCCGCGCCGGGCGAAGTGGGAATCTATGCAGGCTCAGGGCGTGGGGGGAGCGGGTGCGTTTGGTGGCCGGCCCATGGGCGTGGTGCTATGCTCCTCGCCGCGGCTTCGCTTTGCACGCCCCCTCTCCGACCGATCATGCGCCGACTCGCCCTGCTGCTCCCCGTGCTCCTGCTTGCGGTGCTCTTCGGCCTCGTACGCTGGCGCGACCCGGAAACGCGCCTGCTGACGGATAAGACGCGGCGACAAGCGGACGGCGCGTTTGTCCGTCTGCCCGATGGCGTGACGCACTATGAGGTGGCGGGGCCAGAGGCGGGCACGCGCGTGGTCCTGGTACACGGCTTCTCGGTGCCCGCCTACATCTGGGATTCGACGTTCGTCGCGTTGACGAATGCCGGCTTCCGCGTGGCGCGCTACGACACATACGGGCGCGGGTGGTCTGACCGCCCGGACACGCGGTACGACTTTAGCCTCTTCGATCGGCAGCTCACCGGACTCCTCGACTCGCTCGGGTGGAGCACGCCGGTGCATGTCATGGGGTTGTCGTACGGTGGACCGATTACCGGCACGTTCGTAAGTCGGCACCCGGAGCGCGTGGCGAGTCACATCATGGTTGATCCGGCCGCTGGTTCATCGCGACAGGTGCCGTGGTATATCGCCGCCCCCATCATCGGCCCGCTCGTGTGGCAGGGGCTCGCCGTACCGACCATGGCGGATGGCCAAGCGAGCGACTTTGTCGAGCCCGCAAAGTGGCCAGACTGGGCAGACAAGTATCGCGTGCAGCAGCAATTCAACGGCTTTGGGCGCGCGCTACGTGCGACGATTCTCGACAATCGCACGGTACGCTACGACTCGCTGTACGCGCGCGCTGGCAGTGCGGGAAAGCCCACCCTGCTGATTTGGGGCACCGAGGATCAGACGGTGCCCATCGCGAATGCGACACAGGTGCGGGCCGGTATCCCACAGGCAGAGTTCCATCCCATTGAGAAGGCCGGACACCTGCCGCATATCGAGCAGGCGGCGAAAGTGAATGCGCTGCTGCTGGAGTGGCTAGTGAAGCACGGACCCGCAACCGAAAACCCGAACCCGGAACCCAGAGACTGATCAGTCTCTGAGTTCTAAGTTCGGGTTCTGGGTCGTGGGTGCTGGGCTACAGGATGTACTTCCGCAGGTCCTCGTCTTCGCTGATGCTCTTGAGTCGGTCGCGCACCATACCGGCGTCGACCACCACGGCGTCCTTCCCGCGATCGGGGAGTTCGTAGAGCACATCTTCCAGCAACGTCGTCATCACGGTGTGCAACCGACGCGCACCGATGTTCTCCATGCGCTCGTTCACGCGCGTGGCCACGCGCGCGAGCTCCGCGATACCATCTTCACGGAACTCCAACGTGGCCCCTTCGGCCTCCACGAGCGCCGCATACTGCTTGGTGAGCGCGTTCTCCGGCTCCGTCATGATCCGCACAAAGTCCGCTTCCGTGAGCGCGCGCAGCTCGACGCGAATGGGGAAACGGCCCTGGAGCTCGGGAATGAGATCGGACGGCTTCGACACGTGAAAGGCACCGGCCGCGACAAACAGGATGTGATCGGTTTTCACATTCCCGTATTTCGTGGACACCGTGGAGCCTTCGACGATTGGCAGCAGGTCGCGCTGCACACCTTCGCGCGACACGTCTGGCCCGCCCCCCTGCCCGCGTTCTCCGGCAATCTTGTCGATCTCGTCGAGGAAGATGATGCCCATGGCTTCCGAGCGTTCAAGCGCATCGGTAGTGACATCGTCGAGATCGATGAGCTTGTCGAGCTCTTCGTCGATCAGAATGCGACGCGCTTCGCTGACCTTCACCGTGCGCTTCTTTTTCTTTTTCGGCAGCATATCCCGAAACCACTCGGCCACGCTCTCCATGCCGTCGGGTGCGCCGGGCTGCATGGCGCCGGGCATGCCGGGCCCTGATTGCGTGACCTCGATTTCGACTTCCCGCTGATCGAGTTGTCCGTCGAGCAGCAGGGCCTTGAGCTTCTCACGCGTGCGCTTGTGGCGCTCTACCGCCGCGGCGTGCTCGTCACGAGCCTCTGGCGACTCGTTGGCGAGTACGGGCGGCGTGGGGAGCAACAGGTCGAGGATGCGCTCATCGACCTTTTCGTTGGCGAGGTCCTCAACTTCCGACTCGCGCTCGGTGCGCACCATGTCGATGGCGTTCTCAATGAGATCGCGTACCATGCTTTCGACGTCACGCCCCACGTAGCCGACTTCCGTGAACTTGGACGCTTCGACCTTGACGAAGGGTGCCCCCGAGAGCTTCGCCAACCGACGCGCGATCTCGGTTTTTCCTACCCCGGTGGGGCCAATCAAGATGATGTTGTTGGGCGAGATCTCTTCCCGAATGCCTTCGGGCGCGCGCTGGCGGCGCCAGCGATTCCGCAGCGCGATGGCTACCGACTTCTTCGCGTCGGCCTGACCCACGATGTAACGATCGAGTTCCGCGACGATCTGCCGCGGTGTCAAGTCGGCCAGGCGCGCAATCGCCTGCTGAGTACGGGGTGAGGGCATACACGTACGCTAACGGAGTCCCTAGCTTTAGGGGATGTTTCTCCCCAGTCTTGCCGCAGCGCTTCAACTGAGCGCTGCCGCTGGCGCGCCCCTTCCTGCGCCGGCCACGATAGATCCCACGCCCGTCGTCTACCACGCCCGTAACGGCCAAACCGACGTTGCCCTCGGTCGCCCGCGGCGCGATTCGGTGGTGATTGATGGCACGCTCGATGAACCGGTGTGGCGCGAAGCGGCGCTCCTGACCGGCTTCTCCCTCTACAACCCCACCGACGGTCGCCCGGCGCCCGACTCGACGGATGTGCGCGTCTGGTACTCCAGTACGGCGCTCTACATCGGTATTCGCGCCTTCGAGCCGCACGGCGTTGTGCGCGCCACGCTGGCCGACCGCGATCGGATCAGCGCGGACGACTACGTCGAGATTCACCTCGACCCGTTCCAGGAACGTCGCCGAGCCTTTGTATTCATGGTCAACCCGCTTGGGATTCAAGCCGACGGGACCAAGGCCGAGGGCGGCGGGTTCATTCCGGGTGCGAATGTCAGTCCCGGGCAGAACGACCTGAGTGCCGACTTTATCTGGCAGTCGCGCGGCCGTCTGATGGACGATGGGTATGAGGTGGAGATTCGCATTCCCTACGCGAGCCTTCGCTTCCCCGTGGGGTCGCCGCAGCGATGGGGCATTCAGTTCAATCGCAAGGTGCAGCACAGCGGGTACGAGACCACGTGGACGCCGGTCAAGCGCGGCGCGGCGTCGTTCATCGCGCAGGAAGGCTATCTCAGCGGCCTCACGGAACTGCAACGCCCAGTTGATGTGCTGGTCAACCCGGAGGTGACGAACTCCACGTCCGGTGCGGCGGTGGGCACCGGGGGCGCGTGGTCCTACAGCAACTCGCCGCGTGTTGGCGGCAACGTGCGCGTTGGCCTTGGCAGCAACTTCGTGCTCAACGGCAGCATTCGCCCAGACTTCTCGCAGGTCGAGGCCGATGCCACGCAGGTGGCTGCCGATCAGCGGTTCGCACTGTTCTATCCAGAACGCCGTCCGTTCTTCGTCGAAGGCTCGGATCAGTTCAACGTGCCGAATACGCTGGTCTATACCCGCCGCATTGTGCAACCAAATGCGGCGCTCAAGCTCACCGGACGTATCGGCCGCGCGAATGTTGCCGTGCTCTCGGCGCTCGATGCGCCCCCCGGTGCAACCGACCGGGATAAGCCGCTTGTTGACGTGCTGCGCATCACCCGTGACTTCAGTGTGCAGTCGCAAGCTGGCTTTGTGTTCAGCGAGCGCGTGAGCCCAGCGCGCACGAACCGGTTGGCCGGCCTCGATGTACGTCATGTCTTCGGCCGCATGTACTACGCCTCGGCGCAGTACGCGGTAAGCCGCACCGATGCCGGCCCCTCGGAACAGAGCGGCGGGCTGTGGGAAGGCGTGGTGGACCGCACGGGCCGTCAGTGGGGCTTTCACTACAACGTGATTGGCATTCAGCCAGGCTTCCGCAGCGACAACGGATTTGTCGCGCGCACTGGCTACGTCCAACCGAATGCCTCCAATCGCTTCACGATTTTTGGCACACCGGGCAAGTTCTTCGAGCGCTATATGGTATTTGCCTCGAGCAGTGCCCTCTGGCGGTACAGCGACTTCTTCAACGGCAAGAGCCTGCTCGAGTCCAAGGCCAGCGCCGGGAACACGCTGACGTTCCGTCGCGGCTGGTCGCTTGGCGTTACGCCGGCATGGGCGACCTATGCCTTCGATGCCGGATCGTACAGTACGCTTGGCGTCGCGACGCCGGTCGGGGTATCGGCGTTCGCGCCATCGCCGCGCATCACCACGTTTTCGGGGCAGCTCTCACTGAGCACGCCGCAGTTCCGTCGATTCGCCGCGAGCACGACGGTGCTGCAGGCCAACGATGTGGACTTCAACGAAACGGCGCGTGTGCGACGCACGGCGATTACGGGCTCGCTGGACTGGCGTCCCGACACACGCCTCCGTGTCAACGCGACCTACGCGAGCAATGAGTTCGTGCGGCGGGCCGACGGCTTGTCCTCGTTCAGCACGCAGATTCCGCGCGTGAAGATGGAGTATCAGATGACGCGCTCGGTGTTCGTGCGCCTCGTTACGCAGTACGAGGCGTCGCGTCGGGAAGCGCTCGTAGACTGGCGTACGGGCCAGATGCTGCTCGCCCGCCGCTCCGACGGCAGCTATGCGCCCACCAGCCGCACGCAGTCGAATCTGCTCCGCGCCGACTGGCTGTTTTCCTATCGGCCGAGCCCCGGAACGGTGTTCTTTGCGGGCTACGGTAGCAGTCTCACCGAACCGGAGGCGTTGGCGTTTGATCGCCTGCGTCGGGTGGCCGATGGCATCTTTGTGAAGGCCAGCTGGGTTATGCGCAGCAATCTGCGCTAGACCCGCGCTGCCCGGCGCGCCGGCTTACGGCGCGCTGGGCTCCAGCACCGTGATGTTGGTATTCGTGTAGATGCAAATCTCACCGGCAATGGTGAGTGCCTTCTCTACAATCTCGCGTGGCGAGAGCGTCGTTTCGCGCGCCAGGGCTCGCGCCGCGGCCTGCGCATAGGCGCCGCCGCTACCGATGGCGAGAATGCCATCGTCGGGCTCGATGAGTTCGCCGTTACCGCTGAGCATGAACCCGTGCGCAGCATCGGCAACAATCAACATGGCCTCGAGGCGACGCAGCACACGGTCGCTCCGCCATTCCTTCGCGAGCTCCACCGCAGCCTTGGGCAGATTTCCGGGGTAGCGCTCGAGCTTCTCTTCGAACTTCTCGAAGAGCGTGAGCGCATCGGCCACGGAGCCGGCAAACCCGGCCACCACGCGCCCGCCCTTGAGCGTGCGCACTTTCACCGCGGAGTTCTTGGCGACCGTATCGCCGATGGACACCTGACCGTCGCCCCCAATGGCCACACGGCCATCGCGGCGAACGGCGAGAATGGTGGTAGCGCGAATCTGGGGGAGGCTCATGGCCGAATGTTAGCAGTCCGCCGCAGGCGTGCACAGATTCTGGCCATGACTTTCCCGATTTCTTACGCCGACGTCGCAGCCGCCCGTGAGCCCGTGCGCGCGGCCTTCGCGCCCTCGCCGGTCCGCCACTATCCGTTGCTCGACGCTTTGGTGGGGCACGGGATTCGCGTGTTGGTGAAGCATGAGAATCACCTCCCGACGGGCAGCTTCAAGGTGCGAAACGCGGTCGCCTCCATTGCGCAGCTCACTCCCGAGGAAGCGTCGCGCGGCGTGATTGCGGCCAGCACCGGCAATCATGGACAGGGCTTGGCATGGGCGGGCGCGCGGGCCGGTGTGTCGGTCACCATCTGTGTGCCGGAGGGGAACAACCCCGAAAAATCGGCGGTCATACGATCGCTCGGCGCAACGGTGGTGGAGGTTGGGGCGCGCTATGACGACACGGCCGCCGCGTGCCGCGAACGTGCGGAGCGTGAAGGGCGCACGCTCGTGCACTCCACGAATCATCGCGCGGTGATTGCCGGCGCGGGAACCATGACCATGGAGCTGCTTGAGCAGGCCCCTGACCTCGACGCGCTCATCATCGCGCTGGGCGGCGGGTCACAGGCCGTTGGCGCGGCCGTGGTGCGCGATCACAGCCAGTCGGCGATGCGCATCTATGCCGTTGGAGCGGCGGGCGCTCCCGCGCAACACACCGCCTGGCACGAGCACGCGGCTCGAACCGGCAGCGCCGCGAACACCTTTGCCGAAGGCATCGCGACGGGATCGACCTACGAGATGACGTTCGCGGCGCTACAACACGCGTTGACGGACTTTGTACTCGCGGACGACGACGCCATTGCCACCGGTGTGCGCGACCTCTGGCGCATTACGCACAACCTGGCCGAAGGCGCCGGCGCCACGGGATTGGCCGGCCTCCACCAGCTTGCCCCGCGACTGGCGGGGATT
>APMI01018318.1_pt1 | contig 11334 bp, 7 predicted proteins | sample 667938 | NCBI WGS metagenome assembly APMI01 (sample SAMN01084076, study PRJNA167559) | wastewater metagenome | biome: Wastewater | place: Denmark: Ejby Moelle, Odense | collected 2011-11-28 | reverse complement strand
CCCCTGTCCCCCCTGCACTCGTTGCAGAAAGGAAATAGGTGGCCGGATTTTACTCCGCCCGCGGCTGGACTATTCCGCCGCTACCGTGGCCGACTTTTGCACCGCCGCTCTCATGCGCCTCGCCGACCGCTTCACCGAAGGTGACATCAACTGGAAGCCCAAGAAACAGGATGAAGACGGGTGGACGTTCAGCAACGAGGCGAACGCAAGCGACGAACGTTTCATGTTGCATGGCGAGGTTTATTCGAAGCTCGTCAGCGGAGCTGCCAAAATCCGCTACGGCTACAATGATCCTGAGAGCCAGCGTCTGCGCGCGATCTTCGGGGAAAAAACGTTCTCGGACATTGTCGGTAAGCGCCGCCAGTTGGCGCTTTTCCGTGAGAAACTCATCGAGCGTTTCGATGCTGAGTGCCATGCGCTCGGCAAGAAGCCTCGCTGGTCCAGGGAGAAGTTCGAGGCGAAGCTTCGTAGCTGGCGAAAGGAAATCATTGCCGAAATGCTCGGCCTCGACGACGAGGAAAGCGATGCGCGGGCAGACGAGATGATCGAGGTGTCGGCATTCCCGACCCCGTCGGTGAAGACGTTCCGCCGCGACTACAAGCGTTATCACGCCTCCGGAAGGGAGGTCCTCGGGATCGTCCACCGCCATCATGGCCCGGGCCTGCACCTTCGTAGGGTAGACAACGATTCTGTGGCCTTCGCCCACGAGCAGGCGCTCAACTACATGACGGACCGGAAACCGACCATGGCGCAGGTCTACAAACAGTATGTCGCGGCTTTGGGCGATTTGAACAAGGAGCGAGCCACGCCGCTCTTGAAGGTTACCCGCCACAAATTTGAATCGATCATCTCAAAGTTCGACGCGTTCGATAAGTGGGACGGCCGTCACGGCCGCGCCTCGGCGCTGAAGCGCTTCGGGATGGTCAAGCGTGGTATCAACGCGCTGGCCGTCGGTGAGCGCATCGAGATCGATTTTTGGAACGTCGACCTCATGACGCTCTTCGTCGAGACGGGTATGTGGTCCATCCTGCCTCCAGCCTATAAGGAAGCAGTCGTCGGCAAGCGCATTTGGTTCGCGGCGGGGATCGATGTCGCCACGCGCTACATCCTTGCGTTCCGGGCAAGCACGAACCCTAACGCGATTTCCGCCGCCGCGGCGATCCGGATGATCATGTCCGACAAGCGGCACATCTCTGACTTCGTCGGAGCTGAAACGCCTTGGATCGGAATGGTCCAGCCGCGCGATATCTTCAGCGACAACGGCAAGGAGTTCGCGAACGATCTGGTCGAAGGCGTCATGCGGGCGGCCAGGATCACGTTCAACCGGCCGCAGGCGGGCAATCCGAAGGCGCGTCCCTTCATCGAGAGCCTCTTCCACTCTATCGGCCCGCTGATCGCGTCGTTCTTCACCGGCAGGACGTTCGGATCGATCGCCGAGAAGGGTGACTACAACCCCGAACACCACATCAGCCTGCATGTGGACGAGATGATCAGGCTCTTCACCTTTGCCGTCTGCGACATCTATCACCATAAGCCGCATAGCGGCCTGGGCGGGGCAACTCCGCATAACGCCTGGATCAGAGCGGTGCAGGAACACGGCATCGAGTTCCCGAGTCAGGACCCCGAATATATGCTGTATGTATTCGGTACGAAGTTCAAACGCCGCATCGGACAGTATGGAATCCGGTTCATGGGCATCCCGTACGGCAACGAGGAACTGCACCGCCACCGCACGAAATACGGTCAGATGGAATTCGAGATCAAGGTCGATCCCGAGAACGTGGAGCATATCGCGGTCCGTGGCGACAAAGGCTGGTTCGTAGTCAGGAACCTGGTCGACATCGGTCGCAACGTGTCGCTGGCCGAATGGATGGTCGCGCGAGATAACCTCCGCAATCAGCATGCATCCGAAGCGGAGGCAGGCCTCGAGGCGATGAACCGCGCCATCAATCGGCTCCGGGAGAGCGGGGAGGCCGCAGCGCTTCGCGCCAACCTTACGCCGCGTAACTTCACTGCCGAGCACTACCTGCTCGCCGAGGCGGAACTGTTCGGAGCCTGGGAGGCGGTGCGTTCCGCGGACACGCCTGCTGTGACGCAGTCCTTCGCTCTTCCCGACGATCCGCTTCGCAATGGGTCGATCTCCGAGTCTCGTCTGGTCCCCGAGTACCATGCGGAACGCGAGCGCGATGCGAGGAAGAAGAAGCGTGCCGCCGCCATCGATGAGACCGAGGCCGAACCGGCTGTCACTGCCGTGTCCAGCGAAATCTCTGACAACTACTACGAGGAGTACTAAGTATGGAAAACGCCACGAACGTCATCGCATTTGACGCGATCGACGACAAGAAGGTCGAAGTCTACAGCGGCTACATCGAACACGCCCGCGACACGCGGCTGGGCACGATGCTGCGTGACCTGGTCGAGAATGTGGGAGCTTGCCGCCGCGGCGTGGGATCGCGCCGTCGCGCGCTGTTCCTCATCGGTGCCTCGGGTAGCGGTAAGTCGTTCGCGTTGCGTCATCACTTCAGCCACATCCCCGAATTCCAGCCGCGAACGAACGAGTTCGGCGAGACCGTGCGGCCTCTGCTGAGCATCGAGGCACCGAAGCCGTGTACGACGAAAGACTTCGCAATGGCGATCCTGGACGCGATCGGAGTGCCGTCGAAGGCTAAGCTGACGGAAGGCCAGCTCTTCGCGACGGTTAAGACCCAGTTGCGTGAGCGTGGCATCACGTACCTCCATGTCGACGAAGCCCAGCACCTGCTGCGCCATAGCAGCAACCGCGCGATTCTCGATGTCCAGGATCGCCTCAAGAGTTTGATGCAGATCGAGGACTGGCCGTTGCATACGATCTATTCCGGCATGCCCGAGCTCGCCAACCTGCTCTCGGGCGATCAGCAGTTGGCCAACCGTTCGATGGTCATGCGCTTCATTCCTCTGAGCCTTCCCGGAGACAAGGCCAGCATCAAGCAGGTACTGACTGACATCGTAGAAGGCAAGTGCGGGTTGAATCTCTCCGAGGAACTCCGCGCCGACGACTTCGTCGGCCGTCTGTGCTCTGCCAACAGCGGATGCTACGGGAAGATCATCGAGGCGGTCCAGGCAGCGTGCTTTCTCGTCATGCACAAGGGCAAGGGCACGGTTGATCGCCGTGCCTTCGCTCACAACTACCAGCGTGACACTGGTTGCCTCCCGAGTGATAACGTATTCACCGCCGCGCGCTGGAGCGAAATCGATCCTGGCAACGCGCTCGCCGACCTGGCTACCGCTGGCAAGGGAGGCAAGTGATGGTTCTGCCTGTAACGCTTCCCTATCAAGATGACGAGGCGGCGATCGATCTGGTCGCCCGTCTTGCCGCCGCCAACGGGTATCCGTCTCTGCAGGAGTTTCTCGCGCATACGGAAACCACGGCCAATGCCATCGTTCATGGCGAGACGGATGCCCTGTCGCTGGTCAGCGCGTGGTCCGAGGTGTCGGTCACGCGGCTTGGACAACTGGCCGCGGTGGCGAATGGGCACGGCGGCACCTGGCGAATGGGCTGTGCGACCCTTAGCAAGGACATGCGGCCGGGGCGAGTGCAACGCTTCTGCGCTCACTGCGTCCTCGAGGACAGAGAATGTAAGGCGGGACGCATGGTGGCCCGCGCCTATCGGCGCGCGTGGTGGTCCATCCGCGGAATCGAAGGATGTCCAATTCATGGTTGCAGACTCACGGAAGTGGAGGGCGATGCAGTCGGCGATGTCCACGACTTTTCGAGTTTCGTGACCGCCAACCTGTCTTTGATCGAACAGGCAGGAGCCACTCCCATCCCAACCCGCCAGCCTGGGTTGGATCGATATCTGTGCGAACGGTTGTTCACGGATGATGGGACTGGCTTTCTCGACAAGCTCGAAGTCCATGTCGCCACGGAGTTTTCGCGCTATCTGGGTGATTTCCTGGTGCTTCATGACGTTCAAGACCGGATGCCGGAAGGGACAGGCGTGAGCGAATGGGGCTTTCTGGTTGCATCTGGTGGCGAGGCTGCGATCCGCACACTGATCGCGGAGGTGATCGACCGTAAACCGCCGAAGAAAAGGCAAGTCGAGACGGTGCTGGGGCCTATGGTTCGCTGGCTCCGCCGCAACCTTGCGAAACCTGGCTATCAGACGATCGTGGGCCTCGTTCAGGACATCCTCGAGCGCAACATGCCGTTTGGACCCGGGGAAACCATTCTGAAACCCGCGAAGGCTCGTCACCTGTACTGCGTGAATACCGCTCATGAGGATTTCGGGCTGACCAAGGAGCGGATCAGAGCGCTTATGAAGGCAAACGATCCCGAGTTCCGCGATGGCCTTCCCGATGCGTCCACCTATTTTGACGCTGCGAAGCTGCAACCGATCCTCCATGCCGCACAAGATACCTTGACCAGCAAGGAAGCTGGTATGGAACTGGGATTGAGGGAGGAGCGGGTACGCGACCTTCTTAAAGCGGGGCTACTGCGTCAGGTGGAGGCGCGGGCCGGAGAGGAAAGGGCCTATACTCGCGTCCGCAGGGCCGATCTGGATCACCTGACGGATCGGCTGATTTCCAACCTCACCGATGCGACGGGCCACGATGGGCTTATCTCTCTGACGGAGGCCTCGCGCACCTGGCGTCGCCCATTTCATACGTTGGTTTCCATGGTTCTTGAAAAGAACCTTGAGGCGTTTCTGGTGGCGGGCGACGATCCTGTCTTACAAAGAATGCGGGTTAAGGTCAGCGGGTTGCATGTAGATGGAGGGCGGTGCGCGGGAGGAAACGAAGACCTGATGAGGCTGAAGGAGGTGGAACTTGCTATCGGCACGACGACGGCGACAATCGCAGAACTCATCGAGCATGGATATCTACATGTTCAGGTTCAGCGGCGCGAGACCGGAAGGCACGTCAGGTTTGTGGGGCGGCAATCGTTCACAGAGTTCGACGCGGAATACCTTTCCCTGTCGGCGATCGCGAAATCGCGCAAGGGATTCAGGGCTGTCATCAAATCCGAACTCGATGCACTCGGAATCCTTCCAATTTATGAACCGACGGGATTCAATGCGCGCTTCTATCGAAGGTCCGACCTGGACCGCGTTGGCTTCGATGTCTAGCCAAGTGCCAGAACTCAAAACTTAAAGCCCGCCATGAAGGCGGGCTTTTTTGTGCGCGGGTTCGCAAAATGGACAAATCAAATCCAGCGGGATGCCCCGACCATTTTGGAAGCCTTGAAAATTTCCAAATCTTTTCAATGCCTCAAAATCGAAGAGGGACAAATCAAGACCGCACAATCACTACGCATTCGAGGCAGCGTTACGGCCTATCCGTGATTTACGAGAGCCTGTTTACTGCGCCTTGCGCAGCGAATCCATCAACTCGTTCTGCACGCGATTGCCGGTGCGGATGCCGAGGCGCTTGGCGGTGCCGCCGTTCAGTTCCAGGACGAAATCGATCGGGCCGCCCGAATCGATGATCGCCTCGGAAAGCGGCTCGGCGTTCTGCTTGATGGTGCGAATCTTGCCGTCCTTGCCGATGAAGAGCATGTCGAGCGGGATGTAAGTGTTCTTCATCCACATATAGACCTGCCGTGTTTCGCCGAAGGCGAAGAGCATGCCGTGGTCGGCCGCCATTTCGCGGCGATCCATCAGCCCCTGCTCGCGCTGGCGCGGCGTAACGGCGAGTTCCACCGTGAAGGTGTGGCTCTTGCCGTCCTTCGTCACAATGCTCAGCGGCCGCCTGTCGAATTTTTCACCAGCGGCGGCATTGAAGGACAGGCAAAGAAAAAGCGCCATGACGGCGCTTGCCAGGCGGGCAAAGCCGAAAGAGCGCGGGCAACGGGCCAGCATCAATGCGCCCTGTTGCCGGCGACCGGCATGTCAGGGTGAATTTCCGCGGCCATAAGACCCTTTTCGCCGTCGCCGAAACGTACCAGCACGACCTGACCCGGACGAAGCTCCGTAAGGCCGAAGCGGCGCAACGTTTCCATATGGATGAAGATATCCTCGGTACCCTCGCCGCGCGTCAGGAAGCCGAAGCCCTTGGTGCGATTGAACCATTTGACGAGAACACGTTCCAGCCCGCTCGAAGGCGTGACCTGGACATGCGTCCTGACCGGCGGCATCTGCGAAGGATGCACCGCCGTCGTCTGGTCCATGGAAAGGATGCGGAAAGCCTGATAACCGCGGTCGCGCTTCTGGATGAGGGCGACGACGCGCGTGCCTTCCAGAACGGTCTGGTAGCCGTCTCGGCGCAGGCAGGTGACGTGCAGGAGAACGTCCTGCATACCATTGTCCGGCACGATGAAGCCGAAGCCCTTGGCGACATCGAACCACTTGATGGCGCCGGTGATCTCGACCAGATCGACGACATCGTTGCCCTGGTCATCACGCATCGTGATTTCCTTTGTAGACACTCTGTCCGTCATGACCTGCCAGCCCCTCGTTTACGCGTCACATGAGTTACGGTTAACTGATTCTTGATAACCAGAATAACATTGTCCCGATGCGAATGCGCAAGCCCCTTTGAAAGTTTTGCCGGTCGCATTGGTAGGCCGCAAGGCTTGCCTGAAGCTGACAAAACCCTAACCTTCCGGGCGATTCCCATTCAGAGGATTTTTCAATGCGTTATCTTCATACGATGGTCCGCGTCAAAGACATCGACCAGTCCCTTCATTTCTACTGCACGCTTTTCGGCCTTCAGGAAGTGCGCCGCACGGAGAACGAAAAAGGCCGGTTCACGCTGATCTTCCTTGCCGCGTCCGACGACGCCGCCGCCGCCCGCGACAAGGCTGCACCCTGTCTGGAACTCACCTATAACTGGGATACGGAAGACTATGCCGGCGGGCGCAATTTCGGCCATCTCGCCTACGAGGTCGACGATATCTATGCGTTCTGCCAAAGCCTGATGGACAACGGCATTACCATCAACCGCCCGCCGCGTGACGGATATATGGCCTTCGTGCGGTCTCCGGACGGCATTTCCATAGAGATCCTGCAGAAGGGCGAGCGCCTCGCGCCCGCCGAACCCTGGGCCTCCATGGGCAATACCGGCGCCTGGTAAAAGGGGAAGGACGCAAGCCCCGGGTAAAGCTTGCGTCCTATACCGTCCTTCACGAACCATCGTTTCGCCGTAATTGACCGGAAGATTCTTGCCATTCCGGTCGTTCGCCAGCGTGAGGGGGCGTTTGGCCGTTTCGGGCCGGATTGCTTCCCGTTCTGCGTTTCACGGCTTCAACGCTTCGGCCTTTACACCCTTGGCCGAAACGATAACATCGCGGCAACCGCAGCCTGGCCCATCCCGGCTTTTCTCGATTGCGGTTGCGACTGTTTGAAGAAATGGCCCGATCGGCGGCAAGACCGAGGGCACGAACGTCGAAAGCGGGGGAAAGCCTTTGCAGGATATGCAAGGAAAGCGGCCGGTCCTGAAGACACTGCGGTATGGATTGTTGCTCGCGGTCTCGGTCGCCACACTCTCGGGCTGCGTTTCCGCAGTCTCCAGTGATATGCGCGCGGACATGAAGCCCGCCCAGGAAGAAGAAAACGTCGCCGAAGGCAGCACGGCCGAGACCACGACCCCCATCGTGGCCGGCGCGGCGACGCAGGAAGCCCAGGCCACCGCCGATGCCGGCCGGCAGGCCGGAGGCGAAACCGCGCGCGACATGGCCGGAGCCGTCATGCAGCCGACGACGCTCAATGCGGGCCAGGCGAGCATCTATTCCAATGGCGGACAGGTCACGCCGAGCGGCACGGCCTATGCGACGCAGACCACAGGGACGAACGCTGCGGTCAACAGCCTCTATTCCGGTGGAACGGCTGCCGTTTCTGCCGACCAGACCGGTCGCCTGCCGGTCGAGGACATGCCGCCCGTCGGCGCGGCGGGCCAGCAGGTCGCGACCTTCGAGGACGGCCAGGCTGCCGCCTTGCCCGCAAATATTCCGATTCCGAAGACGGCGCGCACCGCCCTCGTGGAAGAACCGGCTTCCGGCAATGCCGCCGACAGGGCGCTCGCCATGCCGACGACGGCAAACACGCAGCAGAATGGCTCCCTTTTCGCCGACCAGAGTGGCGGAACGGAGCAGTTCGATAGCCAGCGCCTTGCCGAAAAGCCACGCCGCGTGCTCAATCGTGACAGCGCCAATGCCACGCAGATGGCATCGCTCGGCACCCTGCCCGGCGTGAAGACCGCCAACGCCCTTCTCTCCACCGATACGAACGATCATTCCGAGGCCGAGGAAGTCGATGACGGCGCGCCGCAGTTCAAGGAAGTCGCTTCGCTCGCCGGTCTCGCGCGTCTTGCACCCAATGGCCTGTGGCTGCAGACGGAAAAGGTGAAGACCGGCTGCTTCAAGCCGGAACTGCTGCAGGTGCTGAAGACGATCGAGAAGCACTATGACAAGCCGATCATCGTCACGTCCGGCCTGCGCGATATCAAGGTGAACCGCGCCAAGCAGTCGCTGCATACACGCTGCGAAGCAGCCGATATCCAGATTGCGGGCGTCAGCAAATGGGAGCTGGCGGATTACCTGCGCAGCATGCCCGGCCGCGGCGGCGTCGGCACCTATTGCCATACCGAATCCGTGCATATCGACGTCGGCCCGGAGCGCGACTGGAACTGGCGCTGCCGTCGGCGCAACTGATCGCCAGCGCCTAAGCCACTGGGATCGATGCATTTTCCCGCATCCAGAGCCGCCCTCCGGGCGGCTTTTCATTTTTTTGTCACAACGACCTTTTCCCGCTTGCGCAATAAAAAACGCCCTTCTATAAGACGCCCACCGCACGCGCCCTTCGTCTATCGGTTAGGACGCCAGATTTTCATTCTGGAAAGAGGGGTTCGACTCCCCTAGGGCGTGCCACGGTCTCCTCCCCTGAAAAGCAACATCATGGCTATGAGCGGATCAGTTTCCCGCCTCCTCGAAGCACGCCGATACTTGTCATCGGCACGGCACCGTAGGACAACGGCAACCGGGCAAGGAGTCCGACCGCTGAAGATCATCGGCTTTGGCCAATCCATACGTCCGCAGCGAGCTGATTAGCCGATGCCCTACGAAACCGAATCTCTAGCCCTTCCCGTTCGATCGGAAAACCGCCCCGGCATGCAGGACTACCGTCGATGATCATCCGTCCCCGTCCCAGCCTGCTGATGCTGTTCTTCGTCCTCAAGGGCTCGATCATCCTGCGCACATGGCCGCAGCTTGCCGCTGTCGGTGTGCTTTCCGCCGTCGTCGTCGCCGCGCATCGTTATGCGCCGGACATGGTGCCCGGCGTCAATTCCGCCCCGTTCACGCTGATCGGCATCGCGCTGTCCATCTTCCTCAGCTTCCGCAACAGCGCCTGCTACGATCGCTGGTGGGAAGCCCGCAAGCTCTGGGGCCAGATGCTCCAGACGGCGCGGGATATCGCCCGGCAGACGATCGTTCTCGATGAGGAAGGCTTGACGCCCGCGCCCGAGCGGCGGGAGATATTGATGGCGGTCGTCGCCTTCGGCCACGCCGCCGTCAAACAGTTGCGCCGCGAGACGAGCGGCAATGCGGCCGGAGAGCCGCCACCGCCCGTCAGCCCCGCGGATGCGATCCTTCACGCAACTGCCGCGACGATCGGCCGGCTGCTGCGCCAGAACCGCCTTGCCCCCGTGGAAGCACTCGCCCTCAATGACAGCCTCGGGCGGCTGACACAGGCGCTGGTCGGCTGCGAGCGTCTTGCCAATACGCCACTGCCCTTCGCCTACACGCTGCTCCTGCACCGCACGGCCTATCTGTTCTGTTTCATCCTGCCTTTCGGCTTCGCCGATACGCTGGGCTGGGCGACGCCGCTGGCGGTCATGCTCGTCGCCTACACGTTCTTCGGCCTCGATGCGCTGGGCGAGGAACTGGAGGAGCCGTTCGGCCTCATGCCGAACGACCTGCCCATCTCGGCCTATGCGACGACGATCGAAATCCACCTGCGCGCGGCGATGGGCGATACCGATCTGCCGCCGACGCCCGTTCCGGTCGACTACGTCCTGACCTGATCCGCTCAGAAGGCCTTTGCCGCGTCGATCACGCGAAACTGGATGCGCTGGCTTCCCTGCCAGCTATCAGCGGAAAGCGTGCCGGCGAGATGCACGACCTGCCCGCGTTCCTTCATCAGGAAAAGCCCCAGATCCGTCTCCGCCGCGCGGAACGCCATGGCGTCGAGCCTGCCGCCATCCGGCCCTTCGAGGCCGATGCGCAGGTGATTGACGCCGACGGGGCGCACATCGCGGATGCGATGCGCCGGCAGCGCGAAGATCGGCTGCGGGTGCCCGGAACCGTAGGGGCCGGCATGCTCGAGTTGATCGGCGAGCGCCAGCGTGGCCCCCGAGGCGCTGAGCGCGCCGTCGATCTTCAGGGTCTCGGAAGCCACGAGATCGGGCACGGTGCGCTGGGCGCGCTCCTCGAAGAAACCGCGCAGGCGGCCGAGCTTTTCCCGCTCCACCGTCAGGCCCGCCGCCATCGCATGGCCGCCGCCCTTGACGAGGATGCCCTCGTCGACGGCCGCACGAACCATGCGCCCGAGATCGAAGCCGCTGATCGAGCGGCCGGAGCCGGTGCCCTTGCCGGACGGATCGAAGGCGATGGCGAAGGCCGGGCGGCGGAAACGGTCCTTCAGCCGCGAGGCGAGCAGGCCGACGACGCCCGGATGCCAGCCCTCGCGGGCCGTCAGGATCACCGAGGCGTTTTCGCCCGTGCCATATTCGGCCTGCGCTTCCGCCTCGGCCTCCGCCAGCATGGCGGCTTCCATGGCCTGCCGCTCGCGGTTCAGCTCGTCGAGCTGTTTCGCTATGCGTTCGGCTTCGCCCGGCTCGTCGATGGTCAGCAGGCGGCTTCCGAGGGCGGCATCGCCGATACGCCCGCCGGCATTGATGCGCGGGCCGACGAGGAAGCCGAGATGATAGGGCGTCACCGGCCCGCCGATGCCCGCCTGCTTCAAAAGCGCCGTCAGGCCCGCATTGCCGAGATGACGCGCGGCGACGAGGCCCTTGACCACATAGGCCCGGTTCAGCCCCTTCAGCGGAACGACGTCGCAGACCGTGGACAGCGCCACCAGATCGAGCATGGAGAGGAGATCGAAGCTTTCGGCCCGCTTGTCGCCGCGCTGGCGCAGAAGCCGCTGCAACGCCACCAGCACGAGGAAGACGACGCCGGCGGCGGACAGATGTCCCTGCCCTGAAAGATCGTCCTCGCGATTCGGGTTGACGAGCGCTGCGGCCGGCGGCAACGCCTCGCCCACCTGATGATGATCGATGACGAGGGCATCGATGCCCCGCTCCTTGGCCACGGCAAGCGATTCGTGGCTCGTCGAGCCGCAGTCGACCGTCACGATCAGT
>APMI01036873.1_pt1 | contig 11335 bp, 9 predicted proteins | sample 667938 | NCBI WGS metagenome assembly APMI01 (sample SAMN01084076, study PRJNA167559) | wastewater metagenome | biome: Wastewater | place: Denmark: Ejby Moelle, Odense | collected 2011-11-28 | reverse complement strand
TAAGAAGAATAGAAGATGGCTAAATCTCAGCACGTTGATGATGATACAACCTGTGAGATTTGTTACGTGGGACTCTATGATTAATAATTTCTGCCATTAGAGACTTGCGAGCATATTTTTCATAAAAATTGCGTGGCTGAGTACTTCAAGGCTGAAATTAGCGAAAATCGATTTCCGCTAAAATGCCCAAGCGATAAATGTGGGCAATAAGTAAAGGACAGCGATATTAAACAGATTTTAGCAGAGGGACTGTATACAAAATACGAGAAGCATACTTTAAAACACTATGCGGACATGCATGGTGATTCAATATCCTGGTGCCCTACTGCAAATTGTTAGTACATGTTTTTCTTCGAGAAAGACGATGATGTGCGGTTCCAGTGCTTGTAGTGCAAGAAATAATATTGCTTAAATTGTCGAGTATAGTGGCATAAAGACATGAGTTGCAAGGAATTTCAAATAAGCAATACCCATAGTGCAGACGATGATGCCTTTATGAAGTTTGTGAAAGGTAAAAAGTTTAAGCAGTGCCCTCGCTGCAAGTTTTGGGTAGAGAAAAATGAAGGATGCGATCATATGACCTGTAAATGCAAGTTTTAGTTCTGCTATAAATGTGGTGGAGTATATATGAAATGCTAATGTGTGACCAAAATGCAAGAATAAATGCAAAGAAGACGAGAAATGCTTGAGTAAAGAAAGAGAAAAAAACAGTAAATGCAATAGAAAAAAAGAAATAAGAAGTAATAACCTCCTGCTGAAAGAAGTAGGAGAAAAAGAAAATGATAATAAGCTGTTGAGTTTTAATTAAAGACGTATAATATTTCTAAAATTAGTAAAAATTCAAATATGGAGGGTACAAACGAATTTTTTTCAATCATAAAAAGTACATGCCAATATATTTAGATTTTATGATTGATCTACATACTTAGCTTAATCAACCTTGTATTGTCAACCCTGAACATATCTAAATCGTAATAATGATATCATTTAGATTGATCGAGCAGCCATTGAACTAAAAACCGGAAAGTAAAATATGTTGTCTCTACAAAATCAAAATGCTGAGTTTCATAGTTCTCGAGCCGCTGTGAGTGATTATAAGAAGTAATGTGATCATATGGAAAAAAGACTAAATCGTAAAGCTTAATAAATTGAAATATTAAAAGAAACTGTGAAAACATTGTATGGTGATAATCAAAAAATAGTTAAAGAGAAACAATAAGCAATAAAATAATCATTGACCTTAAAATAACAAGTAAATAGCCTTAAAAAGAAAATAAAGCGGCAATAGGATGAGATGTCGAATAATAAAATCGAAGTACAAAGACTGTCAGCTTTGGCAGAATAACGCGTTAATTAATTCCTTAAAGAAGATCAAGAGAAACAGGTTAAAATCAAAAAGTTGCAATCCGAGCTCGAAAAACTGAAAAATGAACTCAGTAAAAAGTAAAAATCAGCTCTTGGAACTATGAAGAGACTTGATGAATTGAAAAATGTGGAGTCAGAAAACGAACGTCTACTGTCTATTGTACTTAAGATATTATTTAGAACTAAAGTATGAAGTATGAAAATAGCTTAATGAAGAACGAGCTTGAAATAACAAAGGAGCGTATTCACGATGAGAAAGTAAAATATCTGCAATAAAATGAACAGCTACTAAAGCAAATCGAAGAAATAAATCAAAAATCAGCAACGCTAGCATCTATTAAGCAAGAACTAGAACTTAAGTTACAATCATAAGTTGAAAAAAATCAGTCTTATGAATAGCAAATCGTCATCAGGACATAAAAATTAAAGGAAAAAAATAAACAAATTAAAGTTTATAATGAAGAAATTGAAAAATTAGCTAAAAGGGTTAAAGAACTTTCGGAGATGGCTGATGATGTAATTTCGTAAAACAGACAATTATCTGATAAGTGCCGAATTTTATAATAAAAAATCGAATAATTTAAACTTCTTTATTCGCACGTTGGAAAATTGAAAGGATAAATAAATCAAAGAAAGTCAGCTTAACTCGGAAGATTGATAGAATCAATAAACAAACTACAGGCCAGTTTATGATATAGTTAATTAATACTTTTAGATTTTTATGTAGAAACAAATAAGAAAGAAATATGAACTGTCATTTAAGTCGAAACTGTGCTTTTAATTTTAACATTTTAGATTTACTAGCTGAGAAATTAAAATAATACTCTTTACTTTTCGCCATGCACTTCCTGGTCGGTTCCGCCAGTGCTCTTTCGTATTTTTGCTATAGAAAATGTGAGGTAAAATATATAGGAGATAGCTGACTCAATCGTGTTGAATCAACTATAAGGTATTGCGTAAGACCTAATGGTACTTTTTTGATTAGCTCGTTATCACTGTGATGCTTTTTACAATTTTGCTAATTTGCTTGACTCTTTCCTCCTAAAGCTATAGTGTTTGCGCATGTTTTGAATCTTCTTTTTTCCATTGTTGTGTTGTAACGAATTTATTGACTGTTGCTTTTATTACTGGTCTCAGTCCTGATATGATCAGCCCTTCTGGTTCTTTTGAGAAATGGATTTTAGTTGTCAGAACAAATATTGTCCTCTATGAAGGACTGTTCACGTAAATAATGGCATGCTTGTTCTTAAACATTTTATTATTCTTTGTAATTTGAAGATGAAACAGTAGGTGAACTCTTTTTATAAGTCCTACGCATTAATACTTTGGACTTCATATAATAAATAATTATATTCTAAGTGACAGATAAATATTGATATATCACCCAACAAAATTTTCAATAAATTCCATTAAATCCACAGCATTTTTCGACGGAATACTAAGGATGACAGCAGCTGAGTATAGTCCCATATTCTTCCCATAAACATCGTAGTTATATGGCCAGTAGTCCTATTTTTCAATAATAAAGTCAAAAAATATTTTGTCTTAGTCGAAGAACTCCGATAGTAAATTGTGGTAAACAAAATTACTAACTGCTTTACCGAATTATTAACGCGTTGGACTGTCACTAGCTTCCTTTGTTGGTAGACTCTTCAAGAAATCTTTTACGCTATTGCGAGTGTTTTCTCTCATCGGAACTTTGTATTTATCAGGAATACCCTTTTTTAGCCAGGGTCTAATATGTTCATCCATTACTTCAAACAATGGAATTAATTGCGCTAAAGTGTAATCGGGAAAAGTTGAAGCCAGCTATTCAAAATTTAAAGCTTTTATCTGCTTCTGGTAATCGTAAAGTTTTTGATTGGCTGTTGTTTTTAAGGAACTAGAATTAGAGCATAGCAAGTTAATTAGTAGTTCAGCTTCCCCAAATATCTTATACACCTGCATATCAGTTTTGGATTTCAGTACTTTATTGATTGAAGCATGAGCTTCTTAGCTTAATTTTTAATAAATAGCTTCCCTCACTATTCCAATTGCATTAAAATTTGTATCAGCTGTTGCACGAGCAAAAGCCTCTCCAACATACGATGTGCTTATGTACTTTTCAACGTTTGACTCAAGCTCGCATCGACCTTTGAGTTTGGTAAGGAAATATGCTTAGCAGAAATCAAAATTATGATACACCAAATTTTCACCATATTTAATTGACTAAACCGAAGCTTCTAGCAATTTCTTCATCAGTTCATCTTATTTTATAATAACACAGTCATTTTCAGTGATTTTTTGAGGACTTATCTTGTAATCATCAATAAAAAAATTCATTTTTCTGTACTTAGGGATTAAATTTTTACAAGTTTTTAGAATGTTAAGAACTTCATTGTGCAGAATTGCGTAGTTATTAAATATCCCACAAATTACCTTACCATTTGGATTTTATTTTAGAGAGTCATCAAGCAGGAAATTATATACTGGTGTTAAGGGTGTAAATTAATCGTTCATCCTGCCATAGTTTTTACATCCAACTTGGATTGGTCCTAAATAGCTGTAGAGCCTTTTCCAGGATCTAAAGAAAGAGTTCAGATCAGCTTTGCTGTTACACACTTGTTAATTAAAATCAGCCAGTTTGTATTCCTTCGCATAGCCTCTACTAACCAGATAGTGCATTTTTTCCGAGAAAAGATTACAGCCCTGCACTATCACAGAAAAAGCTTGTAAAATGTTAAATGAAAGTGGATTTTTCAGCAGGTAGTTCAGGAATGGATATTTTTCTTTTATTATAATATCGTATTTATTTGCAATCTCCTCAAAAGTTAAACTGTCGCTTGGTGTTTTAAGAACACGAGATAATGGATAGTTTTTGATGTCAAGTTTGTTCTCTGTGAGAATAGGATCAAATAAAAATTGCATTTTTCCTTGGAATTCATACCACACGTCCAAAAACACAGATTTATTTTCGAACAAATTATTCGAAATTAAGCCTTGAACGGCCTCTTCAAAGACTTGCCTTGTGAATTGGTTTCTTGCATTCATTTGTTTACTGGTCTGAACCTCTTTAAATTCCTTGGTAAGCAACCCAGCTTATATTACTCTTCCCATATCCACGTATAGCTCTTGATACTTAACATCAGATAAACTGGACTCTTTGGCCTTGAGCTTAGCAACTAAAGTAGCTGCTTCCTTATCCAGTTTGCTCACATAGTTGTCAAAGGTAGATTAAAAGTTCATTAAAAAGGAATAGATTTCTGCTTGAATTCCGAATACCCAAGTATAAAATTTAGAGTTAAGGCCAACAGTTTGTCTGATATCTTTAATATGAGATTTTAATCTTTAATGTAATAAATTTAGTGTTTCTACTTTTGTTTTAGTACCAAATAAGCCTTCATATTAAGCCGTTTTAATAAGATCGAGGCTAACAAATGCATATAGATTTGATTATAGGCAAAGCATGATGACTTTGGAAGCTATTAAGCTAATTCTGTTGACTGTGAAGCGATCGTTGGCATTTTTTATTGAATACCCTAGCAGGTTGTGATGTTCTATTTGCCTTTTACCATTAATTTATGGTTTGGCTATTATTTCCTTCTTTTTTCTCATTCTGTTGATTTAAGCAGTAATGTATACTCTTTGGGCTTACCAAAACTCCTCATAGTTTTTGATTGCTGCTCTGTCGATATAAAACTTGCTATCATTTAGGAATTTGGGAGACATGATCCTTCTAGCTCCTTTATCCATTCTAGCGAGTTTATGACTTCCATCGATGGAGCCGATAATTTATCCGCACATAACACAGGGTCGGTTATCTCGAGGCCATCCGCAGTTACCATGGCTGTACATGTAGTCACACTCACCGCCACAAATATACACTCCCATGTTGCAGTTACGTGTATCATCGATCATTGCTTTGGCAATCTAAACATAAAAACTTTATGGCCCACACGGAATGAATGATTGACTGATTTCAGATGAAATTGACTCATGTATCCTACCATCTTTAAAGAAGAGTGAATGGACAGGGGAGTTAGCGGACTTCGAAGCAAGCATCCAATTAATGTTGTTGAGAACTAGAAAATCCTCTTCACTGAACTTCTAGTGCTTTTAAACAAAATACAGGTCATCAAATTTTGAGAGAGCATACCTTAGCAGAACATGAAATTCTTCCTTTCCCAATTTGGCAGTGTATTCAGCCTCTTTCTATTTAACCTTGTTAATAATACTCTGCTGATAATCTTTATTGTAAGCTTGAGCGTAGATATACTTCATGAAAAAATTTAAAACCATGTATCTGCCACCGGTAGTCTTGCTACCTAAATACACAATTTCATCTAACATATCTACATCTCGCCCATGGAATTCCATAAATGCAGTTATTTTATTCTGCACTGTCTCAATTATTAATTTTTAGGGGACTTTTGGTACCTCTATTGCTCGTGTTGGAAGCTATTGCATTTCGTTTTACATCAACCCGCACCACTTAAAAGTTCTAATTTTGATATATTTTTCGTAAATTTCTTTAGATGTCAGCTTCTTTCTTAGGATTTTGAGACAATAAACTCTGAGATTCTCCATTAGTCCCGATTTTTAACATAATTTCTCATCAATTTTAATGCAAATTTAATCTTAAGGCTTTGCAAACTTAATGTAGTTCATTAAATAGATTTTGACATATGCAAATCCGAAAAGTTTAATTGCAGCACTTGAACTTGTCAAAATTTCATGCAAGAGTTTGTCAAAGTTTTCAAAATCTGTTTTCAAATCATCAAATTGAAATTCTCCATCAGGAATACTAACTAACGAATTGAATCTTTTTAAGTTGGAACAAAAAATGTTTGTAATCAATACAGAGAGATTGTCGCTAATTTTCGCCTCTGAACACTGTTGACACATTTTTATAAATAACTTATTCTTTAAATTTGTAGATTAGTTTTGAGAGGTTATTTTCTTTATTTTTGCAATGCTTGAGCTTATTTGCGATTGCGAGTAATCAATTTTAAGAGAATCTAGACCTATTTAAACTGAACTTGTTGAGTTATGCACAAAAGCTGTACTTTTTTAGCAAAGACTGTAAAACTGTTTAAACACTGTGTCAATTTGCAATTAATCTAAACATGAGTTAAACCAACGAGGGAATAATTTATTAGCTAAGTATTCATTAACGAGTTTGATGTCTTCAGGTTCAATCTATTTTAATTCGAGAATTTTTTACATGAATATTTTGAAAATTGTAATTTTCTCGAAAGTTTTCATTGATGATAAATTTTTTAATTACTATTATATGCTTATATGAGGGTATTTGGAATAGATTGACTCCCAAACAGTAAGGAATTATTAGTTAATAGTCAGATCTTTGTAGATCTAATTATTTTCTGACTCGAAAGCATCAGAATTTTTCAAATTTTCTATTTAGAAGTACACATTGTGATGCGTTTCTATAAATCTTTTCATTTTTTGTTCAAAATTTTCACCTTTCAATGATTTTATTGACACAGATTCGAAAGATAATTGATTTTTTGTGTATTGGAGTATATCTTCAGCATATCTATGTTCCTTAAAATGATATTTGCATTTAATAATCCTGTTAATAGAATTTTAAGCATAACAATTTAATATTCTTAAAATGGATGCCCAAACTTCGAAGTTGCTTATTATTTACACTACTCTGCGAAGCATATTATCACAGTCTTTAAAAAACGATTAAAGCTGGTCAACTAAATTTAAGATAAATTTAGAAGGAGTCTTAGCCATTTAAGCTAAAATAACAACAATGTCAACTATTAACATTCTTTTCCAATATTTGTTTTCAGATCTTGTTAAACTCTTGTACTGAACAAATAAATCTTGCTGGTTAAACTTTCCAAAAGTCTACTGTAACTTTCTGTTGTACTCTGACTCGAACATCTAAAATTTTTTGTCGAAATCGTCACCTTGTTCACAAGAGAAATTTTTAATTTTTTGAATGTTATCTGGAGAAAATAGTAATTTTGTTTCTATTGATGAAAAAGGGAAAAGTGTTGGTACTTTTAAACAAATCTTTCTTTACTGATTATTTTTTTTGCCATCTTTTTAATTTACTCGATTTTGAATACTTTTCTTCAAAAGTTAAATTCTTTTCATGCTCATGCCTGTCAATAATTTTTGCAGAGCTTCACAATTTATTTAATTATTGTCGCCTCTAATTTGATTTTATAACTAAATATTTAATTTCATTATTGAGTATTTAGATTTTTGAACAAAATTTAAAATAAAACTATCCTTTGCGAAAGCCTCAATAAATGTAATGATTGGTTACAAAAATCTTTTGTTAAACAATTATTTTGTGATCGCTGAAATAATACTGGTAAAATTTTTAAGGTTAGCAGGATCTCTGAGAATTTATATAATCTCTTAACTTGTTTACTCCCCTTTTTGTCCAGAAACATGTGCCAGATATTATTTACAGCATTCTGAAAATATTTAATTATTGCTTATTTCATGAATAACTTCCTTTAATATCTTCTTGATTTCATCAGTATGCTCAAATTCATCCAATACGAATTCAAAGTCTTTATTCATGCAGTTTTTGAAAATTTTTACCAAATCGACTGTTTCCAAAAGTTTCTTCTTCTCCAAACCGCTAGAACCATCGAGACAAAAAATATTACAATTCTTCATGAAGGGAATAGGTGAAAATTGTTCACCTTTAGTTCTATTGTAATTTAGCATAATTCGTACTTTTCCAATGAAATACTATTCCTTTTGTAGAGTCAACTCAGAAATGCTCGCTTCCATGACAAACAAAATATAGTCTACCTAAATGGCGTTTTTATCTTTTAGATATGCTTTTTTATCGTTAATGTTGGATCCAGGAATATCCGACTCTCTGGTGAAGTCAACATAAAGGATTCCATTTTTTTTATAGTTACTCTTTGCGAAAGCCTTTATTTAATGTTTAAGCTGACTTTCATCTTTAGCCAGCTCAAGACATATGATGGTATCTTCACTCTTCACATTTCTCCAAATGTTCTCATCAGTTGAAATGATCACAGCAAGGTCGCTACTGGCAATCCTGTTAGTCTTTTGATTTAGTCCTTATTTAAAGTACTTTAGATAATCTTATTCCGGTTCATTTATCATAATTATATGCTGAAGCAACAGCTCAAAATCTTTATTACTTAGCTGAGCAAGTGTGTAAATGCATTACTTAAAAATGTCAGACTCAGTTAGTTTTATTCCTTCATTCATTAAAATTCGAAACACCATGGATTTGATAGTATCGCTTGTCAAATTAACAAACAAGTGTTCTCGCTTGTAATGGTTAAGCTGATGCTTTTCGCACATTTTTTCGATTTGTCTCAAAACCTCTTCAATTTTTCCCATGCATTTCTCCAGCTTGCCATCTCGATAATCGCTTAGCTCGAAGGAGTATTTTTAGAATCGGTTCAAGAAGGCTGAACTTTCTTTAAGTAAATCTTCTTCTCTAATAATGATAGCTGTGTTAAAATTCGGATGAGCCACTCCAATTGTATTGTATCCACTGTTTTGAAGAGCAACTCTATACGTTTCGTTTTCTTCGACTCGTTTAAAAAATTTATTAAATAAATCGAACAATGCCCCCTCAGTTGTTTTGTTTAAAGAACTAGCAATCATAGTTTTATCAGATTCTACTAATTTCATAATATGGGAAATATTTTTAGTCACGTATTCAGGCTTATTGATGTCACTTATAAATGGACTCCCTTCGACGATTGTTGAGTTTTCAAATTTACCAGTTATAGATTGCATAATTACAGATTTTGATATACTTCCACGCACAATTATCAAGGGGTATCTTCGACACTTACCACTCAAAGTTTTATGTATTTCAATGATGACATTGTGATCTACTTTTGGTAATTATCGACATGCTCTTTTAAAAAACATGCTCTTAAAAATAAGGTAGCTCTTTTAAAATCCACTGAAATTCCTGTAAATAGCCAAGTCGCATAGTTCATCAATTTTTTCAATATTCGTTTTATTTTTCTCAGAGATCAATAGGTCTGCAAATGTTTTCACCAAATTGTAAAAGTCACGTAGTCCAAAAAAATGTTTTATCGTCTAAGATGCATTACCTGATTGTTTTTTCCAATGCTACAAAAACTAAAAATAAACTTCACTGTACAAGTCCAGATATGACAAAACGTTTTCAACAGTCATATTGGATTTTATAAGAACTTATTTTGCAATTTATTTTGCAGTTAGTCTTAAATCTTCAATTTCGAGCCCTGGTCGACGAAGGACAAGAAATCTTGACATTTTAGACATATCAAGATCACTATTACTTATTCCTATAAATGCCATGTCTCTTGTTTTTAGTTTTTCTTTATTTTTGTGTTTCGTCGAAGTGTTCACTGTAAGTTAGAGGGGTTCATGAATAGCCTTCAAGGGATTATCAGGTGATTTTTATGCTAGTCCCATTTCATCAAATATAAAAGTAGGAATAGCTTTATTCATTACATTTTTTTCTTGTTTTTGATAGTATTATTCAATATCTTTGAACTTCTTCTAAACGCTGGCCGAAGTACAGCTTTATGAGCCTTGAAAATAAAAAGAAAACATTCGGGGGAAACTTGAAAACCATTGATCAACATCTTTTATTTTCTAATAATTTTAACTAAAATTGTCTGCGAGAATACGAATAGCTAAAGTCTTGGAACTTCCTGGATTTCCGACTATGAGGATGGGAATGCATTTCATCAAACAAATAAAGGAGCAATAAAGATTTTATTTCAATGCTGAATTAAAAGCAATAGCTTCATAACAAATTTTAAGCCTTGAAGCGAAATCATCTTCTTCAAACTTTTTTATTTTTATCATAGTTTCTAGTTTTAAGTTGGGAGAAAAAGTATTTATGTTTTTCTCTATAATCTTCCGTTTTGGGCCCTAACTCAAACGTATATAATACGTGAGGCAAAATGCGATAATAAATGCTCGTAAAGGTCGAATCTCATAAATATTCGTATTTTCAGGAATTAATTTGATTTTACTATTGACAGGAAGCTTTTACTTTAGCCAACTGTAGAGCTGCCTTAATCTTTAAATGTCTCGAAGACTTGTAGAGCCAGTTTATAATGAATTTAGGTCATTTTGTATCGCACATGTCAGCTCGATAAACTTGTTATCTGGTAAATCAATTTTTATTGTATGCAACATTTTAGTAATGTACTTAGTCATTTATTATTAACCCAAGCTACCAAAGTTCCACATAATTTATCCCATAGCTAGTGGAGGTTTCTTCACAGTGAAAGCAAGCTCAGCCTGCTAATTTACTGACTTTGATTTAGCTCTATAGGGGTTACATGCTGCGAAAACAACAAGATTTTTGAAGAATCTCTTTTCTTAACCCATGAAACGGCCTTCCATCATAATTTACTTGATATAGCCCAACTCGGGGAGAGTGTTAAACTCGTCAAAGAATATGCATATTTTCTTTTTGATGTGCTTCTACTAATTTAGCCTCTACATTTATTCGTACCGAATGCCTGCCTCATTTATTTTGGCTAGTAGGTCTTATTATTTTATGCCTGCGTTTATAGTGTGAGGCAGAAATTAGTATTTGTATATTTATTCAGTCATGTGTCTAAGTAGAGCAGTTTTTCCAACTCCTGCCTCGCCTTGGATAACAAGAGGGATGTTTACTTTCATTTTATATGCAATTAAGCAAATCTTAATGAAATTGTCAAGGTTAATCACATAACCTGGGTCATCAGTGAGTTTATAGTCATTGACCCCTGATATTTATCTTAGAATATTTTGCACTCGCATTTAAAACTACTATTTACTCTTAGACTCAAGCGCTTTGAGTTCTTGTTCCTTAAAAATTATCTTTTAGAGTTCGTCCACAGATTTTTTATCGTTACCTGGTAGCAGCAATGCTTGACTAATAAAGTAGAGCCTAATAGCTTCAGGAATCTGCTGTACATCTTTGTAAATGAAAGAAAACCATTGAAATTAATTG
>APMI01017487.1_pt1 | contig 11336 bp, 11 predicted proteins | sample 667938 | NCBI WGS metagenome assembly APMI01 (sample SAMN01084076, study PRJNA167559) | wastewater metagenome | biome: Wastewater | place: Denmark: Ejby Moelle, Odense | collected 2011-11-28 | reverse complement strand
CTTCGTGCAGGATTCTGCCCGTGTGCCGTTTGCGTGGCATTCTTGGTGACGCGTTAAGTGCGATGTTTCTGGTGTTCGATAGCTACACGCTGGCCGATCTTCTGGAAAAACCGCAGGACCATTTGATAGCCATTCGCCGGAAAGAATGAGTGACTCAAGACGATCTGACGAATTAGATCCAAGCTGGCAAGCTGTGGACAAATGTCGGCACGATGGCCCCGACATTGTGCCGACGGCTCGGCATTTGTGAATAGTTGAAGGTGAAGCGGCCAACATGAAGCGACATCAAAAATTGCAGGATCTTTCGCGTGAGCACCACGGTGCGCTGCAGTTGGCACTGAACGCCAAACGCGCTGCAATGTCAGGTGATCAAGCGACGATTGCAACAACGGCGGCCGCCTGCCTCGCTGCATTTCATTCCGAACTTGATCCCCATTTTGTGATTGAGGAAAATACCTTATTGCCGTTGCTTGCTATAGCCGGGGAAGACGGCCTCTTAAGGCAAGTGGAGCATGATCACAAAGAACTGCGCCGGCTTTCTATGCAGCTACAGCACGCTGATGCCACGACATTGCTTTGTTTTGCCGAACTTCTGAGGTCACATGTGCGTTTTGAAGAACGTGAGATGTTTGTAGTTTTAGAAAAGCATTTGGAGGCGTAGGCACTTGCCAATAACAATCGTGTGCCATTTAGAAATGCCAGTTTGGCGAGTGCGTTGAACCGACGATGCGGCCGGGAGGGATTGATTCCCGACCGCATCGAAATACAATCAATCAAGCATTTTTGGTGCTTGTGACCGGGTTGATCAGTGGCTGAGTTCCTCTGTCTCTACGCAACAGGCGCAGGGCAAACAGGACTAGGAAAACAACACCTATCGAGAACACGATATCGCCGGGTACCCGCATCCAGACCAAGGCTTCCATTAGCGGTGAATGAACGATTTCGGGCGATCGGGCAAACCACATTCCCTGGCTAACACTGGCCCAAGCCTGGTAGATACCGGCCGGAACCAACGATATGAATACCATCATCGCGAGTCCTAGATTGAGCAACCAAAACATCGGTTGCAGCAACCTGTCAGACCAGGCAGATCGCTCGGACAGTCCGCGCAAGCAGAACAGCAACAAACCGATACCAAGCATGCCATAGACACCAAATAGCGCGCCATGACCATGGGCAGCGGTCATATTCAGCCCTTGCATGTAGTACAGCGCGATCGGGGTGTTGATCGAGAAGCCGAGCAGTCCAGCGCCGACGACGTTCCAGAAGCCAACTGCTATAAAGCACAGAATTGGCCATTTGTACGCCTGCACCCATGGCGCGGATTTCGAGCGCTGGTAGTTGCGGTAAGCCTCGACACCAATCATCGCGAGGGGGACCACTTCCAGCGCCGAGAACATGGCGCCAATGGCAATCACAAAAGTCGGCGTCCCGGTGAAATAGAGGTGGTGCAGCGTGCCGAGGATGCCGCCTAACAGGAATACGATCGTTTCCAGCACGATGGCACTATTCGCGGTACTCGCACGTATCAAACCCAATCGTGCGAACAACAAGGCGATGACTGCCGTGGCGAATACCTCGAAGAAGCCTTCAACCCATAGGTGCACCAACCACCAACGCCAGTACTCGATCATCGAGTAGTGGGTATGTGGGCCCCAGGCCAGCGAAGTCGCGTAGAAACCACCAATGCATAGTGCCGCCAAAAATACCATCGCAATCAAGCCACGGCTTTGGGATGGCGTCTTCAATGCGGGCATGAGTCCACGACCCAGTAGCAAGACCCAGAATAGCAGCCCGATGAATAACAGGATTTGCCAAATGCGCCCCATGCTGGTGAATTCGAGCCCTTGATTGCCGATCCAGAAACTGAAGTCGTTGCCCAAGTGCTGCAACGATCCTATCCAGCCAAAAGCGGTTGAGCCGACAACGATCACCAGCAAAGCATAGAACAGAATATCGACACCCAGTTTCTGGAATCGCGGTTCATGCCCGGATATCGCCGGAGCGATGTACAAACCGGTGGCCAGCCATGCCGTCGCGATCCACAAGACGGCGAATTGAGTATGTATGGTACGACTTACAGTGAACGGAAGTATCTGCGCTAGCGGAAAGCCAAAAAAGCTATTCCCCTCAACCGCGTAGTGGGCCGTGATGGCTCCCATGCCGACTTGCGCGAGGATCAAACCGATCACCACATAGAAATACTTCCTCGTGGCCTTCATCGACGGAGTCGGCTTCAAGTTGAATAGGGGGTCGGCCTTGGGTGGAACCGGGTCGCCTTCTTCCTTGCTGATCGAATGATAGAAAATCATCCCTGCAATCGCAGCGATCATCAAGATGATGCTAGCGATCGACCAGATGCCGGTTCCGGTGGTCGGTGTATTTCCGACCAAGGGCTCATGCGGCCAATTGCTGGTATAGCTCAGATTGGCTTCGCCTGGTCGGTCTGTGGTTGCTGACCATGCAGACCAAAAAATGAATGCGGGGAGTGCCTGCAAATCCCTTCGGTCAGGCAGAGAGCCAGCGTTCATGGCATACTGTTCGCGCAGTTCATTCATGGCTGGATCATCGCCGAACAGTCCGACGTAATGTTGTACGACTTGCTTTACTGCTTCAGCTCGCTCCTTTGAAAGCACGATTGTTTCTGTCTTCGCATCGTAGCGGTTGTGACGCATTTCGCTCTTGAGCAGAGCGTTCAACTCTGCTTGTTGCCCGACGCCCAGTTGGTCGAATTGCGTACCGAAAGTGCGCTGTGCCAGTATTTCACGCAAGGCCAGTGCCTCGCGATGCAGCCAGTCGGCGGACCAGTCAGGGGCGACATAACTGCCATGCCCCCAGACCGAGCCCAGTTGTTGACCGCCAGCGGACAACCATGCTTCCTGGCCGAGTTGTACCTGCCCTTCAGCGAAAAGCACCTCGCCTTGCGTGCTGATGACTTGTTTTGGAATGGGAGGCGCGGTCAGATAGATTTCGGTTCCGACCCAGCCTAAAACGGCAAAAGACAGAACACAAATGACGGCCAACCATGTCCACAGTTTGCGTGTAGCGTGCACGGCAAGATCTCCTATAAGAAAGTTGTTGACGCTCATGTTTACGAGAATGAGCAGGGGGCTCATTAAGATGGATATTAATTGCATCTATTGATAGATGCAATATATTTACATCTTTACAGGCGTAACGTGATCAACAACATGGTGGCTGTAGGTGTTGCACAACGATGTCTTCGGACAGGTTTGGGCAGAGCCCGGTAATTCGGAGTGTTTCCCCGGTCGACGATCGCTAATCTTTGCATGGCATGGGGGAGTTTTGGCACCCATCACCGCGGGTTGATTAAACAGACGAACCGTCGCTCGGCACTAGGCCAGAAGCGGCGGCTCTACTCAGTAACCTGCCGCTGGGCCGCTGAGATACTACCAATCGCTATTTGAATCAGTCGCTACCCAGGCACAGGCACCATCAACTCAGCATCATCCTCTCTCGTCCGGCTCACCCGTCGATCTACCGGCCATGCTTGCATCTCGGAGTCTGGATAGGCCGTGATCAGCGCCTCAACGCGGTCTAAAGGCTCGGCAAGCCAGTCTTGCCAATGTCCTGAGCGAATGATTACCGGCATCCGATCATGAATCGGCACCAGCAGTTTATTTGCAGACGTTGTGATAACACAGGCCGTGCGCAGAATGCTGCCATCCGGCACGGTCCAGGATTCCCACAGTCCGGCCATCGCCATTGGCTCGCCCGACTTCAGGCTGATGTAGTACGGTTGCTTGTAGGTGCCATCGGGCTTCCATTCATAGAAGCCATCCGCAGGAATCAGGCAACGCCTGCGTTTGAAAGCATCACGGAATGATGGTTTCTGCGCCACGGTTTCGCCGCGTGCGTTGTTCAGTTTCGAGCCGATGCTTGTATCTTTTGACCAGTGAGGAATCAAACCCCAGCGCAGCAAATGCAAAACACGCTCGCCTTCCGGCGATTGCCGAATGACCGGAATATCGGTGCCGGGCGGAATGTTGTAGCGCGGGCCAAAATCTGCACAGGCGGCCAGATCAAACCGTGTCACCAATTCTGCCGGTGGTGCCTTCAGTGCAAAACGTCCGCACATCTTAAGTCACCACCGGCAATTGATCCCAGCGGGTGGTATAGCCGGGCGATTTCTTCTCGCGCTTCATCTTCCAGTCCTTCTGGACACCTTCCGCCGCCGAGTGCAGCGTACTGCGTCCCCAAACCGAATTGATGCGATCCATCACCTGCATCAGTCGTGTGTTGTCCTTGGCCTTGGAGAAGAGATCGCGCTGCACAGTTCCGGCATCTTGAAGATTCATCAGAGCCACACCGGCTTTCTGGTAGGCGTAGCCAGGGCGGTAGATGCGTTTCAATCCCCAGAGGGCGATCGTTATCAGGCGCAAGGTGTCGTCGCTGGGTTCTGGTAGTGGAATGCTCAGGCCGCGCTGATACTGCGCGGCGTTAGCCTTGTGCGGATTGGTTCGGATATAGACCTGCACCATACCGGCAAGTGAGCCTTGGCCTCTCAATTTTTCAGCCGCAACCGCAATGTAACTGGCGACCGCCTCACCAAGGGCTTCGAGGTCATAGACATAGTGACCAAAGGAGCGGGACGACATGATCTGCTGCTTATTGGGTACAGCATCTTCCAACGTCAGACAGGACACCCCATTGAGTTCAACCATTGTCCGTTCCAGTACGACCGAGAATTCACGGCGCAGGGTTTTAGCATCTGCACAGCGTAGTGCTTGCACCGTAGTGATACCGCGTTCGGTCAGTTGCCACGAGAGTTGTCGCCCGACGCCCCAGATTTCACCTACCGGAATACGAGAGAAGAGTCGGATGCGTTCGTCTTCACTCAAGCGGCCCAAGTCACAGACGCCTTCAGTGCCTTGGGCGCCAAGCAAGGCTTTCTTGGCACAGTGATTAGCCAGTTTCGCCAGTGTCTTGGTTTGGGCAAAGCCGACACAGACCGGAATGCCGATCCACTGTTTAACCCGCTGTCGAATTACTTGACCATAGTGGATTAGATCGTAGCGCTCAAAGCCATCCAGTCCGAGAAAGCATTCATCAATGCTGTAGATTTCCTGATCGGGTGAGAACTGTCCGAGCACACGCATCATACGGTTGCTGAGATCGGCATAGAGTTCGTAGTTACTCGATAGCGCAATGATGCTGTGCTGCTGTGCCAACGCTTTCATCTGAAACCAGGGTGCACCCATCTTGACACCCAAGGCTTTGACTTCGGCACTGCGTGCGACGGCACAGCCATCATTGTTAGAGAGGACAACGACGGGACGGCCTTCGAGCTTGGGATTGAAAACGCGCTCGCAGGAGACATAGAAGTTGTTGCCGTCAATCAGGGCAAAGCCGGTCATCGCCGCAATCGATGGATGACGCTGGTGACGACGCCCCAGATTTCCAGTTCCTGCCCGTCCTGCAGCTCAATCGGCGAGTAGTCGGGATTCTCGGCCAGCAGACGAATTCGACCCGCCCGCTTATAGAGTCGTTTGACGGTGAATTCACCGTCAATGACAGCAATCACAACGGAATGGTGTGCTGGCGTGAGTGAACGATCCACCACCAGCAAATCACCATCCTGAATACCAGCGCCGGTCATTGAGTGGCCTTTTGCACGCAGGAAGAAGCTGGCCTCTTTATTAGCAATCAGGTGTTCATTGAGATCGAGGGCTTCGGCAACGTAATCATCGGCCGGGCTGGGGAACCCGGCACGGACAGCATGCGAGAAGAGTGGAATGGGGAGTGGTGGCGGATTCACCGCAGTGCACAACACGGATACGTGGCGCGGAATCATTGCTGTTCGCCCGGGGAGGTCGAATCAGCTTCAAGACAGGGCATGAGTACGACGATGGGTTCGTCACATTCCGTGCAAATTCGACACACCGCTTCAGCGCAGTCGGCCGCCTCCGTCGTCAGCGGATCAATCGGGCAATGGCAGTGGGGACAGATAATGCGTGGGGGCATGGCGAATTCCTTGAATACTGTGATTATATACAGCTATCAGGAAGGCGCAAGATTTGGCTGTTCGTCTATTGCAGCCTCTAAAGGACTTCTTGGAAGCAAACTGATGGGTATCCGGATTATCGGGTGGACGAGTACTTTCTTGACATGCAGAAGGGGCGTGTTAAACTTTGCTTTACCACAAATGTAGTAAGGAGTCTTTAATGTCTGCCAGCACATCAATCCGGATCGACCATAATCTGTATGAACAAGCCAAAGCCGACGCCGCGACTGAGCACCGCACAATAGCCGGTCAGGTGGAGTTCTGGGCCAAAGTTGGGCGAGCAGCGCTGGATAATCCCGAGTTGCCGGTCAGCTTTGTCGCCGAATCTCTGGCGTCGTTGTCAGAACCACGTGAGCAGTCGACACCGTTTATTCCCAGGAACCGTGAGGCGTGAGCTACGGCGTCCAACAGACGCGCCGTTTTGCTCGGCAGTACAAGAAGCTGCACGATAACGTTATCGTCGACGTCAATGCTGCCATCGAGGCGGTTGCCCAAACACCGCTTATTGGCGAGCGAAAGAAAGGCGATCTGGCCAGCCTTCTGGTTTTCAAATTTCGCAGTCAAGGGCAACTCTATTTGCTAGGTTATTCGCTGGATGAGTCCGTGCAACTTGTCTATCTGGAGGCGGTTGGTCCTCACGAAAACTTCTATCGAGACCTGAAGCGATCCTAGCTGGACTGATGCTGTCCCCCCGATAATCCGGATACCCAATCTGATTTCCATGAGTAATACCTCGAACACGCAGATTAACGAGGTCACAGCCGCGCAATTTGCTGTCTATTGCAAGATTGAACATGGCCAATCCTCGAACCTGCCTTGAGTTTTGAAGGTAGTACGGATAGCCCAGATGTCTTTTGGCTTAAGCGGTGGTTTTTGCCCAACCAGCTTACCCTTGTTCCAGGATTCCCGATGTTGTGTGGTTTCCATGACAGACTCCTTCGTGTTGATCGGAGTTTGATTGTTCTCCTCTTGACGAAGGGCTGCTTTCTGGCATGATCCTGTACGCGAACAATCGGCCAGGAAGAGTCACTGGACGTTCCAAAATGCTTGGTGCCTGATTGGCCGGTATGTTCTGCGTGAGCAGCCATTCATCAAGATTGATTGGTCGTATAGCGTGATCAAGCGAAGTGGGCAGCGGCACCTGCCAATAGCCAATTGGGCAGTAGCTGATTGGGGGCTTTCGATACGTAGGTAGATGGGCGTCCTGACGCCACCAAAGAAGCTTCAGCGTGGGATTTCATCAGTGTTTGCAATTCGAATATCATAGGGTTTGTGAAATCCTCCCGAAAGCCGTACTAGGAGTACCAGATGCCCAATCCCATTTCCGAAGCACTGCGACTATTCTTTGACGATGCTAAGTACCCGATAGTTTTCACGGGTGCAGGGGTTTCCGCCCGGGCAGGCCTACCAACGTGGGGGAAGTTGATCGAGCGATTGGCTGAAGGAATACGCGGAAGCGACCCTCTCGTCACACAAATAATGTACGAGCGCGCCAGGGAGGGGTATTACACGAATGCTGTTGATGTTTTCAACAGTAGCCCGAAAATGCTCGCAGGAGAAAAACAGAAGCTCCTTCAGAGTCTCTTGTCGAAGTTCGACGTAAATCCGATTCTTCCAGTAGCAGGACTTCCTGTCCGTGGATGCCTGACCACAAATTTTGACCGAAGCATCCTCGATGCTTTCGCGCGGAAACTTGGGGAAGCACCGAGAGATTACAAGCACGGCGATGTGTCCTTCAAGCAGGCACAATGGGAAGAAGATTTCTTCGTTGCTCGCATCCACGGATCAGTAGAAGTATCTGACTCGATGGTCCTTTCCGAAGCGCAATTCAATACGCTGCTTGCAGACGACACATACGCCGACTTGCTACGTACCTGCTTCACACAAAGGGATGTGCTATTTCTGGGATTCTCGTTTTACGATCCAGCGGTGCGCTACGTGTTCGAGGACTTGGATAGACGTTTTGGTGGTGCATCCCCAGGGCGCCATCTGGCCCTACTTCCCTCCGATGCTAGCTCTGATTTCACGCGCAAGGCAGCGCGCTTGAATATCAAGGTGGTTCAATACGACTCGGATAACGATCACGCCGCTCTCTGGACCGCATTGAGTGAATTCTCAACGACGTTAGACAGGCGTGCCGTGGTGGCGCAATCGTCGAAATCGACGCCGTTTGACTTTACTAAACGTTATCTTGCTGCCTGTTACTCGCGGGCTAAGTCACTTGGATCTTCAACTGCGCTACGCGAAGCTGTGCTCGAAGGGATCGTTTCTGCACTTCTTCAGGAAAAAGCGCCACAGGCAATTGGCCGAAAATCTCTTCTAGAAAAGATTAGACTCGCTCTCGGTCTCAAAGGGCATGATACAGAATCTGTGCTTGATAACGCCGTCAAGTCTTTGGTCGATGCCGGCCTCTGTCGAAAACTCAAGGCCAGCGGTAGCCAAGGAATCAATTTTGCGTGGATTGGCGCGCCCTCAGAATTGGACTCTCTCGATGCAGCAATTGAGGTGCTGGCAAATAGCGTCAAGAGCCGCGCATATTTGCAGGAAGGTTGGAAAACCGGCCCCGAGGTCAAAGACAGCATCACCGCATTCTTCAAAGAACTAGTTAGGAGGCGAGGATGGGACTTGGGGGCGGCATTCGCGGCAGGGCGACCGCCTAATACCGTTGCCATTCAGTCGCTACTGACACAGTGCGCGGTCGGCTTGTCGACGTTTGACCGCGAGCGGCTTTGTGATATCTGCGAAAACATGCTGCAACATCCATCGCAGGATGAGGCAGCGATACTAAATGAGCTCGGCCGAGTTAGTTTCGCAGTGGAGATGGCATTCCAGTCGCCACGATCCGTCTTGCTTCACAAAGCGGTTCTTCCGAGATGCATCTATTTCGACGCAAGCGTGCTATTGCCAGCTCTCGTCTTAGGCCATCCATACAGCCAACTTTACCTAGCTGCAATAAAGCGCCTCAGAAAGGCCGCGTCGACGGCTGCTGTGACTATTAAGTTCAAAGTCTGCACGGTATACCTAAACGAAATCGTAAGCCACCGTAGAAATGCTGAGGAATATTTCGCGCAGTTTGGCAAAGATTTTCCGGCGGTTGCCCGAAGCGATGCTCTCTATCACGGCGCGACAAACGTTAACGTTTATGTTGGCGCATATGCCAATTGGCTTGCAAATCATGAGCCGATCGATTTCGATAAGTTCCTAGGGCGCGTGGCGCCGTTTACGAACGAATTGCAATTAAGGCGTTGGCTGACAACACAGGGCTTCGAGATTGTTGACGGATACAAAGGCCCCAAGTACCCCGCGTTTTACTCGCTCCTTGAAAAGGGATATGCGCAATCTCTTGAATATGGCAAAGGCCCTATCCTTATCGAGCACGATGCGATCCAACTATCTTTACTCGACTCAGACCTGCTTCGAGGCGAGAGAGCACTTTTCGTTACCGCCGACCGCAAGCTTCAATCGGTTACTGCAGAAAATAATTTCTCGGGTATTGCGGGCGTGATGATTAGTCACGTCGGTTTGGTTCAGTTTATAGAATTGTTATTGGGTGGATTGGATGATGGCGCCGGGCTGACCGAACTGTTATGGAGCGCTGCAATATCGGATCGAGCGCGGGCTGTACGCTCATACTTCATCACCCTCGGGCTTGAACAATACGACGAAGCCATGGCTTTAGCGATGCCAGAAATCATAGAGAAATACACGGACGCGGCGACTCAGGAACTCAGTCGTGTCGGAGCGGACCTCGATACCGATGACCCGAAGAAACGGGCCGACGCATTCCGTGTATTGGGTACGCTCGAAAAGAACTATTTGGCGGGCATGCATGAGGCCGCAGAGAAACTGCGTAAGGCAGCAGACTTCAAGTAACAACCCAAGCCCCTGAAACTGTCGACAAATCTGGAATTTCTCTGGCAGGCTGCTTTGAGTTCAATAAGCGGCCAGACTACTCCCAATTTGCATCAGGCAGCTTCGGGCACGAAGTACTCACTCGTCGGTGAAGGAAGCGGCCCTTCAAGTAGCATAGCGCTTCAACGTCGGCACCCTGCGCGACACCGGCCATTCAACTGGAGCACCTCCACCGGCGGCTATGGCCGATGACCAGAAGTCGGCCAATCCGGCCATTGGGGTGCGGCGTCACCAACGGCCGCAATAAGTCGGTCAACTGTCGTAGCGCTGGGACTCGGCTCAAATGACCGCTCGGCGCTTCAGGCTACTTCGGGAATCGACCCGTTGCGGCCGGTCAGGCTTTTCACCTCAAGGGCAGCTTCGCTTCGTCAACCGCCATTGACGCTGCTTGGCGGGTGCGTAACGCGCCACCTTGCGACCTTTGAATCTCCCGCTCATAGATGTCGTCGCCCGCAGGTCTACGAAAAACCTTCCAGATGTCGCCTTCCTGACCTCAAATAGAGGAACACAGCAAGAATGTGTCGGATCTTTTTACAACGCTGACACATATAGATATTAACTGACTGAATATAAAGGAATCCTTATTCTGGCGCGATTATCGCTTTGAGCACCCTAACGTAGGGAGACCTTCAATTTCCACTCTTTCTGTTGACGTGTCTTCCGTTTTCTTGCGATGTGACAGCACGGTTTGGCCAATTTGATAATTTCAGTCCTCGACGATCAAGCATGGTGGAATGACGCCACTCCTGCAGCCTTATAGATCATTCCAACCCAGCACGTCGGGGATTAAAAGCCTGAGAAACTACGGGGGCACCATGGTGAATTTAACACTGAAGAGCAACGACTCCATTGACACCGTTCTGCCATCCGTTGAGCTGGCCATGCACACCGGGGATATCTGCAGCATTCAAAACATCAATCACCTTAGCCACATCCATATGGCTGCGCTGACATTGCTGGCGAAGTCCGAAAGTCTGATGGATCCGGTGACCGGACAGGTCTTTCACCCGCATCCGGGGTTCGGTTTGCAAGGTGTTGATGAACACGGTGTGACACGAACACTGGTGAGGTGAGCTTAACGTGCGAAACACCGTTCAGCTGCGTAACGCAGGCATTACAGGGTCAATTTCCAGACTTTGAGCTTGACGTGGTCCGGCATAGAGCGCCGCGCAGGCTATTGGAATACGTTCACGCGTCAATGAGATTTGTGGGGTAAGCGTTCGGATTTTCGTGCTCATGATGCTCGATGCAATGAGCAAAATGCGTGGATCGGATGAAATGCAACAGCCTGCGAACGGGCAAAGATGTGCTGTAGAAATCAAATGTCGCTTATGTGCTCCAGCAGACAGACGGCAGACCCAGCAATCTCGGAACTATTGACAGGAGTCGTCCGCAGGCT
>APMI01000210.1_pt1 | contig 11337 bp, 11 predicted proteins | sample 667938 | NCBI WGS metagenome assembly APMI01 (sample SAMN01084076, study PRJNA167559) | wastewater metagenome | biome: Wastewater | place: Denmark: Ejby Moelle, Odense | collected 2011-11-28 | reverse complement strand
AATTAGATTCGATATAATAAATATAATAATATCGATAAAGTATATAAAGTGTCTCCAGCTTTTATTAAAATATTTGAAGGTGTTCACCATGCATTAGGGGGCAAGCTTTTAAGACTTAGAGCTTACAAATGTAGTCGGATCAGAAATGAGGTTATATAATGAGTTTTTAAAAGTCATTATTATGCAATCTTTTTATACTAAAATTAAATTCTACTCAGGAGCAACGAGATGGGAGCTAATGTGCAATCAAACCAAAAATTAAAAATCCACTTCGCCCTGCAGAAGGAAATCGAATTCGGGAAGGCTATCTACGTTGTAGGAAATATCACTCAACTTGGCTGTTGGCGAATTGAGAATTCACTAAGGTTATCTTGGTTCAAGGTATATTTCCCTTTATTCAGGATCATTACTGGACTGGGTTCATCAATATAGACCCGAAGTCGCTGAACCAGCCTATCTAGTACAAGTATGTGATCGCAAATTGGGATAACCCCAAAGATGGAAACATCGAGTGGGAAGCCGGCAAGCGAAATCGATCGATCTAGAGCCCCTACGATTCCCAGCATATCCTGTGCGAGAACAGCTGGAACATGGAAAAAATAACTCTTAATCTATTGGTGCCAGACTAAGGGAAGCATGAAGAATATCAAGTCATTGGAGACTGCACTTAATTAGGAAACTGGAAGAAGAGTTACAAGCTTAAACACAACGACAAGAAGAACATCAGCAAATATTTAGGTGCGCATGAACAACTCAATGAGAAAAAGTATAGAGTTTATTCGTTTACTTTCGAAGTTTATAGAGCTAAGTCTAAAATTCATTACTATTACATAAGAAAGGGCGCGAACCTATAAATTGAAAGAAAGCCAGGACGGCGATATGCTTTATAAACTGGATTCAACTCACACCCAAAATGCTTAAAAGTGGGTCATTATCGAGGAGACACCGAAATGTATGAAATTTGTAATTTCCATTAATTGAATTACTCTAAAGTCACAGAAAATCTGTTACTTGGTCCTTACTTACACACTCCCGAAGATTTTGAGCTTCTGAAGAATCAAGGAGTATCTTCTATTCTCAGTATACAAACAAACTAAGATTTTGCTAGCCATAAACTTACTGAAGATTACCTTCACTAACAAGCCGGTCGGAACAATATTCAGCACTTTACATATGCTATTCAAGACATGTGCAAAGACGACTTCGTGAAAAAGTGTCACGGAGCCATCTAACTGCTATAAAAGCTAATAAAATAAGGCAAGAAGGTGTATATTCACTGCTCTGCTGGCATCTACCGATCTCCTCAAATAGTTGTACTCTACCTAGTGCTAAGCGAAAACTATACCCTTGAAAATGCCATCGAGGTAGTCAAATCAAGACATAGATTCGCTCAACCCAATGCTCGGACAATGAGCCATGCACTAAACTTTTACTATGAAAATAAGGAAAACTCAATTTTTACTAACATCTGATTTTTTACACTATCTTTCTATCTGACTCTAAATTTAGCACAAAAGTTATTTTAATAATAATTTACTTTATTTAGTCGTCATGTGGGTAAATTTTGAAATATTTATTTTCTTAATAGACTTGATCCATGCTTGCAATATTTATTATTATAAATAGACTCAACGGCTAATGCCACCCTCTGTCAAAAATAGATAAATGCAAATAAAATAGAAGCTCAAACGTTTCCATTTTGACCCATGTCCTAAAATAAATCGTAACACTTCAGCGTATAGTAAGCAAAAGATTTCTGATATTATTATGGCAGACGATCATGTTGACTTTTCGACTGTCAACTAAAAGAATGATTTTAATGACTCAAGCTGGTTAGCTAAACTCGTTAATGGTATTGAAGAAGACTCGGGAACTCTTACTAGGCAACCATTATCAGATATTGGAGTTCAGCTCCAGTTTACAGATAATTCCCAAAAAAATTAACTATTCCCTCGACAATCGCGATAAACTGTGGAAGTGACTAGAAAGAATTCAACCTTGTCTCAAAAAAATACAAGTAGAAAAAGTGTTCCATCTTTATCAAGCACAAAACGAGTTCGCTAAACTAAAAATAGTGTTCAAGTGACATCTACACAAAAATAATAGAAAAAATAAGAAAAATGTATAGAAAAAAGTAGCAAACCTAAATATTAAAGATGGACAAGTGAACAAAGTCAATTATTATGTTAACCTCGGAAATCATTAAAAAGCTTTGAAAAAAGAAACAAACTAAATGCTAAATAGTAAACAAGAGAGACTCATAAGAACTCTTTAATTAATTACTCAAGCATCCAATAAGATGATATAAATTTGGATACAAAATAAGATATTACAGATAAAATAGTCATCGATCTTGATAATATTAGCCTTAAAACTTAAATTTCAAAGTAGAATACTCCAATTCAAACGAAAACTGTAATTAATAGCAGTAAAAATAAATGCAAAGAGAACATGTCTAAAAAATATAATAAGGATAGTTAGAATAAATAAAATCAAAGAAATAAGTCGACTCACGGATAAAATCTCATGTCAAAATTTTAGAAATTACAGAAAAGTGATAAAAAAGTGAGCAATATTGAAAAATCACCAAAGAAACTCCAAAATTCACCGATGACACAAAAAAGCAACTAAATCAAAAACTAATAAAATAAAAATATAAAAATTAATAATTTGTCTATTTATTAGAAAAAAGAGAATTAACATTTAATCTTCACTGAACAGTTTGCAGCTGAAAATAGATAAGCAGTTTTTACATCACATAATTAATTTTTAGACACTTTCAAGATGCCATCATCTTCAACAATAAACACTGCGCCCAAGTTTGGTGCCATCAGAAAAAATGTCAACTGTAAGAAAGAAGCAGAGGAGTCGATTGCAAGTAAATTGAAGATTAGGTAATTCGAAGGTTAATCGAATTTAGAGATGAGATTTCCAACGTTTAACTAAAGGTCAACTGAATATTCAGGTTCATTTTCGAAGGCCGATACTAACAGAAATTCACAATTACCTATTTCTCCTTTTAAATAGCCTCAGTCCAATATCAGAAAACAATTTATTCCTTAAAAATAATAACAAATAACAAGATTAGCCTTGCATAAGTATGGTAGCTCTGTTTAATTTCCAATTGAGTCTCCTAAATTTTTTTACCCATTAACATCAGGCTTAAATTCGATTAAAACTCATTTACCGAATAAATATGGATGTAGCTTTTCTGTCTTATTCCATAAATTAGATCAACGACATTAGCAAATAATTCACAAAGATAATTGTTAATAGAGTGCCCTCAACGAATAATAAAAGTATTAGATAGGATCGATACTATCCAAAATAAAATACCTAAATCGAGCTTATAATGAAGTTTAATTTGTGAGTTAATGCAAGCGACTTCAACAAAAAATTCATAAAATTTAAATGGATCAATCTGCGCAAAAACAATAAGTTAAAATGTCATATCTCAACGATAAACATGTAACTAGTAGTTTGAAAAAGGACAGGGAAAAAAATTTCAAAATAGGAGACTAAAATATTTACCTTGATAATTTTACATAGAAACATATCTAAGACAAACTAAGTCAAAAATAAATGATAAGACATAGCTAATTCCATTCAAACTGGTTCAGTCCTCTTTTCCCATAAACAAAATAGATAAGAACGTAAAGTTTAGCTCCGAATAAGTGCCCTTATTTATAAATGCCATCCATTCAGCTCAACAAGACTGAAGTTGAGCCAACAGGAAAAGGAGACATTGGAACAATTATCGATAGTCTAAACTCGAAATTGACTAACTATATCCAGACCAACAATTTGGAGGACACTTATCGTAAATTCAAGCTTGAATTTGCTCAGCTGAGAAGGAACATGCAATATTGACAATCAATGATATTATTTTTACTTATAATACTAAACTTATGCCTAAACTGGAAACAATCCTCAACAAAATTACAGTCAATTCAATATTAAAAATAATAGCTAGGGTATTACTGGCTGGGAATTTGCTGATCATGGTAATACTTAGGAATGTATATCCGTTACCGAGTCTCAATGAGCATCGCATAGCCGAAAGATGGATTCAGCATACATATAAGCAAAGAGGTCAAAATATGCATCAATTTCTACCTTCATATGCATGGGTATATCGATGATAACATAGAGCATGCAAAATTCTTATTATTTTGTCACAGCTTATCAAATTCTAGATTATGTCCTCATTGTCTTAATATTAATCGGCATTAAATTAGGACCTCGTATATTAATGTACAGAACGTTACTTCTTCTGATTCTCCATTGGATTGTCTTTGTACCGACTTACAAAAACTTGTTTGTTCAACCTGGATAGCAATCAATGTAATATTTTAGAGAACTTGGAATAATTGGATCATGCCTGCTGCTAATATGAACATAGGAAATTATACAAGTAACAAATCATAAGAGACCTCATTTGGTTTTCTTCTGCACACTATCTTTCTATTAATTTTAATTATCTTACTACTCATTATCTTATTTTTAAGTTTCCCACTCCGACTATAGGCTTGTCTTGACAAAATATGCGACACTGAGTTGCTGGTTGTAGACCCACTTAATTTTGAAGTCCATTTCAATTTCGCTTCTGACAATCCACTCGGACAACTTTCTCAGTATTTCGTCAAGCAGTCCCATCCGTGCTGTCCCTACTGCTTCGGTTATGTAGTTGCTGGCTTTGGAGAAATGTTAACTAGCCATTAGCTCGCAAAGAATTTAGTTATTGCTGATGAACGGGTAGATTTACGTCACACACAGATAAAGATGATAGAATAACACCAAAAATATGTACTCTCTAGCTGTAATTTACAGGCCATTGTTCACTTCAAAAATTTAGAAACATTTTGATGAATTATCAAACGCTTCCCATTTTATTAGATTATCAGCTTCTGGAGTACGTGTTGTTGTCTCAGTACTTTTTACTTTTTCTTGCAACTTGCACCATTTTTGCAGTTGATTTACGACTGCGGTCACTGATTTTTAATAATCTGCTCGCGACAGAGATTTCATTTCCTTATTGATGATAAGCTCTCGATTGAACGTATTTTTCCAAAATATTTTGCACATGAAGAAAGATGCTTCACTTTGATAAGCAAGCTTCAACGCTAAGATCTTTTCGCAAATGAACAGAATATTGACATTGGAAAAATCAAGAAACATGAAAGGGACTGATACTTCATAAAATTCGGAGTTGTCTTATTTTTTATAAAATTTTTCGTTGAGTTTACCTAATATTTTATCAATGGCTTTTGAGCTCAGAAAACTCTTATCTGATTGATAATAGTTGAACATTTTAATTAATATTTAGCTTTTTCGTGAACTTTCAACAGTAGCCAACATTTACCTTAGATGCCAGTTGTATTAAATTTCATTCATAATGAATTTGTATGTGAGCTAATTCTTCTTTTATTCTATTTCATCGTGCAGTTTCTGATTGAGAGAGTGGTAAAAGAAGTTTTTGTCTTCTAAAAGTACGTAGTTTTTCATGCCTTATTTTCTCTCGCATAATATTTTTATTTTTTTAGATAAGACTGCCTTTCTCTACTCAGTTGTTAAATCCTATTAAAAGATAGCTGATAGGTCAATATCTTTGTGCAAACAACTAAACCGTCTTATTTTTCCACTTTACTATAGTTTTTAAAAATTCTTAAAAATTTGACTAAGCTCATATATATTTTTGTCTAGATGAAATTTACGATCTTAGTTTTGAAAAAGGTACCCATGACAAATATTTTTATCATTGGTTGGCTGAAGTGGTAAGTTTTAGACAAATGGAAGACCAAAAATATGCCGATTAATTAATTCTCCAACTGTTAAACCATCTCTTATTATTTTACTTTATTGAGAATAGGTGCTATTAAAAACATTATCTTAGTCAAAGGCATACGTAGGAGACCCTTCCAATCGAGGGAAACTTGTCAGTTCGAAAAAGTAGTGATAGCCTCTCGAGTAAGGGAATGATACTCTGTTGAATGAATACATTTGTCTATGTTAAAATTATAGCTTGGCCTGGTTTATTATTTGCTATTAGTCTTTCTGCCTCTAATTTTGCTTATTTTCTGTCTCTTGTTTTGCTTCATTCGTAGCTCTTTCAAAAAATTGTTAATAAATTGCATTATCGCGAGCTTACTATTATTCGCTAGGTTGAGGTCTTCGTCCTCTGTTAGTTCTTGCTGGGAGAATCCTTCTCTCTGCCATAGCTTATTATATATAAATCAACACTTGTTATACAATAATATTTAATAGTCGAAAAGTATAAATCATCAGCTGAATCTATCAGGATTTATGGCGTCCCAATACTTTTATTGTACCTCCCCATTCTGACTGATCTTTCTACCTCTGCCTGAGATCTTGTCACCTCTGAACTATCCATCGTAAATGGTTCCGTCTCTGAAATAAATTCTGCCTCTGCCCTCTTTGACGCCATTTTTGAACTACCCTTCGTATTTGTTCCAGTTGCCTAATTCGGTATAAAGAGTTCCCCAGCCATTGTATAGATCGTTTCTCCATTATCCTTCATACTCAGGTCGCCCATTTTTAAAGTGCAGAACGCCGACTCCATTAATTTTATTTTCACTCCATTCTCCTTCATAGTAGGTGCCATCAGCGAGATCATACCTGCCTTGACCATGCTTCAAATTCCCTCTTTTCTCCCCATAATATTTATTTCCATTTGTGTAATGCTCTGTAATTTTTAAAGTCTCCTCTTCCTTGATGCGAGACTTATCCATTTTAATACGCGATGTGAACACTCTGCTGTTGGCTACACTCTGATTAGGATTTGTGTTAGAAATTACTGATTTAAACATCTCACTGCTTCTCAAATTGCTGGAGTCGTTATTAATAAAACTAGATCTCTGACTTGGAATCACGCTTAAACGCATTTGCTAAATTATATTAAAATTACTGATGCTTAGTTTGTGCCTTTTGTAAGTGTTGGTAATTGCTGTTATAATTCAGGGAATGATATTCTTTTAGCTTGATCTGGCTCTAACATTTATTTTAATATTTTCTACACGCTTGCTCCATATTTTTTACCAACAATTTCAATTCTGTTCCTAACTTCTACTTCATCAATTTGCTTTTCAGTGAAGTGATACATTTCTCTAGAAGGGTCCATAATACAGACATCGAGAATGCACATTCCTAACGAATATACACCACTCTTATTATTGAGAGGTCTGTAAAGTTCATTATCATCTCCCCAGGCTAAGTACTCCTAAGGGGAAAGATAAATATCACGATTAGACACTTTGTTAGGACCATCATCAATCATATACTGGAAGTTTGATTTCGGTTCGATCAAGCTTGATTATGCTACTTTTATCACTGGCTGTTTTGATTTTATGCCAACAAAAATATTTTTTAACCTCACTTTGTCTGCGTGATAACCAGCACGTTCTATAGCTGAGTATCCCTTTATGGTTGAAGTCAAGAAATTGTTTATTTCCTACTTTGTGAAGCTTATTTTTTTGACAATTCGATCAGCTACTTCTCTTTGGAAATTTATGAATGGATAATCGATAATAATAAATACTTTTTTCCTCTCTCCAAAGAATCCATCAGCAGACTTCAAAATGACTTCCTTGATTTGTATGACATTCTCTGAAGTAAGACTACGTTGTCTTTTCTCTAGCTCTGCAATTTGATCTTTCATATGCTCATCGCTCTCAAAACCAATCTACTTACAAATATAAAGATCCCCAGTAGATTTCTATTGTATAACACAGCAGTCTCCCAAAAACTGATCCGTGTACTTGGATTGGAATTCGTATTTACTCAGAATATGGTCGTTAGCATTGTTAGCGTTCAATTCATAGAATGGGTTCGAAGAGGTTGACTCAGACTTATGCACTCCTGCTTGTGAGCCTAAGGCAATCGTTGGAGGCTGGTCTGGAGCCACAGTATTGTTATTTTGGCATGTCCCCATTTTAAATACCTAATGCTATATTTTACGCTTATTTTTATTGACAAATATCATAACACTAAATTAGTCAAAGCATTGATATTAATACGTTACCTTAAACCTAAAGTAGAATACGAATAATTTGATAGTATAGTTACGAAATTGTTCATATTATTAACCAGATATGATGATCAATAAAATGTTCAACAATTTTTCCAAACTCAAGAGCTCTGACTTTTTCTGGACTGAAATCAGCCAGGGCGTCAAGTCTGCTGAGTATGCAGTTCGAGGTGTGGTACCGACATTGGCTACTACTATGAAAGAGTAAATAGATCATAAGACCAAGAGTAACTTATAAACTATACAGCCTATCCTTTCAGCGAGATCACTTTCTGCAACATCGGCAACCCTCAAGAGTTCCACCAGAAACCAATCACATTTAATCGACAGGTACTCGCATGTCTGCTTGACCCTGGACTTATGAAGCTTTAAGGAATCAACAAAGACGCTGCTAAGCGAGCACAGAAATATTTAGATCAAATCGTTAGTGCAGGTAGCTATACTCACTCGTTGGGAATCCCATTGGTAAGAGACACAGTCTGTAAATTTATTGCAAAAGACGATGATGTACCAGCTCCATCTCCTGACCAAATCTTTCTAACTGAGGGCGCATCTCAAGGCGTGCACTTAATTCTGAACTCAATGATAACATCGTCAAACGATTCAGTCATGATCCCGATTCCTCAGTACCCTTTGTACTCTGCTGCAATTAGTCTATACTAAGGTCATGCTTGCCCATATTACCTAAATGAGGAAAAAGGATGGCAGCTTGATCTTGAAGAATTATAAAATTCTATCAAAAAAGCAAGAGCTGAAGGAAAAAATGTTAAGTGCATCGTTGTGATCAACCCAGGTAATCCAACCGGAGCCATCTTTAGTGATGAAACGATTCAGAAAATCATTGAGTTCTCTGTCAAAAATAAATTAGTTCTAATTGCTGATGAAGTCTACAGACAAAATGTTTACAAAGAAGGAGCTAAGTTCGTATCATTCAGAAGAGTTCTATAAAGAATGGGAGACTAATATAAGAATAAATGCGAGCTTGCTTCACTTCATTCGACATCTAAGGGACTTCTTGGTGAATGTGGCCTCCGCGGAGGATATTTGTATCTACATAACTTCAATCCTGATGTCGTACAACAACTAGTGAAGTTAAAATCAATTAATTTATGCTCCAATTCTGTCGGGCAAGTGATGACCGATTTGATGTGTAACCCTCCACTTGAAGGAGTTTCCTAGTAGACTAAAAATTTATACAATAAAGAAATTCAAGATTTATATAAGTCATTGAAGCACCGAGCTCAACTTGTCACCAAAGCCTTACGAGGAATGAAAAATGTGACAACTAACTAAGTCGAAGGAGCTATGTATGCATTCCCACAAATTAAATTTTCTCAAAAGGCAATCGAAGCTGCTGGAAAGCAGGCTCCAGATCTATTTTACTGCTTGGAAGTCCTCAAAAACACCGGCATTGCTCTTGTTCCTGGCAGTGGATTTAGACAGAGACCGGGCACACATCACTTTAGAATTACAACACTTATTTTACCCTAAGAAAAGCTTAATGCTAAGTTAGAGGCCTTCAAGAAATTCAATGACGAATTCCATAAGAAATATGAATGATTTACATGAAGATTAAATAACTTTGTAACCGCTCATTTATTGGATAATCAAACCGAAACCAATATTTGGAAATAACTATATTAAAATTTATTTTAGAAATGTAAAATATTTGATATATTTTGGCTTCTGATTTTTTTGCAATATTTGAAAAAATGAGCTTCATAGAATGAAATTCAAAAGAAGTCCATCAAATCGTAAAAATGATTTAAATTTTTGTTTGTTAAATCATGACTAACGATAGATTTTAGAGTAAAATGCCGTGAATTTAAAAAGAGATGAAAATAAAATGAAATCACTCAAGTTTTTTGAAAATTAATCATAAATGTGAGGAGTTCGTAGATTCATTTAGGACGAAAATTAGTCAAATCATTCAACTTCATCCTCATTAGCAAGTAAGTTAATTTTAAAATTCGATTTGATTCTATATAATCAAACTAATATCTGAAAAATGAGCTTCTATTGTGTCAATCAGGCACAGCTTGCCCCTTACGCCTTTAGTGCCTGTCAATCGGCGCAATTCATAGGGCAAAACCTACATGAAAATGATTTTTACCAACTTAACGCCCTGCTGGGGTCCTTTCCAACAAATTCGAGCTCTTTCTATAGTTTTTCATATGCAAACATCGAATCAGGTCCTGCGCAAGAAAAAACAGACGAAAAATTGGTCAAATCTAACGCCGAAGTCGCAGATCTCAAATAAGTTGTAACTGTGAGTAAAAAAAAGAGAGAGGAAAAAAAAGATGGGAATGCCAAAGCCAATATTATTAGGGACTTCATTCGAAGTTTGAGAAAGGATGCCACTTCTATTTTGCTGGCTAAAAGGTTTCTGAAGGAAGACTACTCGATTAAGAAGTTCATGGAAATTTTACAACATAATTTTGGAAATGAGCGAAAATATATCCGATTTTCACAAGTCAAGGCTTTATGCTCCGATAGGTCAGACCCTCATTTTGCTCAGCTGTTTCGAATTTGCTTGTTTAATTTTTTGCGTGGAGAATACCGTATCAATATTATACTGAAGAAGAAAAACAAAATGGACTATTTGAAGGCCTCACAGGAAATAATTCATCGATTATCCTAGACCTCTGAGTGATTTTGCCTATATTCATATTTTGTATTTCTTGAAATTCCAATTATAGAGAGATATTCGTCTACGCTCAGCTTGTTGTAATAGGCTTCTAGCATTCTAGACTACAAATCTCCGAATATTTTTTACACATTTCAATATTTTTACGTTGTAATTCTAAAAATTTTATCACGTCAAAGAATAATAAATGAAAATGAGAGTAAAACAGCAAAATATGGAATAATGGTCAGTGTTTAGTTACATGAAGCGATAGATAACATTAATATATTCGTAAAGCTTTTTGCTTAATTTTTAGCATTAAAGTTGAAAAATTATTTAAAAAATCATGCAACTGCTAAGACCTATAATTTGTTGGTCACTGCTACTCGCTCAGTAGCAACCCATTAACACTTCAGGCTTGTCTACTTAAAACAGGCATTTAAACAGAATATTTTTACTTGAGACTCTCATATAAATAAATCACGCATTTTTTTCTAACAAATAAGTGATCAATCAGAAAAGAATACCATATGTTATTTATTCACATGATAGGACCACTTAGAAACCAAAACAGATATATTGTTTATTTGAATGGTACAAATTATAATATTAATCAAGAAATCTATTTTATATATAATCCCCGTCATTGCCCAATATAAAATTTCCA
>APMI01026858.1_pt1 | contig 11339 bp, 10 predicted proteins | sample 667938 | NCBI WGS metagenome assembly APMI01 (sample SAMN01084076, study PRJNA167559) | wastewater metagenome | biome: Wastewater | place: Denmark: Ejby Moelle, Odense | collected 2011-11-28 | reverse complement strand
CCGGGTTCATCAACCTCAAGGGCAATCTGTTCGATTCGGCGATCATGAAGACCAGCGTCATTTCCGACGAATTCCGCGGACGCTACCTGTCGAATCCGAAAGACCCCGACGCGTTCGAAGGCGTCGCATTTGTCTTTGACGGGCCGGAGCAATATCACGCGCAGATCGACGATCCGGCGCTCGGCATCACGGAAAACACCATCCTGTTCATGCGCGGGACCGGGCCGGTCGGCTATCCGGGCGCCGCCGAGGTCGTCAACATGCAGCCGCCCGCCTATCTGATCCGGCAAGGCGTCACCTCGCTGCCCTGCATCGGCGACGGCCGGCAGTCGGGCACGTCGGGCAGCCCCTCGATCCTCAACGCCTCGCCGGAAGCGGCGGTCGGCGGCGGGCTGGCGCTTTTGCGCACCGGCGACCGGGTGCGCATCGACCTGCGCAAGGGCACGGCCGACATTCTTGTCACCGACGACGAGATCAAGCGCCGCCGCGCCGAGCTGAAGAACAAGGGCGGCTACGACTATCCGCAGAGCCAGACGCCGTGGCAGGAGATCCAGCGCGGCATGGTTGACCAGCTGTCGGAAGGCATGGTGCTGAAGCCGGCGGTCAAATATCGCGACGTCGCCCACACCCAGGGCGTTCCGCGCGACAATCACTAGCTCCCGACGGAATTGAACCAGCCTTGACGAGACAGCTCGACCACCTCGTATTGCCGGTCGCCGACCTTGCGGTCGCGCGGCGGCGGCTGGGTGCGCTCGGCTTTGTGGTTGCGCCAGACGGCCGCCATCCCTTCGGCACCGCCAATTGCTGCGTCTATCTCGCCGACAATTCCTATCTCGAACCGCTGGCGGTCGTCGACCCGGCCGAGACGGCGGCGGCGATCGGCGCCGGCAATGTCTTTGTCGTCCGCGATCGCGTCTTCAGGCAGATGATCGGCGAGGAGGGCGCATCCGCCATTGTGGTGTCGACCGAAGACGCACCGGACGACCATCGCCGCTTTGCCGCCGCCGGCGTCGCGACAGGCGAGATGCTGACCTTCTCGCGGCCCTTCGTCGACGCTGCCGGGAAAAGCGACGTCGCCACCTTCCGGCTGGCGTTTGCCGCCAGCGCCGACATCGCCGACGCTTTTGTGTTCAGCTGCGAGCGCATGAACGCGCCAAAAGTCGACCTATCCGCCCTGACCGCGCATCCCAACGGCGCGTCGTCGGTGGCGCGCATCGTCCTGGCGCCCGGCGCCGCCGCCTATCTCGGGCTTGTTGCACTGGCGTCGGAATCCGGTCATGGCGAGCCGAAGGTGGGCGGAGCGGCGGTCACGCTCGGCGACGGCGGCGACTGTTTGGGCGCGGCGACGATCGCCGCGATTGCATTCACGGTCGCCGACCTCCATATCGTGGAAAACCTGCTCCGGCGCGCGGCGGTTGATTTTCGGCGCCGGGAAGGCCAGATCGTCGCGCCGCCGGCCCCAGGCCAGGGCGTCGCATTCATTTTCGAGGCAACCGAATGACCAAGCCGAACCACACGGTCACCGTGGGCAATGTGACTTTCGCCAACGACGCGCCGCTATCGCTCATAGCCGGTCCCTGCCAGCTTGAATCGCGTCAGCATGCCTTCGACATGGCCGGCGCGCTGAAGGAGATGACCACCCGCCTCGGCATCGGCCTTGTCTACAAATCCAGCTACGACAAGGCCAACCGCACGTCGCTCGGAGCGACGCGCGGCGCCGGGCTCGACGCCTCGCTTCCGATCTTCGCCGACCTGCGCAAGGAGTTCGGCCTGCCGATCCTCACCGACGTCCACACCGAGGAACAGTGCGCCATCGTCGCCGAGGTCGCCGACGTGCTGCAGATCCCGGCATTCCTGTCGCGCCAGACCGACATGCTGGTGGCCGCTGCCCGCACCGGCAAGGTAGTCAATGTGAAGAAGGGGCAGTTTCTCGCGCCCTGGGACATGAAAAACGTTGTCGCAAAGATCACCGGATCGGGCAACGCCAATGTGCTGACGACCGAGCGCGGAGCGTCATTCGGCTACAACACGCTTGTCTCCGATATGCGGGCGCTGCCGATCATGGCCGAAATCGGCGCGCCGGTGATCTTTGACGCCACCCATTCGGTGCAGCAGCCGGGCGGCCTTGGCGGCTCGTCGGGCGGCGAAAGGCGGTTCGTCAAGACGCTGGCCTCGGCGGCGGTGGCGGTCGGCGTCGCCGGCGTCTTCATCGAGACCCATGACGACCCCGACAATTCGACATCGTCCGACGGTCCCAACATGGTGCCGCTGAAAGAAATGCCGGCGCTGATCGAGCGCTTGATGGCGTTCGACCGCATCGCCAAGGCGAAACCCTGACGGCCCGCGCAGGCGGCAACCGGTGCGGCAAGTCGGACTTGGCGCCATCGTTTCGGGCTTTCGCGTTGCCTTTTGGCCGGCATTCGTTATGAGAGGCCACCTTCCCGGAACGCTAGCGCGCAGGAGCATCCCATGACTGCCATTATCGACATCGTCGGCCGTGAAATTCTCGACAGCCGCGGCAATCCGACCGTCGAAGTCGACGTCATCCTGGAAGACGGCTCGTTCGGCCGCGCGGCGGTTCCCTCGGGCGCGTCGACCGGCGCGCATGAGGCGGTCGAACTGCGCGACGGCGGCGAGCGCTATCTCGGCAAGGGCGTGCTGCACGCCGTCGAAGCGGTCAATAGCGAGATCGTCGAGGCGATCGGCGGCATGGAGGCCGAAGACCAGATCCACATCGACCAGACCATGATCGAACTGGACGGTACGCCCAACAAGAGCCGGCTTGGCGCCAACGCCATCCTCGGCGTGTCACTGGCGGTGGCCAAGGCGGCCGCCGAAGCCGCGGGCCTGCCGCTCTACCGCTATGTCGGCGGCGCATCCGCCAGGCTCTTGCCTGTGCCGATGATGAACATCATCAATGGCGGCGCGCATGCCGACAACCCGATCGATTTCCAGGAGTTCATGATCATGCCGGTCGGCGCGCCGACGCTGCGCGAGGCGGTGCGCTGGGGTTCGGAAGTCTTCCACACGCTGAAGAAGAGCCTCAAGCAGGCTGGCCACAACACCAATGTCGGCGACGAGGGCGGCTTTGCCCCGAACCTGAAGAACGCCCAGGCGGCGCTGGATTTTGTCATGGCGTCGATCGAAAAGGCAGGCTTCAGGCCAGGCGAGGACATCGCGCTGGCGCTCGATTGCGCCGCCACCGAATTTTTCAAGGATGGCAGCTACGTCTATGAAGGCGAGAAGAAGACGCGCGATCCCAAGGCGCAGGCAAAATATCTCGCCAAGCTCGCCGCCGACTACCCGATCATCTCGATCGAGGACGGCATGTCGGAAGACGACTGGGACGGCTGGAAGATGCTGACCGATCTGTGCGGCGACAAGGTGCAACTGGTCGGCGACGACCTGTTCGTCACCAATTCGGCGCGCTTGCGCGACGGCATCCGCATGGGCGTCGCCAACTCGATCCTCGTCAAGGTCAACCAGATCGGCACCTTGACCGAAACGCTTGAGGCCGTCGAAACCGCGCACAAGGCGCACTACACCGCGGTGATGTCGCATCGCTCGGGCGAGACTGAAGATTCGACGATTGCCGACCTGGCGGTGGCGACGAACTGCGGTCAGATCAAGACCGGTTCGCTTGCCCGCTCCGACCGGCTCGCCAAATACAACCAGCTGATCCGCATCGAGGAAATGCTCGGAACCCAGGCGCGCTACGCCGGCAGGTCGATCCTGCGGGGGTAGTTCGTTACGGCTGGACGCTTGGCAACGAGGCCGGGCGCGCGCGTCCGGCGATCGCGATCGCCTTGTCGATGAACCGCGTCAGCAGCCGTTTCAGCACGGGCTGAACCGGGCGCTCGACCAGCCGCCACACCAGCCACGACGCGATCAGCATCGCGCCGATGACGGCAAACGCCGCGCCAACCGTCCCGAGCCATGGCGCGAGTTTCGGGATCGCGACATAGCCGATGTGCTGATGCAGCAGATAGAGCGGGTAGGTAAGGCCCCCGATCGCGATCGTCACCGCCGAGGATCCGACCCGCGGACCGACCGCCAGGGCTGCCAGGAACAGCGCCACGTTGGCGGCATTGGCGATAATCAGGGCGTCGTTGGGCAGCGCGACCCCGTAGTGCGCCGCCATCCAGTCGCGCCCGATCGTCGCGTTGGCGAATGTCAGCGCAAATGCCGCGATGGCCAGGAGCATGGATTCGGGCGAGACGCCGCGCGAATGGATATATTGCGTCAGCATGCCAAGGGCGAACAAGGGCGCGAAATCGGTCAGCAACACCAGGCGCAGCGCGCCGCTGCCGACAAATCCCTCATTGATGGCGCTGGCGATCAGCATCGCGGCGATGAACTCGAGCCTGAGCGATGCAAACACGCCGGTGACGATGGCGATCGCCACCCAGCCGTAAAACACCAGTTCCAGCACGATCGACCAGTAGACGCCGTCGATGAATGGCTGCCCGAGCGCCGGTGAGAAGATCGCCAGATTGGCGATATACTGACCGAGGCTTGCCGGCAGTTGCGGATCGGCCGCCAGCACCAGCACCAGCGCCGAAATCGTCATGCATACGACAAAACCGGGATAGATGCGGACAAAGCGGGCGACGGCGAATTCGATTGCCGTGCGGCCTTCCGCCGACCAGGCGATGACATAGCCGCTGATCAGGAAGAACAGGTTGACCCCCAGATAGCCGTAAATTGCGAAAGGAGCGATGGCCGGGTATTCGACGTCCATCAGGATCGGCGAACCGGCAGCGGCGCGAAAGAAATAGTGGTAGCCCACGACCGCCAGGGCGGCGAAAAGCCGAAGAATATCCAGTGTCGCGATCCGCGGCGCAACGATTGCTTGCAAGGCATGGCTCCCCAATTGGAAGCGCCAAAATAACTCAACGGCCCAGCATCGTCCGGGGATTGTCAATTAAGCATTAACTTCAACCACGCGACTTACGCGGTAGTCCCGTGTAGATCGTAGGCGTCGGCGCGGTCGATCCTGACCGTGACGATATCGCCGACCCGCAGCGGCCGCCGTGAAGCGACATGCACAACGCCGTCGATCTCCGGCGCATCGTATTTGCTGCGCGCCCTGGCGGTCAGGCCCGAGGTTTCGTCGATGATCACCGGCAGCCGTTTTCCGACCTTCTTCTGCAATTGAGCAGCGGAAACCTTCTGCTGGCGTTCCATAAAGCGCCGCCAGCGGCTGTCCTTGATCTCCTGCGGCACCTCCGGCAGGCCGAGATCATTGGAGCGAGCGCCGCCGACGGGCTCGTATTTGAAACAGCCGGCGCGATCGATCCTCGCTTCCGTCAGCCAGTCGAGCAGCAACTCGAAATCCTCGTCCGTCTCGCCGGGGAACCCGACGATGAAGGTCGAGCGCACCGCAAGGTCGGGGCAGATCTCGCGCCATGCGCGGATGCGCTCGAGCGTTTGTTCCTGCTTTCCCGGCCGGCGCATATTCTTCAGCACCGCCGGCGAAGCATGCTGAAACGGAATGTCGAGATAGGGCAGGATCTTGCCGTCGGCCATCAGCGGAATGACGTCGTCGACATGCGGGTAGGGGTAGACATAGTGCATGCGGACCCACGGGCCGATCTCACCGAGTTCCCGCGACAGGTCGAGAAATTTGGCGCGCACCTCCCGGTCCTTCCATATCGACGTCTGGTATTTGACGTCGACGCCGTAGGCGCTGGTGTCCTGCGAGATCACCAGCAGTTCCTTGACCCCGGCATTCGCCAGCTTTTCGGCTTCGCGCAACACGTCCGCGGCGGGCCGCGACACCAGGTCGCCGCGCAGAGCCGGAATGATGCAGAATGTACAACGATTGTTGCAACCTTCTGAAATCTTTAGATATGCGTAGTGGCGCGGAGTCAGCTTGACGCCCTGTGGCGGGATCAGGTCGACAAACGGTTCATGCGCTGGCGGCGCAGCCTCGTGGACCGCCGCCATGACGCTCTCGTAGGCCTGCGGACCGGTGATCGCGAGCACGTTCGGATGTTTTTCCCGGATCAGCTCCGGCGTTGCGCCCATGCAGCCGGTAACGATGACCTTGCCGTTTTCCTTCATCGCCTCGCCGATCGCGGCCAATGATTCATCGCGCGCCGAATCGAGGAAACCGCAAGTATTGACGACAACAAGGTCGGCGCCGTCGTGCTTGCGGGCGATTTCGTAGCCTTCGGCGCGCAGCCGGGTGATGATCCGCTCGGAATCGACGAGCGCCTTGGGGCAGCCGAGGCTGACAAAACTGACGCGCGGTGCGGCGTTCATGAGCTGACCTGTTCCGGATTTGGAGCCCGACAAGGCCCTGGAAGCCGCGCCCTATGCCACAATCGGACGGGAGCGACAACCGTGCCGCCGCGCGACTTCAACCGGCAAAGCCTCCTTCGTCGAGAAAGGCAAGTTCCTCGGGGGTTGATTGACGCCCCAGAATTGCGTTTCGGTGCGGAAACCGGCCGAAACGTGCGACGATGTCGCGATGTCCGATCGCATGGATTCTGGCGTCCTCGCCAAGATCTGCGCCGAGTTTCACCGCAAGTTCCTGGTCCGACAGGTCCTCGGAATGGGAAAAGGGCAGATAGAAGAACAGCCGCAGTTCGTCCTCGACGCCCCTGTCTCGGCCCGCTGCGACAGCCTGGCGCGCATAGAAACGCGCCAGCGAGTCTGTCGCGTACATATGCCCGGTGCCGCGGAAACAGTTGCGCGGAAACTGGTCGAGCAGGATCATCAACGCCAGCGCGCCTTCGGAACTGTCGAGCCAGCTTGCCAGTTCGCGCCGCGCCGCACGCCAGTGCAACGCCTCGAAACGCGCGTGGAAGCTGGCGTCGAACGCGTGGTCCTTGCGGAACCATGCTTCAGGCCCGGCCGAGCGCCAGAACCCGGCGACGGCGGCAATATCGTTTGCACCGCTCATGACGCGCCTCCATCGGCATGTTGCTTGAGAACCTCTTCGGCTTCCGGATTGAGCGCCTGGCCGGCGCGCCGCGGCTGCTGGACAGGGGCTGGCACCGGCGCATTGCCCTTGAACAGGCCGCTGCCGGCGCGGATGTCGCCCGACAGTTGCAGGCTGAGCCGTTCCGCGTCGCGGCGGCGCATCTCGGCGATGGTTTCCACGGCCTCCTCATAGGGGATTCCCAGATGCCGCAGCACTTCCGATGCAAACACGGACGCCGATTCCAGCGTCTCGCGCAGCTGGTATTCGACGCCGGCATGCACCAGCCTGATCGCCGTGCCGCGGTCGAAGGCGCGGGCAAAAACGGGAACCATCGGGAAATGCGTCTTCATGTGCTCGGCGATCAGAACCGCCTGCTCGTCCTTGTCGACGCAGATCAGCACGGCCTGCGCCCGTTCGGCGCCCGCGGCGTGGAGGATGTCGAGCCGCGTGCCATCGCCGTAATAGACTTTGAAGCCAAATGTTCCGGCGACCTGGATCATCTCGACATCGTTGTCGATGATCGACACGTCAATGCCACGCAGGATCAGCGGCTGGCTGACGATCTGGCCGAATCGGCCGAAGCCGATGATCAGCACGCTGCCGTTGAGGTCGTCCACCACTTCGACGCCGTCGAGCGAGACGTCCTCTTTCGGCAGAAACCGCGGCAGCAGGGCGACCAGCAGCGGCGTCAGCGCCATCGAGATGATGATGGTCGCGGTCAGGATGGCGTTGGTCTCATTGTCGAAAATGCCGGCGGAGGTGGCGGCGGCATAGAGTACGAAGGCAAACTCGCCGCCTTGCGCCATGTAGACCGCGCGCTTGACAGCTTCCCGGTGCGGGGTCTTGAGCAGCCGCGCCACGAGATAGATGCCGATCGCCTTGAGCACCATGTAGCCGACGACGCCGGTGGCGATCAGTTGCCAGTTGCGCACGACGACTGCGAGGTCGAGCGACATGCCGACGCCCATGAAGAACAGCCCCAGCAACAGGCCGCGGAACGGTTCGATGTCCGCCTCGAGCTGGTGGCGGAAGGTTGATTCCGACAGCAGCACGCCGGCGAGGAACGCCCCCATCGCCATCGACAGCCCGCCGAGATCCATCACCAGCGCCGCGCCGAACACGACCAGCAGCGCCGCGCCGGTCATCACCTCGCGCGCATGGGAATCCGCCAGCAGGTTGAACATCGGATTGAGCAGATAGCGGCCGGCCAGGATCAGCCCGCCCAGCGCCGCCACCGCCACGCCGACGCCGGTCCACACCGACCCGCTGGCGTTCGGATCGGCATTGGGGGCGAGAAAGGCGACCAGCGCAAGAAGCGGCACGATGGCCAGGTCTTCCAGCAGCAGGATCGACACGATGCGCTGGCCAGCCGGCGCCGCCATTTCGCCCTTCTCTTCCAGCAATTGCATCACAATCGCCGTGGAGGTGAGCACGAAGCCAAGACCGGCGATGAGCGAATTTGTCCACGGAAAACCCAGCGACATGCCGAACAGCATCAGCAGCAGGCCGCAGACCGCGACCTGCAGCGCGCCGAGGCCGAAAATCTCGCGCCGCAGGCCCCAGAGCCTGGACGGCTGCATCTCCAGCCCGATGATGAACAGGAACATCACCACGCCGAGTTCGGCGATGTGCAGGATCGCCTGCGGGTCGTTGAACAAGCCAAGAACATAAGGCCCGATGAGAAGACCCGCGGCCAGGTATCCGAGCACCGAACCGAGGCCGAGCCGCTTGAAGATCGGAACGGCGATGACGCCGGCGCCAAGAAGGGTGACGACGCTGATCAGCTGATCAGTCAGCGATACCGCGTGCTCTGCTGCTTCGGCTGCCATGTATGCTCCATGTCCTGCACGGCCAAAAAGGGACCTCCGCCATATGGCGGGCGAAGCTTTCGGCGGTCAAGCCGGCGCGGGCGAGGGGGAGTGCGCGGTGTTTGGCGGGCCGAAGCTGGCCTGCTGCCGGTTTTGTGGACACCGAGATAAGGTGTTTAACGGAACTGGAGAGTTGGAATGCAGAGAAGGAAGTTCAGCCGCGAGTTCAAGCTTGAGGCGGTGAGGCTGGTGAAGGATCGAGGCGTTGCGGTAGCGCAAGCAGCCCGCGACCTCGATGTCCACGAGAACGTGCTGCGCAAATGGGTGCGCGAGCTATCTACGGATCCGCAGCATGCCTTTCCCGGCCATGGTCAACTGAAGCCGGAGCAGCAGGAGATTGACCGGCTGCGCAAGGAAGTGGCGAAGCTGAGGGCGGAGCGCGACATCCTAAAAAAGGCCGCAGCCTACTTCGCGAGGGAAGCGATATGAGGTTCGCTTTCATCGCGAGGCACCGGAACATCTGGCCGGTGGCATGGCTGTGCGACGCGCTGGATGTCTCCCGCTCGGGCTTCCACGCCTGGCTCGACCGCAGTCCCAGCGCTCGTTCCCGGCACGACGAGGTGCTGGTGACGGCGATCGATCGCAGCTTCAAGAGCAGTGACCGAACCTATGGCGCTCGCCGCATCTGGCATGACGTGCTGGCCGAGGGTCTCTCCTGCGGTTTGCATCGCGTCGAGCGGCTCATGCGTCAGAACGGGCTGCGTGCCCGGCCGCGCCGCCGTGGGCTGCCGAAAGACACTGGCGAGCGAGCGGCAGTGTCGGACAATCTCCTCGATCGCGCTTTCGAGGCCGCGGCTCCGAACCAGAAGTGGATCGCCGACTTCACCTATATCTGGACCGCCGAAGGCTGGCTCTACGTTGCCGCCGTCGTCGACCTGTTCTCCAGACGCGTCGTCGGCTGGGCGATGAAGGCCGAGATGACGGCACAACTCGTCACCGACGCTCTCATCATGGCGATCTGGAGGAGAGGCAAGCCCGACAGCCTGCTGCACCACAGCGACCAGGGCAGCCAATATACGAGCGAACAGTTCCAGCGCCTGATGACTGATCACGGCATCACCTGTTCGATGAGCCGGTCCGGCAACGTCTGGGACAATGCTGCGATGGAGAGCTTCTTCTCGTCGCTGAAAACCGAGCGGACAGCCCGCAAGGTCTACAGGACGAGGGATGACGCCAGGGCCGACGTGTTCGATTACATCGAGCGCTTCTACAATCCCCGGCGACGGCACTCGACACTGGGCTATATGAGCCCCGTCGAGTTCGAGCAGAAAGCTATGTTAGCTTAACCTCGTGTCCGAAAAACCGGCAGCAGGCCAGTTGATCGAGCAGCCGAAACTGTTGGCTAGCTTAGCAGTTCAGAAAACGCGGTCCAGCGGCAACGAAGCGCAAGCAGGGCACCGCCGAGGCGCAAGCTTAGCAGTTCAGAAAACGCGGTCCAGCGGCAACGGTGCTGGACATCGACGGCTCGGCGCGCGGAGCTTAGCAGTTCAGAAAACGCGGTCCAGCGGCAACAGCTCGACCGCCAGGTCGCGCTGTCGCTGCAGCTTAGCAGTTCAGAAAACGCGGTCCAGCGGCAACATCCAGCGGCAACATCATCACCGGCGTGCTGGCGCGCATGCAGAGCTTAGCAGTTCAGAAAACGCGGTCCAGCGGCAACACCAGTTTGGAGCGGACGGGAAATGGGCAGAGCTTAGCAGTTCAGAATACGCGGTCCAGCGGCAACTTTGAAGCGGCGACCGTCGCCACGCTCGGTAGCTTAGCAGTTCAGAATACGCGGTCCAGCGGCAACGGGATGCAGGATCGGACGGCAGCGCGACAGAGCTTAGCAGTTCAGAATACGCGGTCCAGCGGCAACAAACCCGCTTGGCGGTCACGCCGCCGCCGGAGCTTAGCAGTTCAGAATACGCGGTCCAGCGGCAACACGCTGCGCGAGATCGCCATCAATACCGGCAGCTTAGCAGTTCAGAATACGCGGTCTAGCGGCAACGGATATCGACTGGCGTCGTCGATTCGAAGTAGCTTAGCAGTTCAGAATACGCGGTCCAGCGGCAACCCGATCGAGAATATTCACCTCGAATGGATTAGCTTAGCAGTTCAGAATACGCGGTCCAGCGGCAACAACGGCAATTTCAACCGGATCGCGCTGGCGAGCTTAGCAGTTCAGAATACGCGGTCCAGCGGCAACATCTTGAACTGATCGCCGCCGGTCTTGGCCAGCTTAGCAGTTCAGAAAACGCGGTCCAGCGGCAACGATCTCGCCGCCGACGATCTGTTGTCGATGAGCTTAGCAGTTCAGAAAACGCGGTCCAGCGGCAACCCCATGCAACTTTTCCGGTCGGGACGGGAGAGCTTAGCAGTTCAGAAAACGCGGTCCAGCGGCAACAGCCAACAATCTGCACGACATCGTGCGCAAAGCTTAGCAGTTCAGAAAACGCGGTCCAGCGGCAACGATCCTGCGACGATGATGCGGCTGATCAGGATGTTGATTTCCGCCGAGAACTGACCCGGGATTGGGCAGTTTTTCCATTGAGAAGTGACCC
>APMI01012649.1_pt1 | contig 11342 bp, 13 predicted proteins | sample 667938 | NCBI WGS metagenome assembly APMI01 (sample SAMN01084076, study PRJNA167559) | wastewater metagenome | biome: Wastewater | place: Denmark: Ejby Moelle, Odense | collected 2011-11-28 | reverse complement strand
ATGCCGGCGAGAAGCCTGAAACGAGGCGCGGCGCCGATGGCGGCCGCGAGGCCGCCGGCGTTTCGGGAAAAGGCGCCGGCGACGGCAATCGCAAGGCGGGCGAGATCGGCAAGGTCGCCAGCGCCGCGTCGGGCGGCGTCGCGCAATATGGCGCGCAGGTCAACCGCCAGGTCCAGCGCAACAGGCGCTATCCGGCCGAAGCCCAGCGGGCGGGGATCAGCGGCGTGGTGCGCGTCTCGATCCGCATCGATTCGTCGGGCCGCCTGACGGCGGCGAGCATCCGCGCCAGTTCCGGCCACGACCTGCTCGACCGCGAGGCGCTTGCCACCGTCAGGCGCGCATCACCCTTTCCGAAGCCGCCGGCGGGGGTTGCGCCGGCCTCGTTTTCGCTGAGTTTGCGTTTCTCGCGCTGAGTTTGGTCGCCGGTGTTGATTGTGCGCGGCGTTTTCTTTATCGGAGGCGGCGACGGAGAGGTGGCCGAGAGGTCGAAGGCGCTCCCCTGCTAAGGGAGTAGACGGGAAACTGTCTCGTGGGTTCGAATCCCATCCTCTCCGCCATCCCGCTTCGACCCAGCGAGAAATCCCCTAACACCTTGAATGGTAAGCTGGTTTTTGGGGTTCGAAATCCCGAATTCCGGCAGTATTCCAGACGCTCTACAAAGGCCAGTTTCAGCACGGTTTTCTTGGCCGTGGGGTTCTCGCTTCTCCAAAGATTACAAGGGTTTGAGAGGAATCCGCAGGCGAGTTCGAACATTTCGTCGAAGGTGCGTTTCGGGCCGGGCTTGTCCGCAAGCTTTTCAGCCGCCATCAGCTTTTCCTTTTCCAGCTTGGCGATTCTGCGCTCATAGGCGCTGACCGTTGACGTGCTCGCCGCATTGACGACGAGATCAAGCAATTGCTCAATCTGGCGGTCGAGGCGTGTGACTTCGGATTTCAGCGTCGCCGCAATTTGCTTGGCCTGTGCCAACCGTGTTTCCCATGTGTGCTTGAACATCGCGCGGACCATCCCGAACGTTTCGGCGCTCGGCGTCATATGTGTCAGCAGCGTCTCAAACTCCGACTCGATCCTGTCGCGCGGAATCGACTTGCGGTAGCTCTCGCAGCCCTTGGTGAAGCAAAAATAGTACGGGTGCTTCTTTCCGGTCTTGCTCGTGGACCAGCACGCGGTCATCGACTTCCCGCAATGGGCGCAGGCCAGCGCGCCGCGCAGAATGAAATCGGTCCCGCTGTTCTTGCGGCTCATCACCCTGGCATTACCGTTGATGCGCTCCTGAATGCGTTCGTACTGCTCAAGGCTTATCAGCCCTTCATGGTGTCCCTTGCGCAGGGTCACACCCCATGCGGGGAATTCAATGTATCCGGCATAGTGAGGACGGGTGAGGAAACGATACACATCTTCATAGCGCAGTTCCGGGCGCTTGCGGCCCGCCATGAATTCCGGGCGCGATTCCAGAAAGCGTTTCACCTCGCCCTGCGAGGCGAGGCTTCCATTGGCGAACCCCTCAAGGGCTTCCTGCATGACTGAGGCCATAGGTTCGTCGCGCACGAGCAGGTTGCCATGTCCGGCGACCTTCTTAATCTTGTAGCCCGGCACCGCATGGAACGGCCAATAGCCGCCCATGGCGCGGGCGCGCATCCGGGCCTTGGTCTGTTCGGCGTTCTTCAAACGGTGGTGCTGCGCATTGAGTGCCTGCATGCCCTCGAAATACAGCCCATCGGAATCCTCACGGAATTCCATCGTCGGGCAATCCATCTGCGCGCCGGTCGCATAGATCGCATCACGCAAATCCATGTGGGTGCGGATGTCGCGGGCAAGGCGACTGATATCATCGAAGACGACGACATATTGGTCGGCGTGCTTCTCACGCTTGAGGAATTGCATCACTTCCTTGATGCCGGGGCGGGCGAGCAACTTGCCGGATATGGCGCGGTCATAAACGACCTTCACCACCGGATAGCCCTTGAAGCCCGCGTATTCGCGGCATCGGGTTTCCTGCGATTGAAGGCCGTCCCCCTTCTTGGTCTGCGCCACGCTGGACACGCGGCAATAGATGATGGCCTTCAACGGCTCGGCATCGTCCTGTCGGATGCGTCTATAGTGGTCATTCATCGCTTCGGCCCCCTCATTCCTTCCGGCATAAAGACGGCTTGCGCGCGCCACTGGACACATTCTGGACCGATTCCCGCGTCCGGGTAGGCCAATCCTGCGCCTGCCTTTGCGAGCGCCCTTAGAAATGCCTCACGCGCTTCAATGTTACGGCCGATCCGAGCCATATCGTCAACGACAACGACGTACCGGCCGGAGGCTTTCTCGCGAGCAAGATACTGCACCAGTTCCCTTGTGCCGGGTCGGTCGAACTTCGTGCCGGACGCCGGGCAATCGTAGATGACCTTCTCGACAGAGTAACCTTTGTCGGCGGCATAGGTCCGGCAACGAATCTCTTGGGCGAGCATCGCGGCATCCAAATCGGACGCGGCGGCGCTGGCGGCGCGGCAATATATAATAGCCTTGAAACGCGCGGCCTTCATGCCGGGGCGCGCGCCTGCATCAAACTCTTTCATTGTTCCTCCTTTGTCGCAGCGCCGCCGGTCGTCCCGACAAGCAGGGCATGCGCTTCTTCTTTTTGTGTGTTGCGCTGAATGGCTAGCAGGCGGTCCGCATCGGTTCCGCTGTTCTCATCCAATGGCTCGCTGGCACCGGCCTGCAATGCCTGCTGCACGGGATGGATGCCGAAGCCGAGATCGACAAATCCGACAACGATGATCCACAGCGCTTCGATGAATTCGCGCTTCTGGTCGTCCGTCATGTTGCTGCCTGCCAGAAATTCCTCGTAGAGAGACACATCGAGCGTCAGGACCGGGTATTTCGCCGGAGCCGCAGGCGGGCCGGCATCATCGCCGGCCCGCCCGGTAGTTCGGTCAAAATCACTCTTCATGGTCGCGGCCCTCATTCTCTACTGCGGGCCGGAGCGGCCGCGAAAACGCGGGCGGGCCTGCTGCCGGGTGTTTTCCGGCTGAGGGCGCTCGGCCTCGCGCTCGGCCTTTTCCTCCTCGATCTGCGGGCGATAGAACTGTTCGTCCAGTTCCTTGCCCCAATCGTGCAGTTCGGCGTTTTCCGCGCTGGCGAATTCCTCGCGCATCAGACGCTTGGCGCAAGCATCGGTGATGCCGAATTCTTGCCCGAGCTGCTGCGCCTGATGCGCGAAGGCGCGGTGGAAGGAGAGCTTCACGCCATTCTCCATCAGATCGCCGATTTCACACGCCCGCGCATATGCCTGTGCGCGGTGATCGTCGGTAATCGACTCCTCCCGCTTGGCCAGGTCTTCACGCATCTGGTTCATGGTTTGCCCGGTGCGCTCCTTGAACAGATCGCGCAGGACCGTCTCGGCCTTCACCGCATCGAACTTCTCCGAGCGGGAGAAGGCATAGGCATAGTCGCCCAGCTTGTCCTTGAATGTGCCAGATTGGTTGATTTCCCGCTCGATGATGCCCGTGATGGTCATGGCATCGTCAAACTGGCGGTCGGTCAGCAGACGCCCCGAGAAGCTTTCTCTGGCGCTGGCTACCCGCTGGTTTTCTTTGGGATTGTATTGATTATTCATAGTATGTTCTCCATTTGTTTCACTTTCTTTTACAATGAAGGATTTTATTCCTACAATTCAAGCAAAACCCGGCGCAATATTCTTTCGTTCTATTTTCCGTATCGCCTGATTATCGCGCCGGGCCGCGTCTACGCTCCTGACCGCTTCGTCGGTCCGTGGCTCGCGCGAAGTCCTGTTTGAATCGCTCTCCCGCGTCCCTGCGCCTTTCCACCACATCCAGAAGGGCATTAATTTCAGCGCGGCGATCCTGCTCCAGTTGCGCCAACAGAGCCGAATGTTCATGGCGAACCACGCGATCTGCCTGTCGGTCGATGGCAGCGGCATCGAAGTTGTCGGACCCGAACCAGCGGTGGACGAGCTTCAAATCCTTGCTGCCGCCTTCATCGATGATGCGCTTGCGCGCGACCTCGAACCGAGTCTGATATTCAAGCTCGAAGCTATGCTCCTCGAAACGCACCTGCGCCGAGTGTTCTTGCTGTATCTTCAAGTAAACCGCGCGTTCGTCTGCGTTAAGATGGCGGGCTGCGTCATGCTCCAGAAGGGCCTTTCCGAACACGCCGCGGATTTCCTTGCCGGGATCGTCGGTCATGGCCGCCCCCGGCCGTTCGAAGTTTGCAATTCGCCCACCGGATTTGAGAGAATCCGGTCATCACAATGTTCGAGACGAGCAATGATGTGGAAGAATGGCTGGCACCGATGAACTACGAGCAGTTCTGGAGAGAGATAAAGCCGTGGTGTCTGGTGATGCCGTTCACGCGCGAAGATTGCGATGCGGGCCTTGCCGCTGGTGAAGACATCGAGGACATGAAAGCGGTCCTCAAGATGATCGCGGAGCATCTGCTCGTCACACGCCATCGACTCACGCACAGGCCGGTCGGTCCCGTGCTCAGGGTTGTTTCTTCGCAAAGATGACAGGCACCTCATAGCCGCTCTCCCGCATTGGGTACGAAGCGCAGCCAGCCGCATTTGCCGTTGGTCGGATATTCGGTAACCGCGCCGTGGCGACCAATGAAGGTGCAGCGCGTGTAATGACGCTGTGACCAGTCCGAGCCGCTATTGTTACCGAGCGGTTGCCAGTCATACGACCAGATGACATGAATATCGGTGGGCAATCCGCCGAACGCGAACAGCGCTAGCGGAACCGCGACCCAGGCAAAATACCGCGCGCGCAAAAAACGGGCCTTCTTCATGGCGTGCTCCTTCCGGTTGTCAGGGTGATTTTGGGATTGGGTGGCAGCACCCCGTCTTCGAGCGGGTTGCGCGCGAGGTCGTGGCAATAAGGAGCGATTTCGTTCTGGCGGATTTTCCGGCAGTGGATGAAACCCACATCCTTCACATGGATAATCTGTTCGTCGGGCGGCAGGCGCATCAGTTCGTCGGCCGTGAACCGGCGGTCCTTGCCCGTCGAGAAGTTTTCCGAGAGGCCGAATTCCTTGGCCTGCAAGCCGATGGAGCGTTGCACGCTCAGGGACTCGCCCATGGTCCGCGATACCCGTTCCGCTTCCTCGAACGACGAGAAACCAAACCACTGCTTGATGACAGCGTTGTCCTCGATGGTGGCGGTTTCCTTGTCGCCGTACTTGCGCTGAATCTCCGAGCGCGATTGCGCGATCATGTGGCAGGTGCCGCCGTAACCGCGCATGGTGGTAAGCTGCGAGACAAGCCCCTTGAGCGGCGCGTTGGTGAATTCATCGAGGATGAAGCTGACCGGCCCGGCCTTTCCGCCCAGCACCACTTCCATGAAGGATTGCAGGCTCAGTGCGTAATCCGCGCCGAGCCGCTCCATGTGACGCACGGGGCCGGCGAGGAAGACCACGTATTTTTCCGCGATCAACCGTTCATGCGTATGGGTGGCATCGACGCCAGACCTGTGCAGCGCCGAGGTTGCCCCGTAGATGCGCAGCGCCTTGATCGCGGCCGCACGGTGCTGCGGAAAGTGCTCCTCGTTCTTCATCATGCCAAGGACATGCAGCGCGAGCGCGCGCAGATATTCGTCGCCCTCGCTCGCCTCGACTTCCGCGATCTGGCGCAGCAGCGCGGGATCGGCGAGGATCGACCAGACACCGCCTGGCGCAGCTAACCTCGGGTTGCGCGCCAGCAGCGCGCAGATGACGAATTCGATCAGCGTGCGCGGTTCGTCGCGCCAGTAGGCATTGCGCTGGTCGCGCGGCGGTTCCTCGATCAGCGCCTGCGTCGCGTTCTCGGCCGAGAAAACCAGTTCGCCCCGGTTCTTCACATAGGCCGCGACAACCGCGCCCAGCGGATTGAGCGAAATCCGCCACGGATTATCCAGGCCGAATATCTCATGCAGGGTGCCGAACTCATCGAGGATGGCAACCTTGCGTCCGTGCTTGGCGCATACTACCGCGCATTGCGCGGCCATCTCGCCATTTTTTGAATCTGCGAGGATGATCGCGCGCGAATGATCGGCAATCAGCGACTGAAGCCACGGCACGGCTCCGCAGGTCGTCTTGCCGCCCCCGGCGGCCGCCAGCAGCAGCGAATGGGCGTGTTTGGGCGCATAGATGGGCTTGCCATCGAAGCCCAGCCCGAGGATGCGGCGGACGACCTGTGCCATCAGCGCATCCCCGCCTTGTCGAGATCGCCGGGCGAAGCCATCTCGGAGGATTTGGGCGCATGGCCGAGCGCCATATAGGCGCGCACGTGTTTTTCGCGGGTATAAACACGCGCCATGATCTTGATCGCATCCGCGATCAGGACGAGCGCCGCCATGCCGCAGAAGACCGAGCCGACGCCAAGGCCCCACCACAGCGCGGTCGTGGGCCAGGCGGTCCAGCCGAGCCAGCCGAACCCGCAGGCAGCAAGCAGTTTCGCGTTGATGGCGAGCGTTGCGCCGAACGTCGAGGGAAGCTGGTTCATGCCCGGCCTCCTGCCTTGCGGGCCGACATGGCGCGGGCGATGGAAAGCCGCACCGCGTTCAGCGTGGCGTAGCGGCCCCAGATCACGTCACCGAGTTCCGAGCCGCGCAGGTCGCGCGAGAGCAGCTTGAGTTGCCCGGCCTGCGTGCCGATCAATCCGGCCGCCGCCGAGAGCGAAAGCGTGAGCGCGATTTCACGGGGATACAGAAGATCCCCGAAGGCGAGCGCGAACGCGCCAAAGCCCGCCGCGAACACAAGCCCGCCCGCGAGCAGCGGGCGCCGCACGGAAACCACGCTGATACTATCGAGCAGGTAGCTGTCCCGGTGCGTGCTGACAGCGCCCGATTCCTCATCGATATGAATGGTGCCGATTATCATGGCGATTATCCTTTGCGCGCGCAGGCCGGGCTGTTCAGCGACGCGACAAGATCGCTTTCCAGCAGCTTGATGGAGGGAGGCGTGACCAGCCGCGCCGATCCGGCATGGATGGCGAGCGGCACGCGGCGGTTCTCTAAGGTGGTCGTCACCGCACATTCGCAGCGCGAGCCGGCAAAGGATGCGGCATACTCCATCCGCTTTTGCTGCGCGTCGCGTTTGGCACGCTCGGCCGTTTCCACCGCGCGGTTCAGCGGGTTGTTCGCAAACGTCCCGCCATGGCGGTCGCAAAAGCGTGCGCCCTCGTTGCCGAACAGCATGCCCAGCGTCTCGTTGCAGCCGAGTTTCGGCAGCGCGGGCGTCGCAGGTTCATCCGCCTCGACTTCGGCGCGGATATGGGCCACGCACTGGCCGGCCCAATCCATCTTCGCCACCATGCGCTCGCCCACCAGCGGGCCGCTGATGAACAGGCTTATGCCTGCATAGCCCAGCACCGCGAGCACCGCGCCGCCCGTCACGGGCAGGTTTCCGGTTTCTCCAAACATGATTGTGTCTCCTTCGTGCGATGAGGACCGGCGCGGGCCTAGCGCCCGTGCCGATGGCCGTTTGTGAACGGGTAGCCACGCCGACCTGCATGACGGCGGTGGCCGTCATCAGGCGCACGGTCGATAGGAGGCGGATAAGGCGGCGGCGCTGGCGGCACAGGTCGAGCAGGGCGAGGCCGCCCGCCAGCAGGCGGCCGAGCGCATCAATGCCCTGTATGGCGAATACCAGGCCGTCGCCTCGGGCGATCTGTCCATGCAGGAAAAACGCCGGACACTGAGCGGCATCGATCTTAATATTCGGCAGGCTGTGGCCGATCTGGATGCGGCGATGCCGGTTGCGCTGCTCGCCGCCTACGGGGAAGAACTCAAGGGTAGTGTGACCATAGACGGGCGGGCGGATGCCGCGCGCCGCATTACGGGTATCCTGCGCCCGCACGGGCAGGCGATTGGCGATCTTGTCCGCACGCTCCCCGAAGGCCGCACCGCCGCGCCGGCCTTTCCAAAGCAGACAGGCGTTGCCGACACGTTCGGCTATATCGGGCATTTCCTGCCCATCGCCGCGATCACGGCGGTTGTCGAACTCGTCTTCCCCATCTGCCTGTGGCTCTACACGCTCTTTGCCCTGAGCTGGTCTGCGCACCGCGTTTCGCCGCCGACACCGCGCCCGCATCATCCCGAAGATGCCTTTTACGAGGACGTGCTGCCGGGACCGGGTGCGCCGCGCGGCGGCCCTTGCCGAGCTTTTCCGTTATCACCCGCGCGACGGGACCATTGCCGCCGCCGGCATGACCCGAAATGCAGGATTCGGAGATTTCGCAGTCGCGCTTTTGCGTCAGGTCCGCGACAACCGCGTTGATCGCGGGAACGATGGCACCCGACTGCGCAGCAGCCGCCGAACTGTCAGACACGAAACCGCTCAGTGCCTCGCCGTGGGCCTCGATGCTCAGTTGCTCCACATCATCGAAGACCAGCCCCGCATAGGTCGCGGAGAACAGCCCGCCGCCGACGATCAGGATCGAGGCGGCCGACACGGCCCCAGCCCAGCCGTAACCCGCGACGGCAAGCGGTGCGCCACGCTCCACCGCGAGGCGGTTGACGGCATAGGCAACCGTCATCCCGCCCGCCGCCAGCAACGCGGATTTGATAGCGATCATCAGGCCCGAGCCGCTGACAAGGTTGGGCATGGCGAGGCCGAGCATCACACCCGATATGGCGCTCGTGACCAGCAGCGCGGTTCTGGCGAAGGAAAGCTTGTTTCCCGGCGCGCGGCGGACGGGAGCTTGGTCGGTTGCATCATGCGTCATGGGTTTCTCCGGCGTTCCGTGCGGGCAAGCGTTCCCGTTCGCGCTCCGATGCGAAGCGGCGTTGGTTAGAGTTGAGGCAATGAGCGGACCCGGCCGACGCCTAGCGGCGTCAGATCAAGGGGCGGCCAAAGCCTTGCGAATGTCGGAAGTGTTTTTCAGTCTTTTTGGCTGGTGGTTGGCAGACGCCAACCTTCACCGGCAGGCGAAATATGGCTCGCGCTTGCAGGCTTGTCAACAAAATTACCGTGGTGTTTTTGTTTTTCGCCGCTCGTTGTTCGCGCGATCAGATTGGATGCGCTTTTGCGCCAGCCGCTCGTGCGGCGTCAGGGCATTGGCTGGCGTGTCTAGCAGCCGGTCGTTGAGTTCCTTCTTCGTCGGGAGATTTATGTCCGCTCTCTGCCCATGGTCCCTTTCCCAATTATAGAGGGCCATAGCCGCCTTCGGGTCCAAGCCGCGAAGATGGGCGCGCGTGAATTCGCCGTGCAGGAACCCCTTGTAGACTGCCGCGATGAATTCCGGGGCGGATAGCGATTTGTCGGGGCGGTCTTCGTATAGCTGGCCGCCGGGTGGCTCAGTTGGGATGGGCTTTAGATTGACGATTAAGTCCCAGGCGCGCGCAAGCGGCTGGCCCGAAAGTTCGGGCAGTTTGGCAATTATCTGTTCGCGTAGTTCGTCGTCGGTCAATCCTTCTTCTGGCTCGCGACCCTTCGGTGGAGGGCCGGGCTTCCTAAGTTTTTTGTTAGTATGATCTAATTCATCCCCTGAGGGCAAATTGATGCCTCTGCCGGGGAATCCTTCGGCTCGCTTGCCATTGATCCCATTCAGCAATTTCTTGGACAATGCGGTGCAACGCCGGTTTATCTCAACGGCATCGAAGGCCCGGCTTGGACCCGCTTGCCGATCGAAATAAACGCGCCGGACTTCGGTTTGTAGCTGCAAGATGGAACCCTTCAGTTCCATATACGATGAGCTTGCCAACTCACTGTCCTGAAACCTGGTGTTCAAGAATTCAGCTACTCGATCCTCAAGCAGCTTTATCCTGCTCGCCGCCGATGGACCTGCCTCACGCGCCTTTGCGCCGGCAGCCTTTTGTCCCAAAACGCTGGTACTGTCGTCTTTCTTCAACCTGGTCGGCCCATACCTGAAAACGTCCCGACCCACGCAAAACTCGATTCTGCGAGGGAATCCTGTTCAGCACCATAGCACTTATGGAAACGCTATCACACCGACACACGGCGGAGCATGACCCGATTCCGCGCCACTGGTGAACCGCTACGCCACCGTCGCCCGCAGGAGCTTTGCACTACAAAAACCCTCGTTTTCGTTCGTCGCAAGATGTGCGTGCCATGCACGCGATCTTGGCAAGGGGGCCGTGCCAGCCCCCGTTGCATCCCCCATGCGCGCTACAGCTCCGATAGCAACTTCCCCGCGCCAGAAAACCTCCGATTTTTGATCACGCTCATACAGCCCAATCTTGGCTCCTTTAGCCCTGAAAAATCAGCCCTGCACGCCGCTGGCGAGCGCTTCATCGACTGTCTGCTCATGAGGCGCGTCCGGTCGGCCGAGCCATGCGATGCCAAGAAACATCAGCACCGCAGCAGCGCCGAGGATGGCAGTAATCATCAGCGCACTGCCCACGCCCATCGTTTCCATCAACAGCGCCAGCACGAATGGAGCGGCCGAGGTGACTATCAGTCTGACCGCCGTTACCCGGCCCTGTAGCCCGCCGTAGCCGTCACTGCCGAAGAGTGTCAGCGGCAAGGTGCCCTGAACGATGCTGTTAAGGCCCGAGCCAAGCCCGAGCACGACGGCAAACACCAGTGCGCCCGCGAGCGCGGAACCGCTGGCAAGCAGGATCACGATCGCCAGCGGCAGCAACACCGCCGCGATAATCGCCAGTGTCACCTGCGAGAGGCCGCCACCAAACATCATGTTGGTAAACCGGCTGAGCACCTGTGCTGGACCGAACAGCGAGCCGATCAGGACGCCGGCCGCTCCGAGCCCGAGCGCCGTCATCAGCGGCAGCATATGAATGAGAATGGCAGCTATGACAAAACTTTGCAGCGCGAAGCCGGCGACCAGCAGCGTGAAGGCCGGACGCCGCCTGCCAGCAGGCATACTGCCGATTACCGGCACAGGCGCGTCAGTGAGCGTTCCAACGTTCGGCCGGCGCAAGGTTGAGGCGAACCATGCATGCACCGGCAGACACAGGGCCAGATGCAACAGCGCGAAGACCAGATAGACCTGCTGCCAAGAGAGATGGGCGTGAAGCGCCGCCGTCACCGGCCAGAAGATAGTCGAGGCGAAGCCGGCTATCAGCGTGAGGTAGGTTATGGTGCGCGCGGCTGTACGGGGTTGGCGCTGCACCAGCAACGCGAAGGCGGCATTATACTGCACAAGCGTTGAAGCGATCTCGATGGCGATGAGCGCGACAGCAAAAATAAGACCTGCGGGCGATAATGCAGCCGCCACGAGCGCCAGCGCCGCCATCACCGAGCCAATAGCCATGACACGCCCCGCGCCATGGCTATCTATGGCCCTCCCCGCCCAAGGTGCCACGAGGCCGCCTACCAGCAGGGTGTTGATTTCCGCCGAGAACTGACCCGGGATTGGGCAGTTTTTCCATTGAGAAGTGACC
>APMI01008136.1_pt1 | contig 11344 bp, 6 predicted proteins | sample 667938 | NCBI WGS metagenome assembly APMI01 (sample SAMN01084076, study PRJNA167559) | wastewater metagenome | biome: Wastewater | place: Denmark: Ejby Moelle, Odense | collected 2011-11-28 | reverse complement strand
CTGCTGGCTGCCACCTCCGATGAGTTTCGGGCAACCCTGCTGGGGCTTGAAGTCGATGAGGATGACGACGATTGATGTCACGCGGGTAGCTGCGGGAGCCCTGCATCGAAGCCGAGCCCTTAGCGTTGATGGACAGGCACTCGCAGGACAGCACCGGCAAGCCTGAATCCGGTGGCATCCTGCTTGGGGTACCGGCGCGGAGCCCATTTGCACGTGACCATGGCTACAGCACCGTCAGCGCCGAATCAATAGAATCGAGAGACAAGCTTTAACGAGGTTGTACGTGGCAGGCCAGGGTAGATAACGGCAGGCCGGTTTTCGACACCGCTAGCGTAGTAAGTCGTGTCGGCGATGTTCTCCATGGAGAGCGTTGCCGACCATCGCTTCTCGACATAAGTAAGGCCGGCATCGAAGCGTGCATAACTGGGCAGCTTTGTCGTATTGGCAAAATCTGCGTAGCGATGGCTTTGGTACACGACACCAGCCCCTAGCTGCCAGCGACCGAAATCAGTATTGGCAAATTCATGAGTCAGCCATCCGGATGTTGAAGAGCCTGGCGCGTACGGAAGACGATTGCCGACCTGATAGCGGTTATCCCGTACCACGAAAGCATCCAGCCAAGTCGATTGAGCCAAAATGTGCCAGCCCGGTGCCAGTCGTCCCTGAATAGCGGCCTCAATGCCACGGGACTGCTGCTCGCCGGTCTGGATCGAGTAGCCTGAGTGTGCCGGATCAGGGGTCAGGGCATTGGTTTTTCTGATGTCGAACACGGCCAGGGAAACAAGCCACTGTCCAATTCCCGGCTGGAGTTTGATCCCCAGTTCGACTTGCTGCGAAGACACCGGCCTGAACGAACTGCCGTCGAAAGACCGGCTCTGGGCCAGGGTGGGCATTTTGCCGACGGATATATTCCCATAGAGAAATACCTGCCTATTCGCCTGCCAACTTACACCGAGTCGCGGAACTATTGCCTTATCCTTTTGGGTTTCCTTCTCGCCGTAAGGAGCAGGTAAATGTTCCGCATAGTCGTGATGCTGAGTCTGATAGCCAAAGCGGGTTCCGATCAACCCGCGCCACGCCCCAGATCGCAATTCGTCCTGCAATACCAAGCCGACATTTCGATTAACCCAAGACTGGTCAAACAAGGTCAGATCAGCACTCGGCGCCCAAATCTGACCATAAACCGGATTCTCCGCATTCACCGATGGATATTCGTCGAATACGCCGCCATACAGGCTGCGTGTCTCCTTGGCAACCTCAAGGCGCCCCAGAAAGTGGTGATTAATTGATGTTGTCGAGAAGTCCCTTGCCCAGTCGATATAGCCGGTAATCCAGCGGTAACGTTCTGGATAGTCCTCGTACCAGCGTAAGACTTGGTTGCCACTCACCGCATGGGGTTCCACATCACGATAGGTCAGGTAATTGAAAGTATAGTACGACGCGCCTAGTGAAAGCTTGCCCTCGAGTGCCGGCTGTAACCAGCGGCCCTCCAGTCGTGTCGACTGAGAGTGTTGTCGGCCCCAGGGTTCGGTATAAACCCGGGAGCGCGGTACGTCGGCGGGCTTGCCGTTGATGGCAGGGATGCCGTAGTCGGTGGTGCGCTGATCATCCAACCGCTCGAACGCCAACGAAAACTGCTTGCCCTCGCCGACATCCCATACCAAAGACGGGGCAATCAATGTCTGTTGAAGATGTTGGCGATCGCGAAAGCTCCCCCCATTTTCGTTCGCCACAATCCAGCGATAGGCACCTCGTGAGCCGAAAGCACCGGACAGGTCGGCTGATAGCTGCTCCTTGCCCCAAGAGTCGCCCTGCAGGGAAACTTCAACTAGTGGCGTGCGAGTCGGCTGTTTTGTATTGATATAGACGCCGCCTCCAGGCTCGGCCCAGCCATAAAGGGCGCTCATCGGTCCACGCACAACTTCCACACTCTCGACATTAGCTATGGCAACGGGGCCTCGCGCCTGGTAGCGAAAGCCGTTGCGGTAATACGCCGACGACTCCCCTGCATTGAAGCCGCGGAACTGGAAGCTTGGCGTATTCATTCCCCAGTAATTTGAACGGCGCGACACGCCGGGGGTGTACTCCACCAGATCGGCAATGTCCTTTACTCCCCGCTCAAGCATATCTTCGGTAGCCACAGAGGATGTTGAGAATGGCGATTCGATTAAGGGGAGGGACGAAAGCATGGCGGCCGTTCCAGACATAATGGGATCTTGGGTCGAGCGCACTTCAACCACACCAAGAACCGTTTCCTCCGCTATTGCCAATGGCGCTGGGAATAAAGCCGGAATAAAGAAGCCAACTCTCCCAGCTATCAATAGATGACACAGTTGGCTCATAGACTTGAGTCTTCAGAAAATCCATAATAGATATTGCGATTGTCAATATTATTGATGATAATCGCCTTTTCAGAGAGGATCAATTGTCATTTTATGGATAACATCCCTCACGGACAACTAGACGTGCTCCACCTTACGGACCCTTGTCATGGCAGCGGATTTGCATGTTAAGGTATTGTTTTAATGATAAAAATTGATCCGACGAATAATTGCGTTCACATGATTGATGGCCGTGTGCATGCATTTCCCCGGCGCTGGGAGGCGACGCTGCTGGCCTTGCTGGCCCAATGTCACGATTCGGGAAAGCAACTCACCTCGGCGGCTCTGGATCAGGAACTGGCCTGCCGAGGTCAAGCCCAGCCGTTGAACAGAGCGCAACGGCAACGCTTGTTTGCCAATATTCAGGCATTCATTGACGGCCTGTCCGATCAATCGATGTCGTTGACCTACGCACCTCGTAAAGCAACGGTCGGTCCTTGGGAACTACAGATTGCTGCTGGACTCAAACTGGTCGTCATCCCAAAACATGGAGGCATGGCCGAAGCAGGAGAGGGCACCTGCAGCAGAGGGCCTCCAGCAATAAAGCTGCTGACACACACATCGCTCCCTGACCTGCGTCGTTTATTAAGTCATCTCATTGTCGCAGAGGGCTTTGCCGCGGAGGGGAATTATCTGGATGCATCAGAGTGCCTTCGTCAGACATTTTCTCTTCCGTTAAGCAGCGATGCCATGGCACTACTCCAATTGCGTGAGGCGCAATATCAAAAATGCCAAGGCAATTTTATCACCGCACGCAAAATCATTCTTGCTCTGCTGGATTCTGACGCCAACAATATTCAGGACAAAGGCCTACTGAATTTCGCTCGTTTCTATCTGGACCGCATCGAATACGATGCGTCGCCCGGCCAGTCGTGGAAAGGCATCAAGAGCATGGGCTATATACCGGAGTCAGGGAATTTCCATGATTTTCGGATTGCACCGGAGTGGCATAACCTGAGAGCCTTGCTAACAAGGCGTTGTCTGCTTCACCTGCCCGTCGAAGCGAAATGTGAGGTATTGGCCAACCATCAACTAGCCCTCGGACACTACGAAGCAGCAATTTATTGGGGTATCTCTGCGCGAGACTGGGGAAGAGTTCAGGCCTATATTGCCAATCTGGCGTATCACTTATATTGCGTGGTCCCGCGTGGGTTATCCGAACCCATTGAGGTTTTTCGCTGGTACGCCCTCGTTATCAATCACGAAGAAAAACTTGATGTAGGTCATGACAGCGCCCTGGACTTCATATTCCTTGGCGAATTCTGGCTCGATTACGAACATGAACTGACTCGCGCAGACGATTTGACGATCCAGATCGGTAATTGTCACCCCAAGAACGAAGACTTCTATCTTGCCGCAATCAAACGTCTGGAAGAGTGCTCCGACCTCAGGCAAATCGCCATTGCCTGGATCAACTACGCTCGCTTCCTAAAGCGGCGCAAGCTGACGGCAAAAATGCCATTGGCTAAAAAGGCGCTGCAACGTCTGTTCGTGCTACTACCCACGCTGAAGGCATCACTTGAAGCTGATGGCTACGCACTGCACTTGGCGGACATTTAGGGTAATTGTCAGATACGAGTGATACAACCTGACCTGTCCGTCTTGTTATAACCCCCTTGAAATCAGGTTGGTTGGGCAATGTGTCCGGCTAACAGGAACGCAGGGAGAATCATCCGCCCCGGGTGATCAGGATAATGACAAATTGGGTCAGCGTTCATGAACCGTGACTACCGCATCGTTTGGAGTCGGACTACGGCCCGCTGGCAAGCCCATGCCGAAACCACCAAGAGGCAAGGTAAGCAGAGCTTGGGCAAAACCCGGGCTCGAACTTCATCAGGGAATCAAAGTGGCTTTGTGCCCAAGGTCCTGATCGCAGCACTACTTATTGCCTGGGGCGTAACAACTGCATTGGCTGGCCCCCAGGGCGGCCAGCTTGTCTCCGTTAGCGCCACCATCAACCAAAGCACCGCCAAAGCGGCCATCGACTGGAATAGCTTTTCGGTAGGCAAAGCCGAATCCGTGCGCTTCAACCAGCCGACCTGTAGTTCCATCATGCTGAACCGCGTCGCGAGCTTAGAGAGCAGTCAGATCCTCTGAAATCTCAGTCCCAATGGACAGGTTTTCATCCTAAATCCCAGCAGCGCGCTGTTCGGCAAGGATGCACAAATAAATGCAGACAGCATTACCACCTCCACCCGCAACATGAGCAATGGTGACTTTATTGCTGGTAACTGCATGCTCTCTGGCAGCGTTGTCAATGAAGAGCAGATAACCTTGAACTGAGCTACCCCTTTGCGGCATGTTTCGTGGATTGCCATGATCAAGAAAAACAATAATTCGAGCGCGCGCACGGGGATCTGGTGGTCCGCCATTTCAGGTCTCTTAATGTGGGGCCTGTCAATTCCGTTGGCACATAGTGAGACGTATGCTCTGCTGATCGGCGTATCCGGATACCGGTGCGAATAGTTTTTTTGAAGCGAGGGGTCCGAATTGAAGCCCGCACCAATATGGAGCTTTTTGAATCACATCCAGATATGTTGGAAAAGCTAAAAGCCATGAATGTCCGTGTGCTTGGCTATGGGCGAGTAATGACAGTCTGGATCTATCAATGAACACAAGAGCACGTCGCTTTCCTTTCTTTGTTTTGACTATTAGATCGGCTGAATAGTGCGTGGTGCAAGAGTTTTTTTCTGAGTGAAACTACCCCTTGATCATAGTCGCGCTACGTATATATGCCCATTTCTGAATTAATGGTTTAGTGAGGGTTGTCATGAAAATGTATCTAAGAAGCTATTTTAGTGCAGTGGCGTTGTTGGCGGCATTGGGCTCCCCCTGTGTATTTGCGGAAAGCGCGGGTCTGGATTACGTTGATGCAGGTCAAATGCTTCTGGACTTGACGACAAAGCCAAAAATAGATGCATGGAGTGGAGCGAGCGAAAGTCTTATCGCATCATCCAAGGAGTTGACTGCCCGAGTTCAGGCGTTGCGCCAGCTTGGCGTCAATACTCCAATGCTCGGTGAAATGGATGTTCGCGCCAACGATCTCGCAAAGCAAGGAATAAAATTTTCCGAGTATTCAAAAAAACTCTCGTCGTCTGTCAATGCATTGGGGAACGTTGTTTCAGCAGCAAAAGTAGTGAGCAATGTAGTCGACGACGTGCAGCTCTACGGTACCGGGACTTCTGAGCTCTATACGACAAGTCTTATCGGTGGAGTTGATGTTGTAAATGCATTTTTCAGCAAAGCGTGGCCGTTGTCTAGTTTAGGTTTGGCTGCGTTTTCGGTAGATAAGCTCGGCAACGATTCAAGCGTGTTGAAGCAAATATCGTTGATAGTATTGAACGGTGCTTCGGACCCAATAGGCGCGCTTGCCGATGACGCCCGTGCTTTGCGTGAGTTGATGAAAAGTTTGGGAGATACCGATGCTTTAGCAATGGAAGCTGCTGACAATATCGTTGTAGCGGCAGATAAAACGATTGCTAGGGGTGGGTGGGGCGGTGCAAATAGCCGCCAAGCAATCGTAATGTCGACAAGTGTCCAGCAATTCAATTTAAACGTGGATTCATCAATAGCAGCGCAGCGTCAATATGCCAGGGCTCAAGTCAAGTCAATAGATGACTACATCGTTACGCTGACAAATGACAAAGGGGAGTTGATGCCTTTTTTTCTTCCAGGCAATGCGGCACGGCGCACTATTTATGAATCTTTGGTTGGCAGGCTTAAAACAATAAGAGCTAAGTTAAATAAATTTGATAGTTACTTGGCAAATCCTGAAAATAGAAAAGAAATAATAAAACCTATGACTGACGCATGGCTCATCGCAAGCTACGGCCAAATGGAACGGCCGGCACTTGAGGCAAGGCGTTATATTTCAAAGCTTAACGAGCTAGCTAAGAAGGTCTCCACTATGCCGGCGCTCGGCGGTAAGCTGCTGACCTCGACTAATTTCTCAATAAAAGTCGGAGAGACAATCAGTGTAAGTGGCTCTTCTACCGGTGTAGAGCCGGTTGCCGTCACAATTGTATATTTCAATAGCTCCGACGGAACTCTCAGGAGGGAGAACGCTACTCGCAATAATAAGGATGGAACATGGGTGTACGGAAAGGCCTTCACCAAGGAAGGTAGCTTTTACTACCGGATCGAGGTCAGCGATGGCCTGAAAGGCTTGGTTGAAATTGGCCGCGGAAAAGTTGATGTCAAACCCGCCTACATCGTTGCCAGTGTCGCGAGCCTCAATCTCAGCAGTCCGGAAATCAAGGTCGGCGATGCCGTCACCCTGACGGTCAAGACCACTGCGCCGGTCAAGAGTGTGCGAGTTGTTTTCGATCAATTGCCGGGTGGCCCGGCGGCAGGCCTAGTCAATCCTGCCGGTAACGGAACGGACTGGGAACTGAGAGGGCAGAAAGTCACGGTTCCGGGACCCACGGCAAATCAGTTTCAGCGCCCAATCTGGGCCATTGCGACGAAAGCAGACGGTAACGACACTGCAGCTTTCGGCCCCGCAAAGCTGACAGTCAGGCCGCAGGACGCTGACGGTATGCGTCTGGCCGACGAGACCTACAAGGACGACACGGTTGTTCCGGCCAAGGGCGCGTTTGCCAAGACCTGGACGCTGGAGAACACCGGCACTACCACGTGGAATAGTGGCTACTGTCTCAAACCTGTTTCCGGTGCGGCATTGGGCTCCGGGCAGGTATGCGTCAATGGCCTGGTCGCGCCCGGTGCCAGGTACGTTTTCAGCGTGCCGATGGTGGCGCCGACGGCAACGATCAACGACCAGAGCGTGCAGCAGGTTTGGCGCCTCGGCAATGCAACCGGGATCAAGATAGGCTCGGACGTGTGGGCCAAGGTTCTCGTCAAGGCGTTTGCCCACGTTCAAGGCACATTGAACATCCCGACTGCACTACGTGCCACTACAGAACCCCTGCAATTCAGCGTGAACCTGAGTGCGCCGGCCACCTCGGTAGTTTTCTATCTAGCCAATCCGGACAAGAGCCGCACGTCCCTTCCGCTGAGCCAGGTATCGCCCCTGCAGTGGACACTTCCTGCCCGGCCAATCACGGTTGCTGGAAATCGCGTCTGGCAGCTTGAAGTGACGAGCCCGAGCGGTATTGACAACACGCGGACCGGAACGCTGGACGTCCTTGCACAGGTGGGCGTTGTAAAACCGGTCCCGACCCCGGCTCCTGTTCCAGTCAAGCCGGTCCCGACCCCGGTCCCGGTGGTGCCGCCTGTTACACCGGTGGTCCAGCCACTCACTCCCGTCCTCACCAAGACCGACAACGCCGTGACAGGAACGCCGTGGGCTGCGCGCCTGACTACGAACATCCCGGTATACAGTGCGTCGATGGTCTTCAAGAGCGGTCGCATTATTCCATTTGATGTCGGTCCTTTCAGTTGGGAAACCCGGGATAACAATACGGTCTTCAAGGAGGCGGGTAGTTTCGACTACGAACTGCAGATTCGCCGTTTAATCAACAGTGCTGTTGAAGTCTTCCCCGGTGGCCGATTGGAGGTACATGCAGCAGTGCCACCGGCTATCGTTCCGGTAATCAGTTCAGCGTCTTCCGTCGAGCAGGGCAAGCCCTACATCCTTGCGGTCAGGACAAGTACGCCGGCCGACCGCGTTAGCGTCAAGTGGTCGGACGAGACCTCCGAGCTTGCGCTCCGGGCGGTCGACAGCGCACATACCCAGTGGGAGGGTGCCGCAAGAGTCTTCATGCAAAGTGCGTCGGTGCCGTACAGCGTGCAGACTTACAAAGAAGGCTTCGTAGCGCCGACGGGGCAGATTGCGGCAAGCCTGGGTGTTACGGTTGCTGGATCGTCAATGCGCTTGCTGGAAATATCCAGGAATGTGCAGGTCGGCGAGAGCCCATATTTCACGGTTGCGACCAGTCTTTCGGTGGCACGTGTAAGCGTGAAGCTCGGCAACGATATACCGGTAAATCTTTTGAACACGGGTGGGTCGGGGGCCGAGCAGAACTTCCGCGCAATGGTGCCCGCAAGAAGCGCCGGCAACGTGCCCTATACGATAACGGCCTTCAACAGTCGGGGGACGAGCGTTGCGACACCTATTGTCGGCGTATTGCAGGTTGCGGCCGTGACGGACGCGTTGAAAGCGCCCAATCCGATACCGCCTTCCATCGAGAGCGGCCAGTACGTTGATTGGCACTTCGTTACGAACAAGAACACCAATCAAATGTATCTCGAGTTCGCCGCGCCGATCGGCACCATTCCACTGAGTGGCGCATATTTGAAGGCAGCACTTAATTACCCAACCGGCACCTATGCGTACCGCCTTATGCGACGGGATGATCTGGGGAATGTCTACCCGATAGACGGCGCCAGCGGCAGCCTGACGATCAAGCCAAAAATTGCATCGCAACCCGCAGTTGGTCGCATCGTCATAAATGGTCAGGTGGTGCAGCCTGGAGGGCGGGTTGTGATTCAGCTCAATGCCCCGCTCAGCATCCAGGTTGTTGCACCGGGGGCAAAGGGCGTGATCTTCAGAACCGCCGTGGTACCGCTTGGCGACATGTATTTTGACTTCTGGTCCAACGATGGAAACAACTGGCAATCCAAGCCACTGCCCAATCCAACTTTGAAGGACTTCTTCCGTGGCCTGGCTCGTGCAGGCGATGCTCCGGCTCAGATCTATCTGTCTACTGGTGGAAACTACGTCAATGTCAATCCGGTAGCTACGGTCAATTTCACCGTTACTTTCCAATAAGCACCTAGGGCCGCGTGCCGGGATAGTCCCCGTGCGCGGCCGCAAGTTCGCGCAGCTCTTGAAATCGAAGCAAAGGAGAAATCGAATGAGGCATTTTCAGCGGAATTTCCTGGCTGCTACCGCGGCACTCCTTGTGTCACCACTCAGCTTGGCGCAGGACAACGCCCCGCCTGCCGGTGAGGATGCTCCAGGTGGCGGCAAATTCATCGTCGCCCCTCTGCTGGTTGCTGCGGTGACCTCGGGCATCAGTGGGAGCTTCACCTCGGGAATACAACAGGTGATGGGAGGTCTGTTCAACAAGGTTTACAACAAAATATTCGGGGAGCCATGTCAGCCTAATGGCATGCCGATGGGGGGGTACCAGCAGCCTTACGCGGGTCAATATCAGCCTCAATATGGGATGCAATACCCTGCAGCAGGGTCTCAAGGTTGTGCCAATAACGGCAGCGCGACGCATACCATCAGTGCGAATATGATCGCTTCCCCGATCTCTCCCGCAGATGCCGCCGCGGGCGGCGTAGAAAAGGTGCCGGCGTCAATCGCGGTCGCGATGGAGCAACTTGATCCGACTACCTACAAAAAGATCAAAACTTTTGAACGCATCAAGGAGTCTCCGCCAACTCTCAAGACCGGTGATGTGTTCGCCTTGCTCTACGAAACCAACATGCCAGGCCAGGTGCGCCTGGAAAATGTGGATACCAGTGGTGCGACCAGTCCGCTAGGCACCTATAACATGGTCGCGCGCCAGCAGCGGCGCTTGCCTTCCACAAAGGGCTTCGAGGTCAGCGGTCCTAGTGGCACAGAAACGCTCAATATCTATTTCACGCCCTGCCGTCCTCCCGAAGCCGAAGGCCGTCCCGGGGTGGTGGAATATGCCTATCTTCCTTCCTGCTCTAACACTCAAGCTGTTGCGTTGGCAAAGGCTGGTAAATCCGGAGGGCTTCGCCCCAAGCTGTTGATCAATCAGGATAGTCCCGATCCGGACATTGCCGTGGGTGTTGCGGGTGATTACAGCATCAAGGACGCGAAAGCGGGAATGCCATTGCAGGAGGCGATCCACATCAGCAATCAGGCGACTGGCATATGAATGCCCGGCGCAGACTGAAGTGCGTGCTTGCGCTGGTCGCGACAATCCTCTCTGTCAATGTGGCACGTGCGGCAGATCAAGTGTTGATCATGACGGTTAGCGACTACATGGGCCAACCATTGGAAGGAGTGGTCCATGATGCCGACAACGGGCTACGCCTGGCGCAAAGCCTGGGTTTCGACGTGTCCTCCGCTGTCAGGCTTCGCGATAGACAACTAACGCTGGCCGGAATGAAGGCCGCATTCGAAAATCTGATTGGTCGTACGCGCAATGGCGACCGCGTGTTCGTCTATTTTTCCGGCCATGGAGGAAGCAAAAGGCAGGGCGATCTGTGCGTGCAATCCTTGATCGCCCAAGATGGACAGTCGCTGTCAACCGGGGAGGTTCATGGCTATCTGGAAAGGCTCAAGGACACCGCGTCAAAGGTGATGGTCATGTTCGACGCTTGCTATTCGGGCGGCGTATTGAGCGGTGTTGAACAGGTTCGAGGTGGAAAAGACATGTTTGGCAGCCGGGTCCGAGCCAAAGCCTGGGCCGCGAAAGATGGAGAAAGTTGCTCGACGCCGGTTAATCTCGTTGTGCGTGCGCTGGCAACCACGCGTAGCGCGAAATCGCTGACCGACCTGTCGAAGAACTATATTTATCTGACTGCCGCGAGGGAAAACGAAGCGGCTCTCGATGATCCTGATCGCGGAGGGTTGGCCTCTACCGCCTTGCTAGGCTGCCTCGAAAAAGGCGTTGTGGATATGGATCTCAGCGGCACGGTATCCATGGATGAATTGGTGCAATGCGCCCAAGGGCAGATACGCGACAGCGTAGACGGCATCAATACGAAGCTACCGAACTCGCGCGCCAAATGGGCGCCGCATCGAATCAGTGCGGTCGGCAATGAGCATGAGTTGGTCTTGGGGGCCGTCCCGCTGCGCCCCGCTACGGCCGGGAACGACATATCGCCGGCGCGCGTCTTCCAATCTATTCTGGATGGTCAGGACTCCCGATGGGGGCTTGTGGTCACGCCAAGTGCAACGCAGCTCAGGTTCGGCGAGAAACTGCAGATTGCGTACAAAAGCAATCAGGGCGGCTACGTGTACTTGCTTTATGCAGGTTCGGATGGCCATGAGTTTCAGCAGATCTACCCACCCACCC